>JAAUXT010007430.1_pt1 | contig 10991 bp, 11 predicted proteins | sample 7278171 | NCBI WGS metagenome assembly JAAUXT01 (sample SAMN14350112, study PRJNA611818) | marine sediment metagenome | isolation source: surface marine sediment (1.8m) | place: French Polynesia: Moorea | collected 2018-08 | reverse complement strand
ACAACTTCACTGTGTCTGAGAATGCAACAGTGAGAGAATGTATTTGCATGTCCATGATCGCAGGTATAGCGTATATATATATATATATATGTGTGTGTGTGTCTGTGTGTCTGTGTGTCTGTGTGTCTGTGTGTCTGTGGGCATGGGCATGTGTGTCTGTTGTGTGTGTGAATGTATGTGCATGTGTGTGAATGTGTGTGCATTTGTGTGTTGTATGCCAATGTGTATGTGCAGTGTATGTGTTGTGGTTGTTGTACATGAATGTGTGTGTGTGTGTATGTGTTGTGTTTGTGACTGTGCGTGTGTGCTGTGTGTGCGTGTGGGTGTAAATGTTTGTGCAAAATCTCAGTCTGTGACATCTGCTACTGCTGGTGGTGCAGATGGTCCCTGAGGAGAAACTTGTCTGGTGAACTGACTGCACTGAATTGGCTGAGTTCGCCCCATCTGCAGCCCAGGGGTGAAGGGGCAACTGTCTCTGGCTGCTGCTCACAGCTCTTGTTTTTCCCGATTCACCATCTGTTCCTGATGAATGCTTTTCAGAGGCAAAGAGGAACACCACACCCTTCAGGACAAACTGTCTGGGGTGCTGCTGTCTGGGTTGCTGCTGTCTGGGTTGCTGCTGTCTGGGTTGCTGCTGTCTGGGTTGCTGCTGTCTGGGCTGCTGCTGTCTGGGGTGCTGCTGTCTGGGCTGCTGCTGTCTGGGTTGCTGCTGTCTGGGTTGCTGCTGTCTGGGTTGCTGCTGTCTGGGTTGTTGCTGTCTGGGTAGCTGCTGTCTGGGTTGTTGCTGTGTGCCTTGTTACTGTTTGGGTTGCTATTATCTGGGGTATGGCTGCTGTGTTGCTGCTGTCTTGATTGTTGCTATTTGGGTCACAATTTTGCTTTAATCACTACAATTTCCCTGCAGCTATTTTTAGTTTACTTGATGAGTCAACAGAGTTTTCTCAGATTCTATTCTGTGGTGTCTCTTGAGTTTTGTTCCTGATGAATGCTTTTCAGAGGCAAAGAGGAACACCACACCCTTCAGGACAAACTGTCTGGGTTGCTGCTGTCTGGGTTGCTGCTGTCTGGGTTGCTGCTGTCTGGGCTGCTGCTGTCTGGGGTGCTGCTGTCTGGGCTGCTGCTGTCTGGGTTGCTGTTGTCTGGGTTGCTGTTGTCTGGGTTGTTGCTGTCTGGGTAGCTGCTGTCTGGGTTGTTGCTGTGTGCCTTGTTACTGTTTGGGTTGCTATTATCTGGGGTATGGCTGCTGTGTTACTGCTGTCTTGATTGTTGCTATTTGGGTCACAATTTTGCTTTAATCACTACAATTTCCCTGCAGCTATTTTTGGTTTACTTGATGAGTCAACAGAGTTTTCTCAGATTCTATTCTGTGGTGTCTCTTGAGTTTTGTGCCGAAAAAACCAAACAAATGTAGTGACCAGAACAAATTGACTGCAATGTTCAAATCACCAAAATTGTTTTGTTTGACAACGACTTGTGGTTGTAGTTCATGAAGTTTTGCTCATTTCTCTGCAAAGGCAAACAGCTACCGGACCAAATGGCCAGAATCATATCCCTTTTTTACTGGACAGCCACCTACAACTGTACTTGGTGGAGGGTTCCTCATTTCAGTGGATTTTTTTTTTTCTTTTGAGCAACAACAAAGGAGATGTTCTCAAAATAATTTTTATGCCAGAAAATGTCAGTGATCTGATTGTGAATTTCTAGGGGGAAATATATTCAAGAACTTTTGTGACCAAAGAGAAGAAGCTAATGAAGGTCATTCCTTCTTTGTTGTGAACCTTCAACTCTGAGAGGCAAAAGCCTCAATGGATTTTCTTACCCTCTGATCACACAGATATTTTTCAAAGGAAGGGAAGATTTGTTGTCTTTTCTCTGTGAATCTTTCACATCTTGACCAGGCAGAAAAGCTTTATTTGTGACAATGAGAAGAAGAGTAGTAAAGTTTAGAGGTGCTCAGCTCTTCTTCTTGAGTGGGATAATGCTGCAAACACAAGGTTTCATGGATGTTGAAATTGCTCACTGGAACTGGTCCAAGACATTGTTTGATGATGCCCCAAAACACTGGATGGGGTACATTCACAAATTCCTGGAGGGCACCCTCTCAAATTGCAACAAGAAAATCCACTCACAATGTTGCCTCCAATCTCTTGAAATCCAATCAAATGTTTTTATGTACGTCACATGGTATAAGAAAATAAGAAGCAAACACACAATTGGTTGTGATTGCAAAACGTATGATGATATAGCTGAAATGTTGGGACCTTGTTGGCGTGTGGCAATCAAGGATAAACATTATGCCAGTAAATATGGGTACAACCCAAACTTTTGCATCCTTCAGAATACCACCACTCTGCATCCACCCACTGGGAGAATTACCCATGATGCAAATGAGCAAGGCAAAGATGAACAATTTGAAGGACCTGCTTGCTGGGATTGTCTTTTGATTGAACCAGAGCGCTTCACAATTGCTATGACTTGGCACATTGAAGCAAAATCAATGTTTGCATCGAAACTCATTTTTCAACAAATTGATATTTACAAAATGTATTCCTCTTGCAGCATGGGAAATGTTTCTGTGTTGAACAATGTTAACTATAAACATGGATCTCAAGATCATCTTTATTGTGGCAAACATGCACCTTTCAATGTGTATTCAAGTGCCCACAACTGCAGTCTTCTGCTGACATATTATCACCTCATTGGCCTCGAAATTAAAGTTGCATTCACTGTGATCACATCCAATGTGATCAAAAGCCAATCAGTTCTACTGCAAAGCACACATGTCAAAGTTTCATCAGTTTATTATCTTCCCAGGCTGGAAGCAAAGCTATGGTCATACCACATTCAAACAGAAAAACACCAACAAATTCACTTGGAATTGCTTGAGACAGTAGAAATGCACATCAGGTTGTTTGATGGTCCAGGAACACTTTCCAGGGAGAAAAAATGGTATGCTGAAATGTCCAATAAGATACATCTCTCAACATTTCAGTGTCTTCTTCAAATTTTTCAGCTCCTGGAAAAGAAACATTTCAGTTCCCAAACACAAATGATGTACAGAACTGGTTTCAGTCTCAAAACACCACAAATTTTCACAGTCAGCCACTCTGAAATTGAACTGGAAATTCCAAGAATATCTGACAAGAGATTATTGTTCAGACAAGATGTCTTTGCTGCAAGTACTGGTGCTTTGAAGCACATCAACATCAGCATCACCAAAATAGTTTTTTCTGGAACAGAGACAACATCTTGTACATTTGGTGGAATTTCCTTCCTGGAGCAAAACAACAACAATGGCTTCTCTGAACTGCAGTCTATCTGCAAAAACACCAGTGCAACCACATGCAAATCAAATCACATGGACACTACCCATAGAACATTCCACTCTTGCCCAAGAAATATTTATACCAGTGGCAGGAGCATGTACATTGTTGTCTATTCTTACAAAGACTACAGTGGCATTTGTGTGTCGCTCAAAATTGTAGAAACACAATGTAAGCCAATCAAGATTGACATTTGCAAGTTCAATGAGTTGTGTCCTGAAAGACATGAACAGCATTTATAATTCCTGAAGCAAACCTCCAGTCACATAGATATATCAGGACAAAAGTCATTAAATTTTGATGTAGGAACAGGACAATGTTACATATACCAGATTGGCAATGATTTGTTCAGTGAAGGCCCTTTCCTTGGAACGCTGCCAAAGGACCCCCCTTTCTGCCAGATTTTTCTGGTGGCCAGGAACACTCTCCACAAGGCAGTTTTTACCTTCAATATCTCTGGTATGATGACCAACTATTCTGTTCCAAGGCCGCCAGCCAGAATATCTGTCCCTGAACTTCTGCTACCTGAGAGGAAATTTATATTTAGTTTCCTTTTGCAACAACAAACTGTAGAAAAAGTGCCCGAACACTTTTTCTTTTCCTTTGAAGTGAGTAGACCATTTTTCCACAGTGTTCCAACTGTGAAAATTGGTTTTTCATTCATTGCGAACATCTGGATGGATATGATTGTGGAAAACAAGGATGACAGTAACAGATCTGGAGACAGTATTGAAATCTTGAGACCATCCATTTCAATCAAAGATGTGAAATATTTGAGCACAATGAACAATGCTGTACTTGTGCTCAAATTGAAGGACACAGATTTTGGCCAATGTTCCATTTGGAAACATTCTGGAGAGATGGCTGTGCTGTTTCTGAAACTTACAAGTGGACACAAAGCAGAAGAACTGATACAATTGTCAAATTCCATTTCTTTTTCATGTGCTGAACCTGTCCAATTTGTCTCAGTTCTTAAACAAGAGTCAATGGAGACAATCAAGTACAGGGTTTCCTCTGGCAAACATATTGAAGCTTCATGGATGTATATCTCTTATGAGGAAACCAGGGAAAGAAGATCCTGTCCTGTTGAGAGTCAAAGCCAGTCCACACTTATGCTGTCTACAGGCTGTCTTTATCATGTCACAAAGTTGGAGGAGGAGGAAAAGCTGTGGTCCTGGCAAGAGGCTTCTGATTTCTGTGAACAACTCAATGGTCATTTGCCAGTATTTCTTGATAAGCATGGTGTTGAAGACCTGATTGACCAGTTGAAAACAAGTGAAATTTATTTACTATCTTATGGGTGTATTGCCAACTTGCTTCTCTTGCTCTTCATTGGCTTGAAGGTAATGTTTCCTCCTTCCTTACAGGATCAGGTTTCTTGGTTGTTCACTTTCAATGAAACACATTGCTTTCCTATTCAGAATGGTGTGTGGTTGATGGGAGATCCATTGTCCTTTCAAAGTTGGGCTGCATCTCAACACTTCAAATACTCATTTGACGCCTTTCATTGTGACATTGTGAAAAGGTTCAACACCACATCCATTATTCAGCCACAGCCAGGCAACAGGGACACTTGCACAATGATGGTGTCTTTTTCTAACCTTGTGCACATTGAATGGTTCATGATTGACTGCAAAGCAAATCTTCATGCTGATGTGTTTTGTGTGAAGAAAAACAAGACAATATTGCATGTTGTTCCTTTGGAAATGTCTGATTGGAATTGTTTGCAACCTGAGTTCATGACAACAGACCAGGGGTGTTTCAAGTTTGTTAATCCCAATGATTTCAGAAAAGAAATTTTGACTGGACTGCTAGGAAAATACCATGTTTCCTTCAAAGACATACAGAGAATTGAATTCATATTTTTAGCAACTGCAAGTTCCTTCCCATCAATTCTTGCTCTTCAAGGACAAAGTACATTGGAGTTCAAGAAGGTTCAGTATGGAAAATATTACAGCAAATTAAGATATAAAATATCCAATTTGGATGCAAGTGATCTATTTCAGGCAGCTCTACTGACATTTACCAAACACACACCACACAGATCTTACAAATATGGCAACTTGGTTTCCTGTGCTTCAGGTTAATTTTATGTCTTCCTTTTATACATTTGACATGGAACCTGACTGTGGTATGTCTTTTGATCCTGTCCCAATCTGGAGTCCTCTTCAATGTACAAACTCTGACATAATGACACACAGTTGCCTCAGCACTACCAGTGATGCAATACATGTCAAAAATGTCTCACTGGCATTCAAAGTAAATGTTGAAGATAAACAGAAGGGAGATAATGCAAAAGGCATTCAAATGGAGATGATATCAAATATCAAGATAACACAATGCTCCAAACTAACAGAACTGCCTTGCAACCCAGGAAAGGATGAGAGCTGCTTCAACATGTCAGATATGTGTGCATTCAGACTGGATGAAGAAAATTTGCTTTTTCCATGTAAAAGTGGTGGTCACATTGAACTGTGTACAAAGTTTGAATGCAACCAGAAATACAAATGCACTGGGTTCTATTGCCTTCCTTTTGGATATGTGTGCAATGGCAGGTGGGATTGTCCAAGTGGGGATGATGAAATAGAGAAGCATGGATGTGGACAAAACAGATTATGTTTCAATATGTTCAAGTGCAGAGAGTCCCAGATTTGTGTTGGGATAAGAGATGTTTGTGATGGATTGGTTGATTGTGCCAATTTTGATGATGAATTTTTGTGCGACTTGAAATATGTGAAATGTCCTGAAAGCTGTTTGTGCACAAATTATGCTATTTCATGCAACAAACAGAGTTTGCACAGAGACAACTTGCAGAGAAAAATGCCCTTTATTGTTCTGTCTTTATCCTCAATACAAATTTCTTCCTGTGATTTCTTGACAGGCTGGAAACAAATTAAATTGATACACATGTCTGAAAACAGCTTGAGGGAAGTTTGTTGCACAGTGGGAATATCACACTCAAATCTGATCTCTTTTGTGGCTCCAAAGAATGAGATATACAAATTGTCACAGAACTGCTTTGCTCATTTGAAGAAACTGCACACAATTCACCTCATGAATAACAAGATCAGCATTCTTCACCAAAAGTCTTTCCACAATTTGTCGCAGATTTGGTCAATAGATCTGTCATGTAATCAGATAGATACCCTTCAAAAGTTTGTGTTCTTCATATTGAGCAATCTAAAAGTTCTTTCTGTAAAAGGCAATCCCATCTCAGCAATTTATCCCAGCCCTTTTGACAAGTTTGACCTGATTTCTCTGTCCACAGATAATCACCAGCTCTGCTGCTTTGTGTCATCCCCTTTCTCCTGCAGTACAACTGAGCCAGTGTACATGCACTGCTCTGATTTGTTCCCCAAAGCTTCAATGACTGCAATGGTCTCTGTTTGGGGATCTATTATTGTCTTCATAAACATTCTGTCATTATGCATTTTTATTGGTTCATCTGCTGGTGCCCACAAAGAAAAGCAAGTTCCATTTTTCATAACTGTGTGTGCAATTAACATGTCCGATTTTATTTGTGGCATATTTTTCCTCCTTCTCCTGCATGCACACAAAATGTACCAGAAGGCCTACATTTTCAATGAGAAAGAATGGAGAGGGACCTTCCAGTGTCTGACAGTATTTGTCCTGTCATTAATTTTTGCCTTCTCCTCAGCTGTGTTGCTGGTAATTTTGTCTCTCTCCAGGTGCATGGTTGTCAAAAATCCTGTCGATTCTATCTTCAAACAAAGATCTACTGTCAAAAACATTGTTGGCATCTCAAATATTTCTGTTCTTCTATTTGGACTGGTCATTGGAATTATTCAAAAAATTGTATATTGTAGGATGCCTATGATTTTGTGCTCTCCTGTGGCAGATCCCACACACAGAAACATTCTCATAACAATATTCACACATATTATTTCCTGGTTTCACACACTGTGCTTTACTGCTGTCATCACTCTCAATTTTCTTCTTATCCACACCAGAATAAGAAAATCAATCATTTCCAAATCAAAGAAAACATCTGACAGTGGCACAATGGCGCAACTCACATTGATGTCCTTGTCCAACCTAATCTGTTGGATTCCAACAAGTATTATTTTCATGGTCTCCTTCTTCTTGTCTGAATACCCTGTTGATTTGGTCATCTGGGCAACAATATTACTCACTCCCATCAACTCTGTTTTGAACCCACTCATTTTTCTTGCAGTCCATGTGAAGAATCACATCTCCATCAAATACATCTAACAGAATGGTCCTTGTTGTTATGCACGTAATCAATGATCTTTGTTCCATCTTCTCACAATTGTTCCATCCTGCTCATCTATGAAGCTGTTTGTTGGCACCACAGCTTCATGTGTGCAAAAGCCTGTGCACACACCTCATCAGCTCTTGCAGTCCTCAGCTGTACTAACAAGTACCAAGAAACTGGTACCGCAAGGTGAAGAATGTGCCTCCGAGACAATTGAGGCAGGAGGTATGTGCTCCTCTCTCCAGTATAAGATACAAACCAGCAGAGTCAGCTGACAGGCTCAGGCACAATGCTGACCCAGCAAACCAAGTTTTGATTCTGATAATGGGTGTCACTTGAGGAAAGCGCCTGGTGTTTCTACTTCATATGGTTGAACCCCTATTCCATTCAACTTGCTTTGTTGTTTGACAAAATGGGCTTGGTTTTCGGGATTTTGAGGTCGGGACTGTTGCCAGGCAACGTTGGTCAGGATTTCCTGTTTCTGTATGTTAGTGGGGCGAAATTGTTCTGCTAAGCGCAGGGAATTGTTCGTCATTCAGAGCTTTGTGGATGACGCCAGCAGCATCAATGTCTTTGAGTAGTTCCCGCAGTTTCTCCTGCAACAGGTACAGGATGTTTTCTATGGTGAGTTGTTCACATTCAATGTGCTGGTGGCGAGCTGGTCAGGGAGTGTGAGTGGGATGGACTTCGAGAGGTACTGCACTCTTGGTCCAGACCGGACTGCACCCTCAAGGGGTTTTCACGTTGGTGACGTCATCACATTGTCTTGACGTCCACTGCAGCTTTTTTGATATCAATTTCAAAATTTAATCTGATGCCCAATTGGTCGGAGTCAAAAAACTGTCCAGACCATTCTTTGATGTCGTCAAAAATAGTAGAAGCCGTCACCAATGTGAAAACCGCTTCAGGCTCAGACGGGTGGGGCAGACGCTGGCGTATCCATTGCTGCACATATCCTTGAACATCATCTGCCTGGTCTGAGTGTCGGGGTGTCAGGACTTCGCTGCGGTTGGTGGTGGCCAGTTGTTAAGTTGTTGCTGATTTCCTGGTCAGCCCCCTGGTGTTGTTGCTTTGCCCACATGGGAAGATACGACATCTTGCATACGACACAGGGTACCAGAGACAGTGCGTGGCAACCAGAGGCAGTGCATGGCAACCAGAGGCAGTGCATGGCAACCAGAGGCAGTGCATGGCAACCAGAGGTAGAGCATGGCAACTAGAGGCAGTGCATGGCAACCAGAGGCAGTGCATGGCAACCAGAGGCAGTGCATGGCAACCAGAGGCAGTGCATGGCAACCAGAGGCAGTGCATGGCAACCAAAGGCAGTGCATGGCAACCAGACGCAGTGCATGGCAACCAGAGGCAGTGCATGACAACCAGAGGCAGTGCGTGGCGATGCTCTGGATGAATGTCACCCAGCAGCAAGTGTCAGTGCGCCAGTGATTGGTGGGGTGATCAGTGGCATTGACCATGTTGTCATACATGTGGAAGATATAGCATCTTCCCACGCGGATGTTCCAGCTTTTGTTGGTGCACTGAGTACCCAGCAGAGGTGCTTTGGCAGAGCTACATCAAGCCAAAGCTGTTCACCAAGCCAGCACCCTATACTGGTCTATTTTAAGCTCCAATACACTTCCCCTGCCAGAGAGTTGACCTCACCAAAGTGAGAAATAAACAAGTATACATTATCTTGTGAGTTCTTCCTGCCACACAGCCCAGTCAGAACCCGAGGCTGCACAACCACGGAGCTAATACAAGAAGCAGTGCTCAAGGCAACTGCAGTGCGAAGTCCCTTGTGGCGTCGGTAATGTCGTCAATTCTTCCTTGTTCATCAATTCTTCCTTATCCTCCTTGTCTTCCACAATTCATGCTATCTGCAGAGGGGGGGGGGGGTCTGGTTGTGGGGGAGGGGGTTGGGGGAGGGGGAGGGGGGTTAGGGGGAGGGGGCAGGGGACATTTCCATACACCTGCCATATACTGCACTACCACATGGTGCTTCGCCCTAAAGGGACTTCGCACAACAATGGAATCCGTCAGGGTTGGGACACGAACAGCCACAAGCGACACAATAACACACACATCCAAAGCTCAAGGCAGATTTCCAGTTCTTTTCTTTCCAGTGAATGTCACCCTGTACTACAGTCAACCATGGCAGTCTTGTCCACAATTCAGTGAGGTGAGAAACAAAGCACTGATCAATTCACAGTTTCTTTGCTCATTTCAGCGCTGAAAACAATAGACTCATCACTCTTCTTGTTTTAGATGTGAAAGAGTTGCATCTGTTGGGCTCCACACGGCGAAACTGCCTGCGCACCACGTACGGCTCTGGGTTCTGCGGCTCCAGCGGAGGAACTCCATACATCTCCTCCAGCGTCGAGCTGGAAAGCTTCCAGCTCATCTACTCCAAGTACAGCAACAACGTGGGGGACAAGTTCCATGTTCTGCTCACAGGTATGTTGATTTACCAGCCACGATTTTTTGAAGAAAGCAGAATACTTTTCCCCATTGTTGTGCACCCATCCACTCTAACAGTATTTGGTCCCAAGACGTGTTCATGTTTCGTTTTGGCAGTGTTTTGTAATTTGGGTTCAGTCTGGATGCAAACCTGCAATCACACAAGATTCAATCAGGGCCAGATGCAACGGTTATCTGTTCCCCCCCCCCCAAAGAAAATATCAACCACCAACAGAACCCGTGGTGTCTTTTTCCGGCCAATCCCTGCAACCACCCTGCGAAGTCACCAGGGTTACACCCGAACAGAAAGACAGGGCCGCCCTGGAGAAGGGACACGGCCATTGCACCACATTTTCCTCTTCTGCTCGCAGTGGATGTTCCAGTATCTGTCCGGTGTCCATCCCCTGACTCATCGGTCCCTGCACAACCTCCCGCTCCTGCTCCTGCTCCTGCCTCACCAGGGACCGAAGCTCCATCTGCTGCAAATCCAGTGACCAGAGTTGCGGTGACTGAGGAGACAACTACCACAGGAGTGACCACGGATGCAGATGACAACGACAACAACGGTAAATTTGACAATTGAACAAGGCGTCTGTTTGCGGACCCACGCACCGTGCTGAATCGCACTTTTCGCCGCAGGGGATGATCATGAGGGTCTGGGGCCTGGCCCCTTCACTTGACCCCAAAAAATAGCTCCATCGAGCTCACGGTGATTTGAGGAAATTCTGATTTCAGTCACTCTGATTTCACTCCCTCTGATTTCGCTCACTCTGATTTCACTCACTCTGATTTCGCTCCCTCTGATTTTGCTCACTCTGATTTCGCTCACTCTGATTTCACTCACTCTGATTTTGCTCACTCTGATTGTGCTCACTTTCTTTTGTCAATAATTCTTACTTTTTTCACTCAACATTCATAATTTGGGAACTCATTTAGCACACATGCAAATGGAACAAATTTAACCAAATGGAACTTTT
>JAAUXT010070475.1_pt1 | contig 10994 bp, 4 predicted proteins | sample 7278171 | NCBI WGS metagenome assembly JAAUXT01 (sample SAMN14350112, study PRJNA611818) | marine sediment metagenome | isolation source: surface marine sediment (1.8m) | place: French Polynesia: Moorea | collected 2018-08 | reverse complement strand
CTGGTAGGGTGGGTGGGTGGGTGGGTGGGTGGGTGGGTGGGGGGTCTGGTAGGGGGGGGGTCTGGTAAGGGGGGGTCTGGTAGGGGTGGGGGGGGGTCTGGTAGGGTGGGGGGGTTGGCAGGGTGGGGGGGGCCTGGTAGGGTGGGGGGTCTGGTAGGGTGGGTGGGGGGTCTGGTAGGGTGGGGGGGGGCTGGTAGGGTGGGAGGTTACATTCCAAAGTGTGGACAGACGCACACATGAATGCTAAGGGTTTTTAAGCCAACAGCGGGACCTAGATGGCTGGCTACGCACGACCATCAATTATTTGCGTTCCAAGATGTTGGCATGGAAGCTCTTGATTGATACTGTCACAGACAAAAACACTTGACACCAAACGCAATCAGTGTGATGGTGACCAGGTCCTACGAGTTGATACTCTGCTTCTGGGTGATGCATTGGTTTGTTTTTCGAGACCTCAGGACAAGCGGGTTCGTTGTCTTTGTTACTGCTTCAGCTGGGTGTTTTTCGGTGGATCTGTTCTCGTCATTGTCTGGATTTCAGAGAAGCTGTTGAACGTTGACGACGCACTTTCTCCAAACACGCAGATACGCGACACATACACGACACACATGCAACACTAACACACACATACACACACACACACACACACACACACACACACAAGAACAAAAGAAGTTTTCTGCCATCACCGATTTATGAATTTGAATACCATGTACATTTCACAGATTCGCTTGACAAGCTCCGATGGCACGCAGTTTTTGCACGTGCCAAAGGCAGATACAGGGTTGGGTCCAGGATACATGTACAGGACTCAGGCGGATCCAATTCATTCTTGAGTACACAACGCACGCTCGCGCTGTGCAGTGTGCATGTGTTTTCTGCCACTGCTTCAAATGGACACTTTCAAAAGTCTACACAAGTCTGGTTCACCGACGAATGATGGGGTTGGACGGTCAAACTTCAGGCAAATGACCATGTCGCAAGCTTGCAGCACCTTCTCGTACACAGGGGGCACAACCAACAGGAGTAAAATTGTTGGGAATCTGGTCCTTGACTGCCGCTCTGGATGTACATATTCAGCAGTCATTCTTGTGCGCAGTTGAGAACAAATTTGCTTGCCAACACGCAGACGTGCCAGCATCAGTTCGTCTGCAGTGCGTTGCACTCATACAATACAAAGTGCGGGTATCAGCAGCAACAACAGCGCAGGAGGTGTCAGGGTCACACCTGTCCCTCCGTCCGCGCAGAACTCCGCGTCCATGTGATCGCACCTGATTGGCGCATCGTAGATCCGCCGGGCCACGCCCTGTCCACTCAGGTCCGTGATGGCACCAGCCTCGATCTGAGCGTTGAGCCAGCACAGGGACTCCGCGCATTCAAACTTCTCACCACGGGCGTCCAGGGCCAGTGGTGAAGGGAACTGGGAGGGGTCAAAATAACTGGACGTGAAGCTGGTGATTTTGTTTTTGGACAGAATGAGAGTTTGGAGGTGCGCCAGTCCGGCCAGACCGCCCACCTCGATTTGGGTCAGGTCGTTCTGGTCCAGATTGAGCGAAGTCAGGGAGGTCAGTTCCAGGAAGGTGTTGGCTTCAATTTCTGTGAGCAGATTCTGCTCGAGGTTGAGGTTGGTCAGGGATTCCAGCCCTCCGAATGTGTTTTGGTCAATTCTGGTCAGTCTGTTGAGGCCCAGTTCGAGCACATTGAGGGCATCAGGCCCAGTGAACATTTCTCTGTCAATCTCAGTCAACAGGTTCCCACTCAGGTCAAGTTTCTGCAAGAACTGCAGTGCCTGGAAGGTGCCTGGTTCGATGGTACCGAGCAGGTTACTGCCCAGGTCAAGTTCTATCAGGTTGGACAGACCGATGAAGGCCTCGGAGATGAGGTCCGTCAGGTTGTTGGAGTTGAGACTTAGAAGCGTCAGGGCCCCCAACCCGACAAACATCTGGGCATCCAACGAGATCAACTCGTTCCCGTTGAGACTGAGCGTCTCGAGTTTGGTTTGTGAGGCAAAGGTGTCTGGATCCAAACTGGAGATTTTGTTGATGTCCAGGGTCAAGGTTTTCAGGGACCCCAACCCTTCCAACATGGCGGGTTGCAAAGCGCCCGACAGGTCATTGGCGGCAAGGTCCAGGTTTTGGAGGGTACTCAACCCCTGAAGACACTCAAGGTGGTGAATTTTGATGTAATTGAGGTAAAGGTTGAGGGAGACGAGGTTGCCGAGGCCTGTGAAGGAACCGGGAGACAGGGAGGAAATGACGTTGTAGCTCAGATCGAGGCTGGTCAGGTTCCCGTTGTTGGCAAAAGTGTCGCTCTGGATGGAGGAGACGTTGTTGAAGCGAACGCTCAGCTCCTTCAGTCCCGTCAGATCAGAGAACATGTCCGAGTTCAGCTCGTGGAGATCGTTCATGTTCAAAACGAGGCTAGTCAGAGACCCCAGACCCTGGAACGACCCGGATGGAACCTGTTTCACGCGGTTCCCTTCCAGATCCAGGGACTCGAGATTCTCCAGGCCTCCAAACGAACCCTCCGCCAGGGCGTCGATGCTGTTGCTCGACAGGTCCAGACTCACGCAGTGCAGGTTCTCGGCGAAGGCTCCGGCGGGGACGGAGACGATGTCGTTGGAGTCGAGCGCTACGGTGACGGCCTCCAGGGGGATGCCCAGGGGAATCTCGGTGAGCCCGGACCGCGACGCGTCGTACGTGAGGGTGTCGGGGTCCCAGGGGTCCTGCTGCTCCCAGGCACGCGCACGCGCACCGTGCGTGCACAGGGCGACGAGGACGCAGAGCGCGAGGCCTGCAGCAAACGAGACAGCACAAGATTGCAATCGTCCCCTGTCCTGACGTGAAGTGGAAGGGAGAAGGACTACTTTAAAACATTGAGATGAACGTGAACACGACAGAGAGAGTCGGGTTTGACTTTTGATTTCTTGACTTAGGCACGAACTTTTCAGGGAGCTGAGGCCCGCGCATCTATACGTGATCAAAAATGTGAATTGTTTTCAGCACCAACGAAGCAAGGGAGCCAAGATTTTCTCTCAGCAAAAAAGATCAACTTTCACTGATTCGCTTGGGGATTGTAACCTTTGAAAAACATATTTTGACCTTTTGGTTGCGTGCAGCATTGGTGGATGACTGCGGCTGTAACATACATGTGCAATCCGGTCGTGCACGTGCAAACCTCTCAACAACAAAAACAATGCATTTTATCTCTGTCCCTCTTGCTCTTATCCTTTTCCTGAAGGCTCCTTCTCCCTCGAGTGTTATTTCAGTTTTGAGCAATTTTAGCCCGAAGTATTTCCGGTTGTCTGATAAGGGGGTGGATCGCAGAGGGGAGAGGGTCCCGTCAACCAAGGGAGGGGGCAAAATATAGAGTGGGAGACACGTGCAAAGAAGGGTGGGAAAGAAAGACAGAGAGAGAAAAAAATAGAGTGTGTGTGTGAGTGTGTGTGTGTGAGTGTGTGTGTCTTGTGAGTGTGTGTGTGTCTATGTGTGTGTGTGTGAGTGTGTGTGTGTGTGTGTTTTTCCCTGGATCCGCTGCTCGTCTGTTTTGTTTTGAAATGGAACTGCCTGTGCCATTCTTGTGCGCAGGAAAAAGAGACACACACACAATCTCTTGTCTGGGTTGTTGTGCAAAAACGGGATAATTTATGTGCCACAAGGGAAACATTCACAAAAATTTACAGACAATCTTTGATTTGCAACGGAACCACGAGCATGTTCAACCTCGTTGCCAATGTCAAACACAATTTGTCTTGCTTCTCTTGTTTTGCAGCCAATCCTGAGTTTTTTAACCAGAAAAAATACGTTCTTTTCCAATAAATTTCGGAGTTTAGTCCCCTTGGTCCCCTCCTACCTCAGCCAAGGTTTGCTGAAAACTGTTTCGAGAGTTGGGGGACCGGCCTCCAAATCCAAATATCTTGTGTGTGTGTGTGTGTGTGTGTGTGTGTGTGTGTGTGTGTGTGTGTATGTGTGTGTACGTGTGTGTGCGTGCGGGGACAATCGGTGGCCTCTGCCATCTGTCCGCAAGATTAACTGCAGGAGGCTGTTCAAAAATCGTCTTGAAATCGTCGATGTCCCCTCGAGCCGACAAATTTCCACCTCGCAGAAGCCATGAATCGTCTGTCTCGTGTTCGTGCGTGCAGACTCCCAGAAAACAAACCCCCAAGCGATGTAAATGGTTGAGACATGACCAGACATACCCCGCTTTGCCCACAAGGCTGTCTCGAAAAACAAGGTCATCAGAAACCTCGTTTACCACTGTACGTTGATATGTTACCCTGAGAATAACAGGTTCGGGGTTGCTCAACCTACAGTGATGGAACTCAGGGAAAGTTCTTGAGGCAAAACTGACCAGACACTGAATATGCCTTTTTCTAACTTGCATGTATCGCTCTTCACTTGGTTGCAAGCTTGTTTCTCACTGGATACGCGCGTCCTTGAGCGAGTGAAAATTGACGGTGCGACATCACTGGCGATGATGCGCGTTTTCAAGGACGCGACGCGCGACGCGTCCAGCGTGAAACAGCCCTTCCCCCACGCGAGTTGTTTTGTTCCTCACCGCGCCGCGTCAGCTGATCGGGGTTCATCTCGTGCGTCTCTCGAGCGTCGCGTCGCAGCGTCTCACGCCAGAACGTCGCGTCGTGTCTCGTGACGTTGCTTCAAAAACGTGATTCTGCGTGAGATGAAAACGAGTCAAACATGCAGACAGACACCCGCATGGCAACACCTGTCTTGATGTCTTTTCTCGTGCATTTGAATCCAACGGTGACTTTGAGTTTCCAATTGATTTGGCTTCACGAAGGATCAGATCTATTTCCACCTCAAGAGCTTGAGAAACAACGGTTGTTTGCTTTTGCCCAAAGTGAAGCTAGGGTTTGCACTAATCACCCGCGCAAAACAAATGCTAGATTTTGTCAACTCGCCATTTTCTGGCTCACAAAGTGATCAAAAACTACTCTTTTAATTGCAACACAATCCTTTTCGTGATGAGGTGATCCAATTCTATCAAAAGCTTTTTGTCTCTTGTCCGGGTCCACGAACAACGAGCTGAATCTCACCGCAACACACAATTAATTTGGAGCCACAATCACGCAGTCTCTGCACCAGCTGCCACACCAGGTTGTTTTACTCTCATGCATTTCTGCCGTCCAGCTTTTGCCCTCTTGTTCCATGCATGCAATCTTGCTCGACTGTCGTCCTTCGTCAAAATGCATGCCTTTCTGAACTTGCAAAGCAAACAAAATTGCTTGTATTCAGAAGAGACAAAAACCAAATTTGTGGATTTTACCACATATTTCCAATTTCATCCGAGCGGGACAGGTACAAGTCAAGAAAAAAAAGCTGTGCATGCAGGTTTCCTACCTGTCGGTCCGCACAGGTGGAGGGTCCGGTGCGTTGTTTTTCTCCTGCGGTTGTGACCACTCCTGAATACGTGAGAAGTGGACGACAGGCACAAGTGGTGCGGATATTGAATCAGCGTCCCCGGGTAAAACTAGAGACAGGAGGCCTCCGGTCAAGACCTCACCACCTGACACTCAATGTGCGGCGTGTTCAGGCCAAGCAACAAGAAACGTTTTGAGAAGTCTACGTCAGAGGTGAGCTGTGTACATCGGTCAGATCAAGCCAGCTTTGGCTTTTGATTGTTGTCCGATTGCAAAAGCATCCACTCACTTGGACTGCACGATGTTTGCACCGGAGACGGTCGGAAAGAGGAAAGACAGAGAGAGACAGAGAGGGAAAGAGACACAGATAGACAGACAGGCAGACAGACAGACAGACAGACAGACAGACAGACAGACAGACAGACAGACAGACAGACAGACAGACTGGAGAACCATCTCACCATTCCACCAGAGGCAAGAGACACACTGACTCACTGACGCACAGAGAGACATTGGCAACCAGACAATCGCACAGGCACACGCACAGCATGAGACGCAGCGCGGCGCGCAGCCCAGCGATGACGCAAAAAGTGTCGGGAGCGACTTGAATAACGAGAGTGCTCTCTGAAGGAAGAGAGAGAGTGGGGCCGCGTAGCAAATTGCCGCTCACGTGATACGCCTTTTTGCGTCTGCAGCCTTGACTCGGAGATGCCCTGTGGAGGCGCCAGTGCTCGAGGGTACAGACCGCGTGTCTGGGGTGGATCAAGGGGGCCTGAGTCCAGAGCTGGTAAAGTCCCACCATCGAGGAACAAAACCATGCAAGCAGCGAAATGTTGGCAGATGGTTCAAACAAACCATTTTTCCAAAATCAAAGTCAAACCAGACTGAACAAATTGTGGGACTTTTTGTTCTTCGGGCTGAGGCAGGAGGACCCTCGCTGTGCTGAATACCAGCAATGGAATCAAAGAATGATGCCATCAAAATGTTTTAAATTTTTATGTTTAGTTTTAGTTGGTGCTTCTGCACATCTATGTGCACAGGACACTGGAGGACACTCGTCAGCTCACAGATCCATATCACGACATTTCACACCGCAGCACATCACAGCCCGAGTGATTCCGTCGCCTCCAAACATCTCGTGTCCCATTCTCAGCCATCACGATTTTTACAAAAGTCTAAGTCTGTTCGCTGAAGCAGGCCCATCATCCTGGATCCGCTGGAGCTTCTCACCTAAAGTTTCACCCGTCGTTCCCAATGTTTTCTTTTCCCACTTTTGGAACGCCTATTTGCACCTCAGAATCTTTCGCCGCAAGGTCGAGACAAGGAGTCCAATGGGTGGGATGCGGCGCCTTGGACCAAGACAGTCCCAGCTGATCCCAACCCTGGAAAGTTGTGCGCCTGGCATTGTCAGTCAGGAGGCATTTTGGTACATTTTGATACATTTTTGAACCCTGATCTGACCCGAAACAAAGTCAGACATTTGATCTCCAAGCTCCAAATTCACAGCATCAATGTGGCAACTCGGCCCCAAGTGTGAGTATCAATAGTGTGGCGGCGCCGCTGCTTTACCGCACTCAACATGCAGTCTGGTCAACAGCAGCAGAGAACTTTGATGGTCAGGGAGTGGATCTTCTGCATGGGGGAGGAGTTTCAGGTGAGGGTGGGACCATTCCAACGTAGAAATGACGGACTCCCATAAGACCTCCCAAAAAATTGCCCGTTATATTTTATATCATCAGATTGTCAAACTTGTGGAAGTTTGCAGAAATTGCTCGTGTTCACAAGTGCAAGGTCGACAAAAACCTGGTGGCGAGGCCACTGCCGAAAGAAGACCCGTGCTTTTGCCTGATTTTCTCTAAATTGCTGACTGACTTGCATCCTATCGCAAATGTGATTCGATAAAATCATCAAGCCAGTTTTGTTCGTGCATGAGTGCGGACGAGTGTTGCATCGAAGAGCGCAGTTTGCAGTGTTGAACCCGGCTGTGCTTTCGCTTCGTTCGGAACAAAGCGAACGCAAACGGGTGTCTCGTCATGCCGTCTCAGGTTCATCAGGCCCGTCAAGAAAAATTCACAACACATTATTTTTGGTTTTGAATGAGATTCTTGGCAAGTCTTGGCAAGAGAGTAGAATGTACAAAGAGCAAAATTGTTTTGCCTGCAGTTTACTTGCTCTGAATGTCTGGGCACCGAAACGATACAACAGCCACATTCTGTTGACTGGGCCTCATTGAAATAAATTTGAGCGGCTTCACATTCTGGCAAAATTGTGCATTTCATTGTCGAGCTCTTGAAGGAAAGTTGATTTGTGACAGTAACAAACCAGCAGACACTTTTTGTCTTTGTGAAGTTGCAAGAAGGTGAAATCTGTTTCAGACAGCAAGAGCACGAATAGCAAGTTCCATGCCTGGACATGCAGTTGTTTTTCAACAAGTCAATGGTCAACGACAGACATTAGAACAGTGATCTGTTACGAGCGAGCCGACTTCAACAGGGTGTAAACCTTTGTCACTAGTTGATGGGAGTGATGTAGCCCGACACGGCGTAGGGCTCGGTGTACTCTGCTGGGGTGTCGTAGTCTCCTGATTTCACTTTCACATCTTCGTACGGATCGTGCGGGTCCGGGAGGGGGCGCTCCATGGGGGTCGGCGGCGCCGGCGGCAGCGACTGGTCACGTGGGGTTCGTCCGCTGGGGCTTCGCTGCTCCGTCCTCCTGTTGCTGTTGGAAAACAATTGCTCTCACCTCTTCCGATTCTCATCGTTTTGCGTGAGACGCCGACGCGTTTTCCCCTCTCTTTTCGAGCCAAATAATTTCTCTAACCCGAAGCAGGAAAATCACTCAAACAAGAACCAACAGGATTGGGCTTGGTTAAATGAAGGTTTCCGTTACAAGGAAGCTGGGCTCTGTCGAAACAATTCGAATTGTCTGACCTCAGGGTGGGAGGGTGTCTTCACGTGTTCGAAGTGTCTTGAATGTGTGTTATCGCCTGAGCCCCAAAACTGCAAGGGTCTGCTGTTTCCGCTGAGTCAAACCCACCGATACTTGGAGCCGAAGAAGAAGGCGACAACAGCGACGACGACGATGACGAGCAGAACGCCGAGCACGACAAGACCCGCGACGAGACCCGTGTTGCTCGAGCCGGACCCGGAGCCAGAGCCAGAACCTGTGAGGCAAGCTTTCTTGATCAGCAAACCAGCAAACTGAACACAGCAAAAGAATGCGAAAGGTTTTGTAGTGTGAACCTTGATACCGGAAACGCCAGCATCACGGGTCCACAACCCATCATGCAGAAAACCCTCAGGTCTTCACATGGCATCAGGAGGTACAAGGGACGATAGGGTAAGGGGCGGTGTCATTGCCCTTTGAAATTTTGATCTGGAAAATGTTTCTTGCATGACCAGTTTGCTCTTCTCTCGAGAGAGAGTTCACACAAAAATACATTGTATCCTGCAAGTGTTCATGCTTGTTCACTTTCACCTTCACTTTGACTTTGGTCTTTGGACATCGTACCACCCACGGTTGTACCATCCGTGGCTGTACCACCAGGGACTGTACCAGCAGAGGCTGTACCACCAGTTGTCGTACCCTGGCGATTCAACACCAAGAACACACTGCAAGCAAAATAGCGACAATCATCTTTCCTTTTGGCATCCGAAAATCCAAACTTTCGTCAACACAAAACACGTCATTTATTGCACCGCTCTCTGCACCAATCGATTGCTGTAGTCAAGCTCTGTTATCACTCAATTGTACATACAGATGTACTCACCTCTTGATCTCTACCAACCCAAGAAGGCCCCTTGCAGCTGATGTCAACTGCTGTGTCCGCTGCAAAGAAAATGGGTAGTGATTGACAAGGACCTGCCTGACACACTGGTTCTGTTCAATCTGAATTGAGAGGGTGAACTCAAATCGATAACACTTGCTGAAAAAAACAAAACAAAAACAGGACACCAAACTAGAATGAAACCTGTGGAAAAATAACAATTTGCCAAGTGATACAACCTGCTGTACGTAACTGACCCGCCCCATGTCTGTGCAAAAGGTGTCAGATCAGCTGGGGTGTTGGACAAGTGCCACAAAGGCAACAAACTCAACGTACTCCTGAAGTGCATCGGTTCCAACTTCACTTGGGTCATCTGAAGCAGTACCAATTCAGGCGAGGGCAAATCAACTGGAAGCAGGACTGAATCCAATCAGTAAAATTGTTACCTTTCATTTGGACCCAAAAGAGATCCTTGTGAAGCTCACATCCTTTGTGAAATGTCAGTGTGAAATGGTTTGCTTGGAACTGATGAAATGCATTTCGGAAAGACGTGTCTTCGCTGTCACTTGCGCTGTAACGGGTTCCTTCGTCCGAGTTGGCGTCCTTGAACAACAGGTAGTTCCTGCTTCTACAAGGATAATCCCTTTCTTCCAAGTACAAAGCCTTCACGATGAAGTCCAGATTCACACCGTTGTCCTGAGACCTGAAAGTGTTGTGCTTGAAAGTATCAATCTTTGGCGAAAAAAAAACAAAGGTGCAATTCGCGTGTGGAAACCAGATTTTGAGTTTTTGAGGTCCAGGGGAACACCACAACAAGCAGTTGGTCATATCTTCGGAAAGATTAGCACAATATGTGTGTCCTGACATAAGTGAGGGATTTTCGTCTGAAGCATTCTGAGCTATATACACTCAACAGAGGAAACTCTGACCTGACGTCGCAAGTGAGGTTGAAAGCTTCTGCCTTCATCGAGCACGGATAATTCAGACTGAAGATGTCCGCCTCCCTCACTCCGCGCAGCTCTCCGTTCGAGTTCAGCACCAGTGTCGTTGCCGAGATCACTGTCAAGAAATTTGGATCAGCAAAGGTGCGTGTATATTTTCTCAGTTGATGCAATGCATTGACAGGTTTTTCTCTGAAAGCCACACTCTCGCAAAGGAAACGTTCTTTTTGACGCCAAAAGTGCCCCGTTTCTATGATTTGCACTTTAGTTGCACTTTAACATTTTTTTGATTGCAAATATTTCATTGACAAAGCATTTTGAAACAAACCAGAGTATATTTTTAAGCAGCGCATGTTCCAATGAACCTTTGTGCCAAAAGACAACAAGATTCACTCTCACTTTTGTCTCTTGGCGGACCCGGAAGAGTCAAGATACTACCGACCCCTTCGAAAATAGGAAAACGCACGCACGTTTGTAGCACACATATCGCATGTAGAGCACCCGTCTGGAATAGATGGAGTCCGGAAGCTTTGCCACAACACAACTTTGGAACTTTGGAACCCCTGACATCTGGAAAAGGAACACTCGACTGTTTGGTTGATGGGGTTTAACATCCTTTTTAGGTGATTTGAGGAGCTTGGTCTGATTTGTGAGCTTTTGGAAAAAGTGAGTGAAATCAGATTGAGTGAAATCAAATCACCTACAGGCAGGGTCTTCCAAAAGTATGTGTACACCTGTTTCATGGTCAAAATGAGGATCAATGTTGGATCTTTTGGGCTCATTTAGTTCAATCTAGGTTGGGGATAGTGTGCCAGGAAGGATTTCAGGAACTTTGAATTTTGGGGTTCTTTAGGTCAAAAAGTTCAAATTTAGAAATGTGGAAAATATGGGGTATGGATGTAGAAAT
>JAAUXT010023859.1_pt1 | contig 10994 bp, 13 predicted proteins | sample 7278171 | NCBI WGS metagenome assembly JAAUXT01 (sample SAMN14350112, study PRJNA611818) | marine sediment metagenome | isolation source: surface marine sediment (1.8m) | place: French Polynesia: Moorea | collected 2018-08 | reverse complement strand
CAATAAATATTTATATACATTAGACAGGAAATAGATGCTTAATATCAATTTTGTGCTATTGTGCTGGATATTACCCAGCATCCCTCCCCCCCAGGGGCTAATCACGTGACCCCTTGTGGTTTTGGGTGCTCTTTCTGGAAAATGGCATCAGCAGTACTGTGGTTGATTACTTTGGAAGAGATGGAACTGCTTTCTTTCCTGCGTCAGAACATTCTACGTAAATTGGCTGAAGAAGCAGAGAGATAAGGTCTCTCTGAGAGAGATCCTCATGTGGTACAGGCGGTGGTGGCCTATTTTAACAAGGGACTGCAGCCACACCACATCTTCAATCGCCTGGTGTGGCGCCTGGCCCACGAATTTTAGTGGTAAGTACAACCTATGTCACTCCACAACTGAACACAAGAATGGGCGTGCACACCAGAAGTACCAGTACTGGAGTCTTGGAAAACAAATCAAGATTGTGCCCCCCCCCCCCAGGGAAGGGGATCAGGCCACTTGAACTGAAACCAGTTTCTGTGGGGCGGAGCAGCAATTCCTCATTCTGTAGAAGGAGTTTCTGTGTGTGGGGAAGCACGCGTGGTGTGTGTGTGTGTGTGTGTGCGTGCGTGTGTGTGCAGGTTACGACACCCAGTGAAACTTTCAAGGGCGCCATCAACGTAGAAGGGGCACTCAATAAAGAACTGGAAAAAGTTGGTGCACAGTGACACTTCACAAACTTCATGTCGGGTTGCCCCCACTCCCCCCCCCCGTCCACCATTGTAGACTGAGAAAATGTTCACGGGAGGTCGGATGGCTGACGCCGCAGCTGTTCAATGCGGCGCGCGATAAAGTTGCTTGACATGCAATTCTTTCGCTGAAGCGCAGAATACACTGAACCGATGTGTCAGATCGAGCAGCTCAATTGCCACGACGAATCTGCCTGGTGCTCACGAGGCTTTGAAATTGCACCTGCAATGTGTGTGTTGCTGCATGCGTCATTGATGAGTCTGAACCTGCAAAATAACGCGACCGAAGGAACAGGAAGTCTGCTTCCAGATAACATTTGAAATTTCAATTGACTATATACGTACAAATGGGCTTGGTGTGCGGAAACTTGATGTACTGGGAATGTGGGTATTCTGTTTGAACAGCAGCTGTGCACACGCTTAATTAGTTATTTTTGCGGCCACGCACTGTTCTCTCGCTGAGGGGTGGTGGGTGTTCGGTGGACTCGAGTTGAAGCGCAATGGAGTCAGGACATGTCAATGGGTACTTCGAAGAATGTGTCATAGTTTCTGCTATGCAATCGACACACACAGCAAATGGAACTGTGTGGGAAGATGAACTCCAGCCGGATCTGGAACGTGTACCGATCTGCCGAGCAGCTTTGCAGTTGAACTCGACCATTGTGATGTCGTATCGTCATATTTGTGTTGTATTGATTTGTTAGTGGCAATCTGTATTCAGCTGAACTCGTTTTTGCCGAAAGGATATCTTGACAGGTTGACGCGCAAGTTCACGGCAACAGGTAAGACCGCTAGAGATCTTGATCAATCAATTCAGCGACGAAGTGTTGATTGGGTGAGGTGTGAAAGAGTGCGATGTTGAGAGAATGGGAAGGAAAGACTTCGACGGAGTAGAACGCTGAACTGCGGCTTGACGGGCTGTTGTTCCACCGTTGTGTGCATGGCGTGGCTGAGTCTGGCCCCAATGCGAGGATCACAGAAATGAACTTCTTGTTGGCTGACGGACGGACATAAAATCTCTCAACACTCACTGCATGTCTTGAGAATTGCTACCTTGAGGATTTCTCTGAATGCACACACCGCTCGTATCGAGTGGATTGTCTCCGAACAACTTGTGCTGAAAGTAGACAGTTACGAATGAGAGGCGACGATTTCAAAAAACTGAAACAGGCCGGTGGGAGAATTTTCTGAGCCCATCCACCCTCATCGACCCGTTCCATGGAAGGATGTTTGCCAAAAAACAGATGACAGTCTTGTCATTTTCAGGAAATTGTAAATTTTCAATTTGAACAGAAGAGTTCAGTAAACGCAGCGGCGGAAATATGTTGTGAGCACACGTACTTGTGTACTGTTCATTGTACTCACTATGTGGGCGGACCGAAGGCGCCAATGGCGTGAACCTTCAAAAGGAAAGTTGTGAGAGTGCTTGAGTTCAGTTTTCGTTTGTGAAACCTCTTGTGCGCAGCGGCAGCGAAGATTTGTACACACAGTTCCAAACTCTTCTATTTTGTCGCAAAAAAGGATCCCCAGCGAGCAGGTCGGCTTCAGGGCGATCATTTCTCTCAACGAAAATCAACAATTGTTCTTGCAGAATGAAGACTAACGACAGAGAAACGCTCTGAGCGTTGACAACCTGCCAGCGTCAGAGAGAAAGAGAGGAAAAGACCTGCGCAAACACCATGGGAATTTAGAAAAAGTGTGAACAAGTGGATTTTGAGTGTCAAAATGATGTCGACGCACGAGGACGCCGACGCCATGATGCCGTCTCCGGACGAGATTCAGGACATGATGGTCGCCAAAGCGCACGAGCTGTTCGCCGTGTGCGACAAGGAGGAGAAGGTGAGGTCTTATCAGTGTCCGCTACGATTCAGTTTTCCATGCATGCAGTGTGAAGTGTCGAGAAATTGAACAAATCTGCCCTTTGTCGTCTCTCAGTTGTTCCAGTGTTGGTGACTGTGGAATCTATTATTTTGTTGACCATGTCAACAGTGAAATTATGTGCAATGACAAAACACTCTGCATGTGCTCACATGTGATGTGATATTTATTTCCCTTGATTTTTCAACTGGGATCAAGAAAGTCGTTTTGGTGTTTCACGAACGCACTGAAAGTACAAGGACGGGGATTGACGATTCATTGCACCGCGTGTGTTCCTGGTGTTTCTGAATGTATTTGTCATTGAAAATGAAGCTCAAACACATCACCCAAGTGTACTTTCAATTGTGATCACTGATCAGTTGCCAGGATTTCTCTCGCGTGGGTGGGCGTGGGCGTTGTCACACACGGCGTGAAATTGTCAATGGGATGAGGGGTATTGGTATGATTTACTCAAAGCGGATGTCCTTTACAGGGATTTATCACCAAGCGGGACATGCAGAGGCTGCAGACGGAGCTGCCACTGTCCCCGGAGCAACTCGAGTCCGTCTTCGACTCGCTCGACGACGACGGAAACGGATTCCTCACCCTGGAGGAGTTCACCGAGGGCTTCGGTATGTCGTCTCTCACAAAACTGATACCGACTCAGCGAAATCTCCCGAGATGTTTCAGTTGCGCCGTATTTCTGGCAAACACATTCACAGTGAAGTACGAGTACGATGGCAGGTAATTTGCATGCTGAGATGATGGCGAAGTTTGTTCCACAATTGTCGATGGATGAGTAACGCAAAAAATTGGGGCAAGAAATGCGGAATAACGAGGGTAATTACGCGGTTCCGTTTCTGTACGTGTGACACTCAAGCAGAGTTCAAAGAAAAAACACCCCATCTTTGTGTTCAACAGTTACACATGTGCAGATTTTGTCCAAGAAACAAAGCCCCTGCAGGATCACAGCTGAAACTTTTGGGGCATCACCCTTGTTCCGAACTCGGTCTGTTCTGACGCGCATGTGTTGACAAAAATTGAGAACGAGAGGAAACTTTTCATTTTTCCCGTCACTTAGAAAACTGGATAGGTACGTTTTGTGAAATTTTGAGCATGCCGTCTACTTCACAACTGTAAGATTCGTCAAGATTTGTCCATTTTCGGTCCACAGCAACAACCCCTTTGACGCTTTTGCATTGGCTGCATGAGAAACACTGATCCGTTCGTCTGAACAGACGTCGTTTGGTCAATCAAACAGAAGTGCCTGGACAGCAGCCATTGTCCTCTTCTGTGGAAAAAGTTTCAATTTCATGTTTTAAATTCAAGCAAAGAAAAAACCACGGCGTGTGTTGTTCCCAAATGAATACAACAGCCGCGACTAAACAATTTTGTTTTGCTCCAACCGGCTGTTGCGGACGATATAATGTTTGAAACTTCGATGTTTTGTCGGATTTATTCCAAGTCAATATGTTAGGAAGGGCCTGAGTGCTTTTTCTTTTTCACCGAAGTGCATGGCCACTGAATTTCAGGCTTTGAAGGGGGTGGGGGATGTGTGCACGAGAACGTCTTGAAAGGGTTCAAAAATGCTCTCTCGAGTACTGTACCTGCAATTGATTCTGTACGAGTGTCGGGTCAATTTTGGTCACAAGGCAAGTGTTGGTAAGAATGCATGTGTTTTGATGTGATTGAATTCCAATTCTTCTTTTCAAAAACTTGGTGAACTGGCCAAGAGGTTCACAACAGCAATAAGTCTTGTTTGGTAAAACTCTGCATGTTTCCTGGAGCGCCACTCGCTGCTTGACATTCATGTTGTGCCAACAGCACAGGCAAACACCGAATTTCGTCAGACGATTTCATTTTGCTGTGGAAATCGTTGTTTGGTGGGATCCAAATGTGAAGGGTCAAATGAACAATTTGTGTGATGCCATGAGTCAGACGCGCATAATAAAAACGCAACCTTTTTTTGCAATTGCCACTTTGCAAACGGCGGAACTGGTCTTTTGGAGCCATCGACAACCCTGCTCCATTGTTTTCCAACACAATGCGATGAGGCTCTTGTTTGAAACTGCACATTTTTTGTTTTGAATGGGAACACGGGAGGTATTTTGTAAGATGAGCTCCAGTGGATCCAGGGGGACCAAATCGCTGAACATTTCTTTTTCCTATTGATTTGGCATCACAAGTGCAACATAATTAAAGATATTGTGGCTCCCTGACCCCAAATTAAAATTTACCCCCGTTCCCTTCCAAACTTCTTGGCCTCAGAGGATTGCATGTCTGTCAAGACCGAGGTCGACCCCCTCCCTGACCTGTGCTGGATCTTCTGGAGATGACTCAGCGCATGAGTTCGCGCCACGAACTCAAAAGTTTTTTTTTGTGCACTGCGAGAAAGCTCACTGCTTTGGTTTCCAAGGCAGAAAGGCTTCGCTGGGAACGGCATTTCTTGGATCATCCGCAAAACTGACATTTCCGTCCCGGCAACACGGGACAGGACCACTTTTCGTTCACGCCAGTTTCTTTCACCCCACGGTGTGTTTCCGCAGGGAGTTTCCTGGGCCTGGCGCCCCCCGTTGAGAAGCAGGAATCGCTCAACAGCAGCCACGGCAGCGAGAAGGTCTACGAGAACGACCGCGTCGACTCCGAGGACGAGGCCGAGACCTTCAACGACATGATCCAAGGTCTCGGCGCCACCGACGTCTTCGACGAGTGAGTTTGGAAAGACCCTTGGGGTCCACGAGAGGCCCTGTGGGAACTCTCGCCACCCCACCACCCCACCACCCTGGACCCACGCCTATTCTTGACCCACTCCACTTCTTGACCCCTCCCACTCCTTTGCTCAAACACGGACTGCTGAACAGGTTGCACCACACAACATGCAGAAGTGTTTTTGCAACATAGTTAATGTTCAACTTTTGAAATGAGGGACTCTTTGGTCGGGCCCCCCGCCGACAGTGAAAAATGTGAGAAGAGAACGGAATACGGAAGGGTTTTGCGGCGTGAAAGCGTGTGAACTTCGAGGGGCAGATGTTTGGCAGATTTTACTGAGAATCCAAAAACAGATAAATTTAGCTGTGGAGGCCGTCGAGGAATCAGCGAGAATGTCATGGACAGCACGAAACATGTGTGCGCACAGAAGTTTTTCCATTGTTTTTCTTGCAGTTTGTGTTGGGAAGAAAAAACGTTTTCGTCTCTTTTCAGCATTGATGTCATCAAGGGAATTTGGTCCAAAATCCGTCGCGACGAGCCGGAACTTCTGAGCAACTTCGAGGAGTTTCTCGGGCGGGTGACGGGAGAAATCAAGCGCACCCACACCGACCTCACGACCATGGAGTCAGCGTTGAGAAAGTACGAACTTATTAGTGCTCACGAGAATTGCTGGTGTTATTGAGGTGTCTGAACAAGAAAGTAAACAACGTCCAAAATGAACCAAAACAAGTTTTGCTCTTCACAGCATGCCAATTGATGTACCAAATGGCTGGATCAAACTTGGCGCACGTGTTTTGATTGCAGCAAAACGGTGTCTCACGATGAGGAGGTTCGGAGGCTGTACGAGGAGATGGAACAACAGATCCGCACCGAGAAAGAGCGCATTCTGGCAGAGGTGGGTTTTGCGCCTCCTGTTCCCTTCACCCCTTCATGTCGGAATTGTCCGCTGGAAGTTTGAACGCAAAGACATTCCTGAAAACTGATTGGCTACTGTTAGAAAATTCACACTGTGCTTTCCAGTGCACGAAAATTCGAAGAGCCGCGTTGAATATTTCTTGTTCTCTCCAAATTTTGGCGGAGGAACGGTCAACTTTCCGAACAATGGTGCCAACAGTATCTGCATGCAAAACTTGATTTGAAAATTCAAAAAATTTTGATTGACACATTGGGATTTTGGAAATATTTGCAGGCAATGATGATATTTGGGGGTGACCTCAAAATCTTAATTTTGTTTCTGGTAAGTTTGGTTCGGATCAAAGTCATCTTTCTGCATTGCTAACCACTCGTGTACTCGTATCTCTCCCACTAACTGATGTAGAAAATTATGCCCCTTGACTTGGTTTTCAGTTTCAATGCTGCTTCGTCTGGCATGTGCAAAAACTGTCTCAACATAGTGACGACTCTTACTCTTGCAAAAGGACGTTGTCTCGAGAATGTGAGCGAAATCTCTGTCCTGAGCATGAAGAAAATGTCGGACCTTTCGCCAGAAGTTAACAAAACTTTTGTTGGACAAATTCATGTCAATGCTCGTAGCAGTTTTGGTGGTTTGTTGCAAAGAAGGTGAAAGCACTTGATGCGATATCAGGAAGTTTTCAGAGAGAAGCTCGTGGTCTGTTCGATCTGACATCACATTTCGTGGTGCAGACTGTTGTGGCAGATTTCCACACAACTCAGTTGTCAAACCGTGCCTTCAAAGATGAAAGTGGTCAAGACGTGCAGTTTCTTTTCAAGCGCGCGGTCCGGCTCAACCGTGGCCTGGCACTGTGGCCATGCAAGAAACTGACTGGCTCGAAGCAGACCGCGCGCTTTTCAGGCGGTAGCCTTCTTGTTTCTCACTGAAGGGTTTGGATTTGCTGCACGAACAACACACATCTGACAAAAATCTAGAATCTTTGGAGAGAGGTGAACATCACCAGGCAAAGATGCAACAAAATTTATGTGAAAATGGTCAAGACGTGCAGTTATCAGACCAGAAAGGGCTTGTTGTTGTCGATGATTGGGAGTGTGCAGACTGGCGGTGTCCATGCGGGTGAACCCACAACGCGCCATTTCCTTCTTGCTGAGGGGTGGGTGGGTGGGTGGATGGGTTGGGGGGGGGGGGAGTTGAACACAGGACCACAACGAAAATGTTGAACAACTCGTGCACTACTGTTTCCTCATCTCATCTGGCCTTTCTGATTTCATGCTTGTCTAGATTTAATTTAACAGCGCTTTTACTGCTGGTACCGTAAGTTGGAATGAGTACTTTTTGGCATGCAGCAGCACACTTGAATTTTGCACCAGACAGTAACCAATCAGGAATCATTTTCCTCCCTCCTAATTGTACTCACTGGATGTCGTGTTTGAAACTGAGGCGTGTCGAGCACAAATTCAGTTCAGCTTTTTGAAGCTGAAATGTTTCAGTACGTGAGAAAACATGAACGTGACAACTGAACGAAAAAAGATCATCACGTGTGGAGTATCCGAACTGTCTGAACTGCATGGCACAGTTTCTTTCCTGTAGGAAAAGGCAAGAGAGAGGCAGCTTCGAGAAGATATGGAGAGAGAACTGGTCGAAAAGGAAAGGCTTCTGCGAGAAGTGATCGCGAAGCAACAGGAAGTGAGTCTGTCACTCTTCAGTCGTTTGAACCTTGTCACTTTGATCCAACACTTTAGGAAAACTCACCTGTCTGACTTGATGCTTTTTTCAGATGGAAGAAAAACTGACGTCGCAGACATCGCTTGAAGTGGACGTCAGGACAGAAAACGAGAGGCTTCTCAGGGTGGGTCAAATCTTGAAATTCAGGTCTCCTGGTGGTGAAGCAAAAGCGCGTTGTGTTTGTCGTGAAACAGTGAAGCGGTAAAAACTGAGCCTCATACAGATCTTTCATTCATTTTCAAGTGCTGCGCGTCGCCGTTTGTTTCAAACACGTTCGGGTCCGTGTTCATCTCACGAGCTGAAAGACCGAGTTGAAGCTTCTGTGTTTCAGGAAAAGGAGGAACTGGAGAGACTTCTCGATCAGGCACAAGGCAATTTGGACGAAAGTCGGGGCTACATCAATACACTGCGACAGAAGCAGAGGGATGAGAAGCGCGAGCGAGCCATGTAAGGAAACCACTAGGGGGCGGTGGTGGCGTTCGATTTGACGCTCTGGCTCACTTGACGTGCTGACGAGTTTCTTTTCGATCTGTTGGCAGAATCTGTCCTGCCAAAACTTTCATCGTCCACAGATGTCCACGTTTCTTGTATTTTCACAGGGCAGCGCTGCAGATCAGTGAAGGTATCGCCATGGAAAGGGAGAGTCTAGTCAAGCAGTTGGACTTGCTCAGGTAGGCTCCAGGAGGGTCCCTCGTGAGCATTTCGCAAAGAAAGTGAGAAATTTCTTTGGACAAGCTCCGTTTGAGTTTGCAGCTGGCTCTAAACTCGGCTGATGATTTTTGCTCCAGGGACATGAACAAGAAATTGAGGGACGACCGGGATGAGAAAGAGTTGCAACGGGTAAGACGCTCTTCCGACAAACCGCAGATTGTCGCTTTCGTTGCGCCTTCACTTTCTCACTGAACAGTTTGGATTTCCTGTGCGAGCAATGCAAACTGGATGTGATAATGCTTTTGGCCTTGCCGTGGATTAACTTGTGGTTGATGTTCTTTCTCAGCTGAAAAGTTCTTTCGCTCTGACAGAGTTTCTTGTTTGAATGTTTTGGTGAATGCTCTTTGCGAATGAACTATTGGAGTCCCAGTTTGTGGTTGCCATTCTTGTTTTATATTTCACACAGCTTCATTGGTTTCGTCTTTCCTTTGTTGAGAAAATTCCTTGACAACTCTCTCCAAAATAGTTGTGACAAAGCAGGTTGAATACGTGAAGTGGGGAATTGTGTTTGTGTGGGATTGCTGAGCCTCAAGTGTTTCCTTGGTCGCCACTGATCGGGACGCTTCAAATAGGACGCGCGACGCAAAACTTCGGGTGTTCTTGTTGTACAGAATCGTCGGACAGTCGAACATTGGTTTTCACGGTGGATAATTTTGTGCTTGGTCTGTTCACAGGAATGATCTTAGATGTGTGCATTCATGTTTTGTTGGACTCCCAATTTTGAAAATGTTTGCGGGTTGCTAGAACCAGTAGCTAGAAATTTTTGCTTGAAAGTTGTAGATCTACATCACGAGGTGAATATGCCTGAATGTGGTGGCTACATGTACAAAATGTGGGACATGTTTGGTTTGGGTGTCGACAGGGAAAGGGAAACAGATCTGAGCAATGCCGAAAATAGAAAACAGTTTGAAAAAGACGTACCGAAGAGACAAATAAAGTTCAACACGGAGAGACTTTACCTTCAGTTGTTGCTGATTAACATGACTGCTCTTTACTGATAAGAAACTTTTGACGATTTTCAACCTTTACTTTCTGCGTAAACTTGGTTTATTGTGTGTATCTTAACAGTCATCTGCACTTTTTGCTGTTGTGGTAACTTTTTTGGTGTGTGCTAACTGACTTTGCGCTGTCTGTTGTCGACTCCTGGACTCAGGAAGCTGGCAGTTTACAATCGGAGCTTGGCGAGGTATCAATTACTCTATTTCTTTCTTCCGATGTTGTTATGTTTGTGAAGTACTCATAGAAATATTTTGCCAAAGTGCAATGTCACAAGAGCTGTGTAAAAAAATGAAAATTGTTTCGAATTCGGTTCGTCACATTCCTCTTTATCACAGGCTGAGCGAGCAGCCAACTACTTCACGTCTGGGTTGAACGGCGAGGAGGAGGAGGAGGAAGGTGAGGAGGGAGAGGCTGAGCAGGGTGGGGCTGGGAGCTCCGGGGCGAGCGGTGGCGCCTCCGCCGGGAGCACCTCGCCTAGCGCCGCTCGACACGCCACCGCCTCGCCGCCCCAGTCCTCACACTCGGTCCGGCGCAAGCAGCTCGCCAAGCAGGGTTCCATCCTCTCCAACTACTTCGGCTCCGGCCCCAGAGGGTGAGTGCGGGGCGCTCTGAGTACTTATCTTTTCAAACGTTTCCTGGTTCGCGGTGTGACTTTTCACAGTTCAATACTTGTAACAGGTTGTCAAAGGCAATTCTCATATCAGGTGACGGGATGGTTGAAGCGTTGGGTGCAGGTAAACAGTTTGTTTCCTGTGTGACGTGTTCCCAGTTGTGTCATTTCGTGTTTTTCAAATGTTTTTCCTCAGTGTTGTGCCCAAAAGGTTGAATTGATGTGGTGTGCGGTGAACATTTCACGTCTCAAGCAAAGAAAAGCGAAAACGAATCCACCCCGAAACCAACCAACTTTCAGCGTCTTCCGACTCCGATTCCCCCCAAGCTTACCGAGGCTGAGAAAACAAGAAAAAATCTCCGATTTGTCTTGGCGCGTGTCCACAGGGACAGGCGTTCTTGTTCGTTCAGTTTTTGTCAGCGCACACACGAGTGCGTGTGCTCTGTGTCTGTGTTTTATGGATTATTTCGCAAGATAGCGAGCCTTGTTGTGATGTTCCATGTTGTCGCACGGCAAGGCTGTGCCTTTTGGCGTCAAGTGTGCATGCGACACTCGTATTGTTATTGTTGTGCTGTGTGCGAATTCCTTCTCTGTTGCTTCCCATTCTTTACCTTTTCTTGTCGTCATTGCCAACTGAACGAGAAGCAGTGCTCAAGGCAACTGCAGTGCGAAGTCCCTTGTACCGCAACCGTTGCAAGTCACAATCCTGCTGAATGCCTGGCTCTGCCTGGATGCACTGCCTTAT
>JAAUXT010032948.1_pt1 | contig 10995 bp, 12 predicted proteins | sample 7278171 | NCBI WGS metagenome assembly JAAUXT01 (sample SAMN14350112, study PRJNA611818) | marine sediment metagenome | isolation source: surface marine sediment (1.8m) | place: French Polynesia: Moorea | collected 2018-08 | reverse complement strand
TGCATATTATCTACCCCCAATGTCCTTCTAACATCTCCATATGAAAAAACTTAGAATGTTTTTTCTTCCACTCAAGGCTGACAACACATTTCATGCCTCCAAGAGCCCAAATTGCAAAAATTACACTCAGACAGCCATAACTCAACAATGGATGATCCAATTCACACAAACTAAACACAAAAATCTTCCTCTCAACATCCTCTGTACTCTACTGACTCCAATAGTATCTAAAAAATCTAAAAAAATAATAATAATAAATTCATTTGAAAACATTCAATTTTTTCACTTTTTTTCAAACTTTCAACTTCAGACCCCAATGGTGCCCATACATGGTCCAGGAAAATTTTTTCAATACCTTGGGTATCATCTACTACTGATACCTTCTACCATTAACAGTAAAAATGTTAATTCTTTGTACAATTTTGCTGTGCAGCTTGCAACACATTTTGATCCAAAAAAACTAAAAAATCACATTTTGACTTTCAACCAACAAAAAACCAGCAATGAATGAAACCATAGCAACCAATCACCAATTCTCAAATTTAGCCCCAGCAGTTGTCTACATTTTCTCAATATACATCCTTCAGCAGAAATCCACCATTTCCAAGCTATAAAGCCAGAAATACAGCCATACCCCAATTTCACCATGTTGGCTGTATTGGTTTTTTGGCTGTAAAAACCTGCAAAATCAAAAATTTGTTCTTTTGGCACTTCAGGCATAAACTACAGCCTGAAGGTCAATGAAAAAACTAAACATGACTGAAATTGAACAAATAGAACACTTTCAAACTTGCATTCACACATTTTGCCTCTTGACACCTTCAGGTGATTTTTCAACACCATACATCATTCAGTGTATGGTTCAAATCACCCAAAAAGACCCAAAAGATCCAAATTTGAAATTTATCTTGGTGTACACATACTTTTGGGAGATGCTGCCTGTAGGTGATTTGTTTCGGTTGCACCATTTCAGTCGCTTTTTGCGACCTTCAATGTTCAGCGCAACCTCCTCAAATCACCTAAAAATCTCTCCGAGGCTGCTTGTCTGTTTCATACGGAATTAATTAGACCGTCTTTTGTGCAAAATGATGGGAAGGTTACACCCTTCATAATCTCCTGAGGACAATGACGTCTGTATCCTGGATCAGAACGCCCACCATTGCGCACAACGTCAAGGCCAAAGTCACAGCGCATGTAGCGCGGCGGAAAAACATGTTGTGAGCTTGTTGTCCAGTGTAATGGTGTCCAGTGCAAAAGCCTTTCCGTACTGAATTGTCATCGATCTGCAGCGAAGATATCACGAATCTCGTGTGGAATTACGCGATTTCACGCGGGACATTTAGATGCGAAATGGTGGTAATTGTGGATCATACGGAATAAAAGTGCAAGAAGTTCACGACGCGCGGCGCAAACACTTATTTACCGATTGTTTGTGACCTGCATGTCTGGAAACTCGTAACAACACTGTTGTTGACTGAGCGTCGTGTGTTTTGTTGTTGCAGTGAAATGCGCGGAGATGACGCAGATCCGGGCACTCCAGGAGCGTTACAGCGACGCGCTCGAGGCGTTCGTCAACATGAGGTGGCGCCGCCAGCGGCCGAGCCGCTTCGGAGAACTGCTGGTGCTACTGCCGCTGGTCCAGAGCGCTGCCGCCCTCCTCATTGAAAAGAAAATGATCTGGGTCCCGTTCCTCTTCAAAACTTCGTCCGTCGTCTGAGCCCGGCACTCGCTTGAATATTGGTGTGGTTGGGTTGGCTCAGTCTTATCTCATTCCATACTCAGGTGGAACTTCTATTTATTTGGGCAGCACCAAACAAGGTTTGCTGAATCTGATCAAGGTGGGGGGGGGACTGGGACAAAAACGAATTGCTGGCAAACCTCACCTGTGGAAGGTCGAAGGCACTTTTGTCCCATTGACTTCTTCTGATGTCATCCCACTCCCTGCGGTGATTTGTTTTACTTAGAACTGGGGTTCAAAGTGGCCCGATGTTAACCAGATTAATTCCAGTGTCTCGTGTGTTCTGCAGAAACGAGTTATTTTGTGGTGAAAACTTTTTGCGCAGTCATTGTCCAATTGAGGGTGAGAAGCCCAGCCATGACATTTCGTTTGGAAAACATTCCATTTGTCTGAGTACAAACGCGCATGGCTGCATTTTGAACGAAAATGCATTTGGTTGCTTCTTTGGAGCAGACATTTTTGTGTCTGTGCAGTTGTGAAAATCTGTGAATATTGTGTTCGTGCGAACCTTCGTTTTTCAGCCACAGAAACGTCCACTTCTGGGCTTCATTGTTGCCTCGCGTCCGGTTGCGTAAGGTTTGCGTTCAAGGACAAACCTTGTGTTCCAATAAATTTGACGTGGATCAGGTTAAGCCGAAGCTTTGTTTGACAAAGACCTTTCAGAAACGACGTCGGTCCGTGTTCGACGTCATCAAAGACGGAAATGTTTGGGCCGAAATGTAGTAATTGGGCGTTGTCATTTGAGGATCAGCTGCTGGTGTTCGCTGAATGGTGATCCTCGGCCCTGCCTTGGGATCGAAGAGAACAAAGGGATTATTGTATCTTGAAGTTGTTTTTTAGGGCGTGTTTTGAAAGTCAAAATCTTGTTTTCCCACGAAAGGTTTGGAGCCGATGGGGTTGTTTGTCGAGTGACGATCAGCTTGTTGTTGCACTTGACCCTCGACAAGCTGATCGTCACTCGACAAAGCTCTGAGATTCAGTGCAGCAGTGATGACCTTGTTGTGCTGTGTCATGACGTAAGGGATATCGAACGCGACCAAGGTGGGGCGGGGCGGGGCGGGGCATCAGCGAGCGAGATGAGGGTGGATCAGCCAGATAACCGCACAAGTGTGAAAGTTGGAAATCGCGGTACTTCGTTGCACCGGTTTTGTCAATCCATCAAGATTCCGTGCAACTTTTGATCAGTTGTTGACGAGGGTTGACGACCAAGTCGTCGTGCATTTTGGAAGCCGGACTTCATCGACGAACCCGATTGTGTTGAACGCAGTTGCTCTTTTGTTGTTTCGTTGGTGGTGAATGTGTGCTCATCAAAACATTTCAAGAAAATATGCTGGTGTTTGTCATTCCTCGTTGCCCCGTGGTGAACCAAGCAAAAATGCAGAGCAGAGAAATCGGACAAGCTGTCGTCGTTCGTTGCGTCTTTCGACGTCCAAGTCGACGTCGCCACTTTCCTCAAACTCCGCGGACACAAGAAAAATGGCTGGAATTCGCGCGACATCAACAACTCAAGCGTTGCTCTCCTGAAACGTTTATTTGCATGTCTGGAACACCTACTGCCCCACAACGGGGGTTCTGAAAACTGGGCGATCTTTCACAAGCGCAGGAAAGTGATCAGTTTGCAAACTTCACCGCGACAACTCAAAACCAAAATTCTCACCCAAAGGTGGAAGGAACCCTCCAGAAACACAGAACAGAAAAAAAAGGTCAAGCGCCCCTTCCCCTGAAAAAAACCCCACTAAAGATACCCCTCCCCCAAAAATAAAACACTCAAGAGAAACTCCATCCACCCCATATGTCTGCCCGTCGCAAAACATCAGAAACAAGGTCTTTTTCATGAAAACTTTCGCACCCAGCGGAGGCAGGAAACCTATGTCTGTTATGAATCCAAAACGTGGTGTACCCGGTGGAGGAGGCGCCCACACCGTGACTGGAGTCCGGCTGCAGAATGACTGCACGCTATTCCAACAACACAACAAATTCTTCAGAAACCAGGAAGGAGGTGGTGGCACAACACCTCTTCAACAACTTCTGCACAAAGGAAAAAACACCAGAAGACAAGTCCGCTGAAGCTCCTGCCCACATGAGGACTACAACCAAATGCAAAACAAGACTCCAACGCTGACATTCGTCCTTGGCGTTTTTCAGTTCACCAAGTGGAAAACTTGCTTTTGCTGACTTACCGGTATTTGGTCTCTGGTTCGTTTTGTGAACAGCTTCAAACATCTGTGAACATAAGCACGCACGGTGCAAACTTTGCCTTGACATCATCATCTATTCGTGACGAGGTGACCTTTGTATCATCAGCCTCAATACAACAAACACGTGTTTGCAGCCTTCGTTCACCCTCACCCTCCATCACATCCCTGCACACTTTGTTGCGTGCATGTTGCAGTCCTTACATCCAATCCAAACTCACTCACGGTTCACACGTGACACAACCTGTGAAGGCTTGTTTACGCATGCGCAACCAGTGATCCGTGTAGCAACGGAAAGTGGCCAAGAAAATAGGCTGAAGGTGACGATCACGTGGTCATCATTGCCCGCACACAGCGCTGCGCACAAACCACAAGTCGCTTTCCGAGCGCAACACACAAATGACTATCACTGGTCTTTTTGCATTCACCAGTTTCGTCTTCAATGAGAAATGGTGTCTGCGCGTCGTCTGGTTGTGGCGTGTCGTGTGTGGCTGCTGCTGCTGCTGCTGCTGCTGCTGCAGTGGCGTCTCGTCAGAGGAAGGAAACATCGCGCGCGTCGGCGGCGGCGGCGGCTCAGTGCGGAGGAGGCTCGTCCTGCCGACTCTGCTTCTGCTGCTTCGCCAGCAGCTTCTCCAGCTCCGACGGGCCTGACGACCACAGTGACTGAAACACAAGACGACATCAACGTTATCACTGAAGATGGACCTGTGCAAGCTCGATACTTCACTGAACATGGCTGAAGAACCATTGTGTGGGGTTGCCATTGCACTGGGTAACTCACATAGTCATCTCACCCCAACACCTGTACCACAGCTCAGACCTCAGGGCCACCGTCCTTCACAACTACCACTCATACTCAGCAAGCTGTATCTGCTTTCAGGATGGCCTCAGGATGGCTTCAATTTCTCACTCCCAAGGCTGCTCCGGCACTTGTACTCAGCTACCTGGCGCTGGCAAGCACGCGTTGGAAGAATACACAGTATATTTTGCGTTTCTTCGAAAGCAAGCGCACCTGGATATTTCTGGACAGCAGAGCGTTGGTCTGCGTCGCGTCGGGAGGGCGGGGCGCGGCCGGGGACGCCCAGCCGCCGTCAGACGAACCGAAGCCGTAGTCGAGTCCGGGAAACTTCATCGCCTGGTCCGGAATGTAACTTGTCTGCAAAAATGGCAAAGTGAGTTGGTTGACGGGTCCGTCAAATCACCGCGGCCTACCCCGACCAACATTGTTGATCGACTCGCACGAAACAAAATGGACAAAGAAAAACTTCATAAATTAGCCGACCGAGACCCGAAGACGTGGATCGAATTGCATGGATTGCGTTGAATTGCTGGAGTTTGTGACTTACCTCTCCTGTTCGCTGTCTGACCTGACTTTGTCCTGGCACCGACCCTGGGGCCCGAAGCTCACTCACACCAAGACCAGTGGACCCTACAACTGGTGAAAAGAAAACAGTGCTCCAGTTTTCTTCCCACGAAGCCAAATTGAGCAATTATCCAGGAACGCCGTACTCGCTCCACAAAAGCCACCAACAACTGAACTGTGTCATGAACAGGGAGGGAACTTACTCTTCTGCTGAGGCTCTGGTTTGGATATCGCCAAGTTTGGTGTCCACGGGGATGTCGAGAAGAGGGAATATGACCTGCAACCAAACAGGAACATCAACAGCGTGTGGGCAGTGCAACACCAGTCTTGATTGCAATGCCGGAGAGTCTGAGTATTGTGTCTGTAGGAGGGCAGCGCGAGCTCGTGGTGAGTTCGCATGAAAGCGAGAGACAAAGTGCGATTACCCTGCGTTTGGCGGCGGCACGGTCGGTGGACTGTCGGGTTTCGGCACAACCTGCAAAAACAGCAACATTTACCCAACATTGCCAGTTTTCAAGGCACTTCACCCGACGGTATTTTCTCAGAACCAACTGAATACACCGCAGTGACTTGCCTCTGGACTCTGCAGGCCAAAGGAAGGAAATCCCGATCCAGGCATGATGTCTCCAGCAGGAGACTGAAATTCAAAATGTCAATCGTGAAGTCAAAAAACAAGAACACCATCACGCGGAAGACGCGAGATCACAGCGTGGTAAATGACACCTCGCCACACTGCTTGTCACACAGTCGGCCACGCACGCAAGCCAGCTCTTGTGCCTGAACGATGTGCGCACAATGTGCGTCAGCTGACAAATTCTTTCTGTGTGGAAAGAGACGTTACAATGCCGAAAAAACACGAACTCCCCCGAGCCTCACTTTGATGTTTAGCAGCGACAGGTCGGGCATCCTCGGGTCGCTGCGTTCACCCACAGCTGGTTGAAACTTCTTCTCCGACTGGCTTCCCATAGCTGCAAAAGATGCCGCGAGACAAGGGCTCAATGCCACTCAATTTCACTCAATGCCGTGAAAGTGTATCAAGAAAGGTGAACTGTACGTACCATCAGGCTGCGCTTGAGAGAAGAGAGACGCCAGCGGATTCATGGTCGGAGCCACCGAGAGCCCGTGATCTCCGAACAAGGTCTCGGCCACTGTCGGAATGTTGCTCGCGGATCGGGAGGGGCTCAGGGAAGGTCTCACGGGCGTCGGCTGGTACGGCTGACCGATGGGCTGCTTCGTGTGGTGAAAAGCCGCGGTGTTGGAGACGAGGGTGGAGAAGGCAGACGCCGGTGACTGCGGCGGCGGTGGCGGCGCCTGCGACAGCGACATCGAGGAGTTCCTGAAGTCTGGGGCAGCCTGACTCAGCTGAAACGCTGCAGGAATCGTGGGGCTGCTTCTCGTGTCGAGTCCGGTAGTCTGAGTCGGAGGGAGGTATGCGGCCTGTGAAGCCTGCTGGGGCCTCGGGTTTGTGATGGCAGGCGGAGGTTGGTTCATCGACGGGAGGCTGTGGATGAACTGCTGCAGATCAGCCGCCAACTGGTTGTGTGGCATCGCGGGCGGTCTCGATTGCTGCTGGTTGTTCTCTGCCAAATTTTGACTCAGGACTCCGGGTGGTCCCCCCATCGGTCTCGCTTCGTGCTGTAAAATCATTCTGGGCCGTTCTGGAATGACTGAGGCTGCGTTCGTGTCAAAGTTGTGAGCTGAAGGTCTCATCCCCGGGGCAACTGATGCAGTCTGCAGGAGTGACGACAAAGGTGGCTGCCCCACGGGTACTGGGTACGCTGGAGTTTGAATCACACTGGCGGGAGGCTGACTGACAAACGGAAGTGGTCCACCACCGCCACCCGGCGTTGTTTCTTTGTTCGTGTACAAGGCGTCGTCGTTGTCGGCAGCAGGCAGTTCCTGGGGTGACAAATTTAAAGGTGATTCACGAACTATGGAGGCTTTCTCGCATGAAAACACACGTGAACCAAATTACTAATAATTCGATAACTACTTGAAGATTACCTGCGCTTTCGTCTTCTGCTGAATTCTGAATGAACGAGGTTCTTCCTCAGGGGATTTCCCTGTTTTGTTCTGCATTATCGCCTAGATAAACATCAATAGAAATACAACACTGAGGGCGTGTGTTCGTGAACAGAACGACCGATGAAAGCACGAGGCACATCCCGGAGCACTTGCCTGGATAGCAACGTTCTGGCGAGGCGTCTTCTTCTCAAACACGTCTTCCGTCTCCGCAACTACAACGTTCAGGAACGTCGTGTAATATGAACCACAAATGTTTCAAATCAATGTTTGGGGATGGCATGTGGTCTACTTTGTGAGACTTTGCAACAATTCTTCGCTCGTGGAGCCTGTCGTATGTGACCTTATCATTGTAGAAATGGGTTTATCAACCCTCAAGAACGGTTCCTGTGAAATCTTGACATTCTTGACCGAAGGTCTGGAACAGTTGTGTCATTTCACAGGAACCTTCTGTGCAGGATGCGAAGAAACGACTGTTTGATGTTTCTCTCTCACCGTGCGGTGTAGCTGGACACGAGAACAGCATCTTCCCTGATTTCAGCCTCTGATGAGTCAGGAATGGTGAGCTGGAGAAGAAAGCGACACGAGGAGTCGCACAAAGTTTTGCAGATTTGGTGATTGTCGTTTCTACAACTCTGCGATCACAAAACCTGTCGTATGTGCTCGCATCGTGGTGGACCAAAAAAATGGATTCTCACCCCACAAAAAGGGTTCCGGTTCAACCACACTTCTTTCTGGCCCAAAACTCTCGAAAAGTCAGTCATTGTGTGATTTCACAGGAACCATTTTTGTACAGTGTAAGAACCAAACACACGCCGGTCATGTCTTACCCGGAGAACTCTTGGCTGATCCACAGTCCGTACTCCACGAGTCGGTGGCACCTGAGCCTCGTCTCCACGCTGCTCGACAGGCTGTTCCCAGTGGCCCGGTGGTATTCCAACACTCTGAAAACACCAAGTCAAAGCTTCTGTGCTGAGCAAAGTTCAAGTTCAGATCCTCATGTTCACAGTGATGTACAGACCCACTGAAGGTGCAAACAAATGACAATACCTGTGTGCGACTTGCAGAGGAAGGAAACACTGTAGATCGAGATCCTCTGGGAGCGGCATGCCCTCGTCTGAAAAAAAGACAACCGACGTTTTCCTTTTTTTTCACATCTCTCAGAGAATCCACAAAATACAGCTTTTGCCACAGCGTCAAGAGTGGAAAGAATCGCTACAGATCAAAAATGTCTCACATTTGTCTGGATCGAAAACGCCATCGTCACGCGTGTTTGAGGTGTTGTAGTGCAGGTTGTTCAGAACTTTCGCCAAGTTGGGCCACAACCTGCAAAAAATGGGCAGTTCCTGCAGAATCCATAGCAAGAGCCAATCGATCAAAGGCGTCTTTGTGCCTACAATGCAGAACTTTCCTAGCCACATCGTTCATGCACAATGAATGGAAGAGATATGGAACTCACGGAGACTGTTTGAAGACACTGTCAGAAAGACTCTGCTTGTCGGCGCAGAACCAGTCGAGCAGAACTTTTATCGCAGGTAGTGTGTGGTATTCCTTGGATTTCTCTTGCTTGGGCGTCTGTGCCAGGAGATTCTCCAACAGTTCCACTGCGCAAAAAACCGCATCAATACTTCGTTTGTTGCTTCAATTGAACGTTTCGTGCAACGCGCGTTGAACTTCACTCACCTGTGAACGCCAGGACGAGGTTGTAGCCTCGCTGCTCTTCTTTGCCCAAAATCTCCTCCAGAGAAGTGTCATTGTCTTCCACGTGCAGCTTCCGTTTACAGTGGTGCAGCGCGAACACGTTGATGGACACGAGCTGCACGAGTTGGTAGGTGCTGAAGCTCATCGACGTCAGGTGCGACGGCAGACTCGCCACGATCTTCTCGATATGTTTGCGCGCCGTGTCAAATTCTGAAGCCAAAACGTTTTGTGACATGTTGACCAAACTTGTTCTTTGTCGAGCTCAATGTCTCGCCAAATTGCGAACTGAAGGCAACTGACAAGTACTTGGCAGATTTGTTGAATATGAGCAGCAAATTTGTGAGGGCTGACTGACATGAATGTGGAGACGAACATACCGATCGATAAGTGTATGAAGGCGTGGAACTGCAGGAACGCAGAAATGATCTCGCTCATGGACAATTTTGCGGGGTAGTTCCACCTGAAAATGAAAAGCGTTCTTGTGGTTTTATCCTGGCAGCACAACAAAGAGCATTCGTTCTCTTCAATTTCCAAAACGGTCTGAGACTCACGACTCTTTGCCGATCTTCAGGTAAAACTTCTCCAAGTTGGTGCTTGCGACTGGAAATGGATGCTTGACAGCAATGCTTCTGATGTAGTAGAAAATGGTTGACAACTTATTTCCCTTCGCCGCCTCCAGGATCGCCTGCTGGTTGTACGGTTGTCCTGCAGTGAACCAAGGAGAGTAAACTCGCGATGGTACTTGTGTCCTGTAATGTCAACAATGCAAATGGACGCGGTCTCATGTCTGCTCGGATGTAGTGTCGGATCCCACCATTGTACGGGACGAGATGAGCAGCATGTCTGTAGTACGTCTGGGCTTGTTCGATCTGCTGACGATAACGAGCTGAAACGATGCAACTGACGTGGATAACAACGTTCTCAACGAAACAATAGACCATCAACTGAAAATGCCTTAAAATTTGCTTCACATACCTATGTCCCCAAGGTGCACGAGGCAGTGTTGGCAGATGTACATGCACGAGCTCTTTTTGGGAGTTTTTATTCTCGGCGCCACTGGTCCGTATTCTGAAACAAATCATTTCACCGTTCAGCGCTACTTCACTTGTCGCTTCTCATTTCACAAAAGTTGACGCGGGAAGAAAATGTCTTTTGTTTCAGTGGTGTACGATTTACCTTTCAAAATTCCCAGGCTTGAAGACTTTCTGCGGAACGGTAAGTCCAATTTGAATGCGCTGCATATCTCTTGCAGAAGCTGCAATGAAAATCTCGACGTCAAACGATTGCTTGGATTTTGCTGCTGTACACCACCAATTCACACACAGTGGTGAACAATTTTAGACTCTTGTCCGCCAAGCAGGCACTTGCACTTACTTGCAGGTAGAATCCACTGGCTGTGTCGAGGAAGAGGTTGAGGTTGGCCTGCACTTCACCTCTCCTGGGATTCTGCAAACATTTTTGGACAAACATAAGAGGACACGTCTTGGAAACTGGGATTGAATGTACCGCACACAATCACTAAGGATCATCAGTGTTTCATGAAAAGCAGTCAAACCTGTTTGTCCTTGGTCTGGTTTTGCAAGACATTGATCTGGTTCTTGAAAGCATGGTTCCACCTGGAAAATAGAACAGAACACTGAACCTTCCACTCTTCCGTGGATGTTTTGCAGTGGTGCCACAGACTACGACTCTCTTTGCTCTAAAATAGCACAGATACTTACAGATCTTGTTCCACTTTGCGATCCAGTGCATATTCTAAGTCCATGACGAGCAGCCTCTGATAGAGGTCCTGCAGGGTCTGGCGCGACACCCACACTTCATTGCTGGACGACGCTGCATCTACAACACAAAACTTTGGTTTCAGATACCACGTGCTCGTTACTGAAATGATCGGATTCAACGAGAAAGCAAACGCAAAAGAAACGAAGAACCCAACAAGAAGTTCCGAGGCGGGAACCCTGATGGTCGCGGAAGCG
>JAAUXT010002607.1_pt1 | contig 10995 bp, 10 predicted proteins | sample 7278171 | NCBI WGS metagenome assembly JAAUXT01 (sample SAMN14350112, study PRJNA611818) | marine sediment metagenome | isolation source: surface marine sediment (1.8m) | place: French Polynesia: Moorea | collected 2018-08 | reverse complement strand
TGAGTCTCAAGGCAGAGCGTGATGTTACTGAATACGATTGGTTTGAACACCCAGAGTACGATGACTTACATGACTTCTTTCTGCACAACTCTGAGGTGATTCACCATGTGGTTAACACTGATGTCTACAAGTATCGCGACATTCTTGAGAAAATTGTTTCCATCACTAAAAATCCGGGGTGCCACGACTTTGTGGTTCAGCGAGGCAGGCATCCAGAGGCCTTTCGAGAAATGACTTTGTGTTACGGGGCAACCATTGAGGAGGAGCTGCACTTGGAAATGACCATCTGAAAGCAACACAGATTTCAATTGCTCAAGGGCAAAGAAACACAACAAGTCAACGCCCTCAGCAAATTCTATGTGAACACTTTCTTGACACACAAGGGTGCACCTTTCAAGTTTTGGCATGTGTTTGGTCCTAGTGCCCATAAAGGGTACCATGTCAGTGGTAACTCCTCCGAAGATAGTGCCTCAGCTTTGGTGAGTGGTGAAGCGCGCAATTGCAGTGCATGACTGGTATTCCTTGCTTCTTGTTCAGATTTGCTTTTTCAACTGCAGGATAAGTCTTGGAACTTTGTGTTTCCTTGGTGGAGGCACATTCTCCTCATCTGAACTGTCGTCTGCAATTGCAGCCAAAACTGCCACCATTGCAACTTATCAGTGTTTTGGGGACTTAGACCCACCCTGGGGTGGGTATAACTTTTGCTGATAAATTGCTGAAATGTCAGTGAAATTTGTCACTGACATTTGTCGGGGGCAATGGAAAAACTGGTCATAAAAGTTATCAGCAAAATTTAACAGTGCTGATAAAAGTTGTCAGTGAAAAGTGACATATACCACAGGCAACAAGATATCAGCACAATGGAAAAACACCCCCCAGACATCGACATCTGGGTCGAGATTCGGACAAGAGCAGATCTCTACGAAGCCTCCAAAATGAAGTCTATGAAATAAGTGTTGATTTGTGCACAAGAAATGCAAGATTCACAGTTTTCAGAACATTCTTGCAATGAATCTACCTTGAATATCCCTTCGTGAATGTATTTGGATGAATATAGTTGTTTACTGGCCGAATAAAGACGAAAAGAGATGGCAAGTCAGCGAACGGCCCTGTTCTTCAGCGACAGTTTACGTTCGTTGCCAGGCTGCGGTCAACATCACGTGACTAGTAGGAGGTGCCAACGCGTGTCAAAATGCCGTGAGAGCCAACGTCGCAATTTTGACGCGCGCGCGAGCAAGTTTGGTGTCTTTTCGTTTTCGTGATCTGCTGGGGCCATTCCCCCTCCCACCGCAGATTATGCTGCATTGCCAAAGAAAACACAGAATTCACAACAGAATGATGAGCAGATGAGGGCTCTTCATTTCTGCATCACAGAGAAGTGCAGAACCCTCTGTTATCTGTCTTGGGGTAAAATTTTTGACGCGGGGACGAAACTCAACAAAACAAGAAGTTCCGGACGGGAACCCTGATGGTCGCGCCGTTTCTGGTCTGGCCGAGCAGGTGGTTGGGGGGTCTGGCCAGGTGGGTGGGTGGGGGGTCTAGCTAGGTAGGTTGGGGGGTCTGGCTTGGTGGGTGGGGGGTCTGGCCAGGTGGGTGGGGGGTCTGGCTTGGTGGGGGGTCTAGTCAGGTGGGTAGGGGTGTCTGGCTGGGTGAGTGGGAGGTCTGGGTGGGTGGGGGGGGGAGGTTACATTCCAAGTGTGGAGAGACACACACATGAATGCTACTGGTCAGTGGCACCTTGATGGCCCGCTAGGCGCGACCATAAAAAAACTTCAAGAAGGAGGGGCCGTGTGCACATCGCGAACAGTTTTCTCAGTTGTGCGTGCGCAAGCGTACAGAAGTCTGCGAGAACAAACACAGATCTGGTTCTGCAGGGTTTGACACCCGATCAGAAACCGCGAACCCAACCCTGATCGGGTTGTCTGAAGTGGAAAGCCAACGTCAAACTCGCTCAGCATACAGAGCCAAGTGACACCCAGCTGCTCTTCAGCCAGTTGCGTCTGCAGCCGATTGCTGAATCATGAGGGATTGCGGCGTTGTTCCGTGTTCAGCGGCAACTACGAAGTCAGGATTCGCCGACTCATTGCTGCGGATTTCACCTGATTCGAATTGCTTTTGTGTCACTCAATCAGAATGTCGACCACAGAACCACGACGAAAGCTTGTTCGTGCAGGCGTGAAATAAAAAACAAGGAACCTACAAACATATGGCAGGTCAACATCCCTGCCCCGTCCGACGTAACGGCTGTGCCATCTGCATGACTGATCTTTTTCGGCATCACTCGTCTTTTCTCCCCAACTTTGGGTTATTATTGCAGCCAATCATTAATGAGTATACTAGGGTTGTACCCAGTGCTTGATCCTCTAGGAGTGCTGAGAGAAAGAACTCAATGCAAAACCACGATCGTGCGTTTCAGGAGTGGATCACGGGTGAACCCTGGGAATAGATCTGTGCCTGCAGGCACATGAAATCGCCAAGGCAATGTGCGTTCCTTTGTTCGAGGCCTGTTGACAGTCGCGTGATTTTGGCCTCTTTTTTGAAAAGCGTCCACAGTTTGGACTCAGATTTGAACAGAGGAGGTGCATCAGAAACATTTGGAAGGCGCCTCTTGAAGGATGCATCAATTACAACTCCGTCATGAGGACTCCAGCCTGGATCCTGGGAAGAGGTCTGCGCCTGGGATCACCGACAAACATGCAGTGTGTGTTTCTCCAGTGTAAACTGCAGTGAATGCATTGATTTGCAGACACGGAGATTCCCCGTAAACTGCATGAAGGGTTAAGCATCTGGGTGTGCGTTCTCATCCCAAGAAGAAAAGAGACTTGCACTGGAGATTGAATGTTTGAGGACACCTGACTCCACACAAACGGCGTTGTGAATGTTCCCTTGCAAACGAGCGTTGAATCCCAAGAAAATGTACACAAGATGCACCTGAGGCAAATTGCCAGGCAAATCGTTGAGAAATGATGATTGATAGAGAAGAAGCCAGAAGAAAAGGGAAGATGACGGAAAACATCAACAATCCACACTGCTACAAACTGTGTACAATCTCTCGGTGTGGCGACCTGACTGCGGCGGGCGGGTCGAGCGTCTGTTTTCGTGTCTCGCACCAGGTGGGCACGCGCCAGGTAAGCAGACAGATTCACTCAGAAAAATCCTTCGCTTTCTATTAGCGCTTTTGACTGAGTTATTGGCCCTGAACAGACTGAGAATCGAGGACCAGGGGTCACTTCATGGGTCCATTCGGTTCTGCGTTCAGTTCTGCGTTTGTCTGGGTTGCGCTGCGATTCTCTGCGTTTCTTTGTGTTTCTCAGCACTGGTTGAAAATAAGTTTACGTGATACGTATATGATGGCTGCACGAGAAGACACTGATGACTTCAGATTTGTGAGGACTTTGTCTGTCTGGGCTTCATGGCGAATTTCTTGCTGGTTGATGGAACAACAGCATCCCCATTGACCTTTGTGGTTGTTACTTGCAAGTCATCTTGTTCTGCTTGTGGTTCACTGTCAGGTTTGTTGTGTGAAAAGGTATGGTGTTTGGACAAATCATTGGCCACATGCCTGCAACATATGACATATCATAGAGCAAGTCCTGACATGCATATTGCACAAATGATGTGCACAACGTAAGCACATGCAAGCAACTCACCAATGACAGGGTGCACACATTCCTCCAGTGGTCAGAAATGGAGATCACTCACTCTACTGCAACATGCTTCGTTATGTTCTTGAAGATGACGCTCAATTGATAAATTGTGTTCTCCATGAGTTTTCTGTCAGCTGTTATTTCTCATCTGGAAGGAAGAATGACAGCTACATGGCATCTGTGTATGGTTCACAGCAAAGCACACAATGTAGTGAGTTGTGGTCACATCATGTTTCTTTTGCCATGGTGAAGCTCCAGAGAACAGCTGTCTCCTGATTACTCCACAAGTTGTGCTCTGCAAATAACAGGTGCTCAGTACCCAACCTATTGTGAAACTGGTCAACACAAATTTTCGATGTGCACATGCATTGACTCTGCACACCAACTGGTGCCAGGCTGCTTTCAGCTCTCACTTTTGTGAGACACATTGAATGGTTATGTGTCCACTTTACGGAAACGAAGAGCCAAGGAGCCAAGAGCCAAGGAGCCACGTAGCGTCGAAATTGTCTCTTGAATGTTGGCACGAACGGACACAGTCTCCCTAAATTCAAATTCAGTGAGTTCAATACGAGACGCAATTCAAGGTAAATGTAGTCTGGTAGAGGCCAAATCAGAAAACTGGGCCATTCGAAACGAAACGTCTCGAATCATTCGGAGACAAAGAGCCGTGGGAGGAGAGAGGGGGCTCCAGAACGAGGTCATTGAGTGAGAGAAAAGTGTCCAGAAAGGGTTGAACCTTTTTTGTTCAATGAAGGTGAAATGCAGAAAGAGCAAAGGTGTCAACACGCTCAGCTGTTTTGACGCTAGGTTGCAGGCTCCAATCTGAGTTGAGCATTGCGATGGGAAAGAAATTACATGGAGAAGAGGATAAACCCAAGGCAGTGTTCTTTCCATTGCCAGTTCAATGCAAATCCAGGGGCGAGTCAGTTGTGTATCCAAATTGAATTTGTTGACATCCCCCTTGCCAACACACCCCGTTGTGGAACTCGCCTCTGCTCAAACTGATGTGTGTTGGTGAAGAGATGTGAGGATAATTTATCCGCGGCTCATTAATTGTGGTAATTGGAGAGCATCGTTAACCGAGCTGTTGAGGTCGTAAATCTCGAACTGAGCTTGACACTGGAATGGAAGAGGCGGGTTCATCAGGGTCCCAAGTTCCTCTCGCATCTCGGCGCCCGAAATCACATCGGGTGAAGCCGTGTGGTTTGTGGCTTGGACTGGTGCACTTGATTTCATCAAGTTCCTATCCACCACACGCTCTTCCATTTCGTCAGGTTGCTGCTGCTTCCCTTACGAATGCAGCCGTCGTTATGCGTTCTGGATCAATCTCCGGCTGTTGTGAGTGGTGAATGGACGGGAAGGCTGGCGATGTGACACGATTAGATCCGCAGCCTGTTGTTACAGGCGCCAATGCATTGTTCTAGATTACCACACACTGTGAAACACTGACACAAGCCAAATGCAGCAGCCTGAGATTAACAGAAATGCGGAGGAAAAGACCTGTGGCCTGTTCAAAAGTGATCACAAAGAGAAGAGAAACTAAGTGGGCCTCTCTTTTTCGAATGGCCTGTGGAGATCTCCCTCCTTTCCTTCATCCAAAAGAATTGACAACACCAGAGGTGGATGTAATGACCTTGTATGACTCCCCGAAAATATGAAGAAAAGAGTCTGCCTTCATCCTGCAGGAGTCTGACTTTGCTTTGTTTCGGAGTGTGAGTGTTTTCTGAAAGTTGCCATGGATGAGAGGGAAAAGAAGCAGTTTTACAGGGCTACAGTGATTTGTTTGGGCAAATGTGCTCTGTTCGCTGCAATATTTATTTTGATCTATGTAAGTGGTTTTTATCTGCTCTGTCAAGGCATTTGGAATTTGGAATGTACACATGTATTTGTGTTTTGCCGGATGGTTAGACAACTCAATGTGTTGCCTTTCTTATGAATTTTGCATGGAATTAGACCTTCGATTCACACTCTCAGAAATGACGCTGCCAGAAATGGCACACGAAAGTTATCAACATCGAATCAAGGTAAAGCTGCTTTGAAGTTTCAGCCGACACAGATTGTTGTGCGAGCTGTTTGTTTGTTTGTTCTTGGACGACTGCGGAGTGGCCTTGAATGAAACCTTGGTGCGGCCGGGGCCTTGAGCTCTCGGGAAATCAAAAGTGTCCTGCAGCCTTGTGCAATTGGCAGGCTTCATTTGTTGGATTGACGTTCATTTTGAAAGTTGGAGCCACATTGTGGATTCCCTGTCCCCAACCCAGGATCCACTGGATTGTATATGTTACAGGGTTAAAGTTGTCACCTTCACCAAAATGACAGGATCGACGTTGTTTGAGAGTGCACACGTTTCTCGGCCCCGGAGAGAAAGCTGACAGTTAGGGCGCTGCTGTTGTGATTAAAAATGCAAGAGAATGAGAAGGGAGCGAGAACACACAAAATTCTCGTCGAGATACGGCACACAACATTGAAATGTGGAGAAGAACATTTATCGCTTCGAGGGTGGGGAACTCTCAACAAGGTTCTTGTCTCGACACCGTGTACGCCCCAAATTTGAAGTCACTTGCGAACAGTCCTTCGTCAAGATCGCTCGACCACCGCGAGTTTTAGAAAGCCAAACCTAAGCCAGAAACTCGTCGTCTTTCGAACGTTCGGCACAAAGCAGCTGTGACAGCTTCGCCGCGGGTTCCACGTCGTGTTTTCCGTGTTTCACGCCGGGAACAAGTGGCGCAATTTGGCACCTGTGAAGAAATCAGCCAAAACACATTCTTCGCAGCAAGATAAGCTGAACAACGCTTCACTCTCCGAGAGAAATCTTCCAAACGAAATTGCATCTTCGTTCAAAACATCGAGTGTCTTCTTCCCCCTCCTTTGGTCAGTGTTCCGCTCGGATGCGTGTGGTGAAACTGTTGCGCGTGTGAATCGTGGGTCTCTGTGGTGCTTCCACACAAGGGTGGTGCCTCTCCACCTCGTGACGCGACTGTGGGTACAATCTCATGAGTTTGTACTTAATTCCTGCCTTGATCAGAAAATGGTGAATTTGATACAAACCAACAGAACAAAACCGTTTCATGTTTGTCAGTGTTGCAAGCAAAGTTCAAGCAAATGGTTTCTCCAAGTGTACGCACTTGGTTTTGATAGGGTCGGTTAGAGTTGGCTGTGTGTTTGATAGACGTATCATTTATCCCTTGCAATTCTAGCTCCATGGAAACAATGTTGCCAACAGGACTTGATCGCAACCAACTGCAGTTGTATTGAAAACCTGTATCCACACTGTTAAACTTGCACTTCTTCTTTCGAGGGGTGACGCAAAGCGGGAAAAAGGGACAACATGGGAATGAAAGAAAGAAGCACAATCGCAAGGAGTGAAAATTGGTTGCTTGGTGCACTGTGCATCTCCAATGACTTTGATGTTTGGTTCCTTCACGAGTACGTATTGGACACAACGGTCAGTGACTTTGCCAGCGAAGGAAAGTGTGTTGTTTCTTTTTGGGGTGAACAAGTCTGTTTGTTTCACAAACAGAACGTCTGCCTCAACGACTGTGTCCTCACTGCGGGAGTTTTTGTTTGAGAGTGTAATGGTTGTAACTGCAGGTGCAGCAACACAAGAAGGAAGAAGCCCTGTAACTTCTGTGAGCAGAACAATGCGTTGTGATAGGAACCAGCTGTGTGCCGCAGCTTGAAACGCGCAGCCGGAATCGAGGAACAAGTGGTGGCAGTTCCAGCAGCCCAACTGTGATCTGCAGAGCCAAAACAAGGCAAACTGCACGTTTCAGTTAAGTGCATTTCAGACGCGTGTACGTGCGGGTGTTTTGCGTGGGGGCTCATGCAGTGGCACCATGCAGTTGGATCTTGAATACCTGTGATTTCTGAAACCAGACTTGGACAAGAAATGCCAATGGCTTCAAGCTGCACATCAGATTCACCAGAATCAGCCGGATTGAAAAAAGAGTTCGTGACTTTCTCCTTGTTTCTGGGTTCCATTGGAAGGCGTACGTTGAGTTCCTGGAGCTGCAATGAGCTGCAGTGGTGAGCTTCGGGTGCAGAACGATGAACCACGCAATTAGGATTCATCACGCAGTTTTGAAACAGAACTGCAGGGTTACAACAACTTTCGACACATCTCTTCATTGTTTCTCCCCAATCTGTGTTTGATTGAAATGATAACACACCAAACACGCCACAAACACGGCTAAAACATTCGATTGGCAACCAAACCACGACAAGCACATAATCTGGAGCACCTGCAGATATTCCAGGAACTGAAGCGTCATCGTTGAGGAAGATGAGAACACAACTTCCATTCATTTGTACCATACAGGGATGAAGAGCGTCGTGAGTCAGTACAAATTAGATAATGCGCCATTGGATACAAAGGCAGCGACAGTTTATCCAATCAGGACGAGGAAGATACAGAACAGACCCCCGGGTGGACGAGCAGGGATCCCACCAGGTTAACGCAGGTGAATCACCTTCTGTGGAGAAGGAACCTGCAGGAAAAGCACCTTCGAGACCAGGATATGAAGTTGCAGACCTGGCTCTTTCTCAGAAGAATTTTGTCACCATTGTTGTTTGGCCACATTTACCAACATACTTGGAATGAAAGTGTTGGTAGCAAGCAGAAGGGACTGTGTTTGCAGATTTGTTGATAAACAGAGCAGGTGCATTTGGATGCACAATTGGGGAAGCAGACTCCAACGTAGGAATTACGAAAATCGTCAAACAAGCTTGTTGCACGATTGGACTTCGCGCGAAGAGAAACAGGCCAGACAAGACAAATTGTTTCTTGTAAAGTTCTTCCGACAACCTGAAGAACGACAGATAGAAGCAGACGGAGCGAAGTGAGAGACTCAGAACACAGATGAGAAGTTGCCAATGACAGTGCAGACAGAGCGTGCAGCTTCGGTGAGCTGGGAATGAGCGTGGAGCTCCGTTGCGCCACAGTTCACGGTTGGAATCAAGGTGTCTGGCAGTGCTCAGGACGGTTGCCTCAGAAATACAGAGTCGCAGTTGGTGGTATTTCTGCCGTCGATTTTAATCTGTGAGAAAACAAGAACCTTTGGGAAACTCAAGGAATTTAGTGTATTTCGCATTGAACTTTGGATCTGCTCGTACGTTCGGTCATTCTTACCAACACGTGTGATTGCGACAGGGTTTGAAGGTCACAAGTTGTGAAAACATCATGTGAATGTCCACGAGAAACGGGATAATTCTCAGAGTTCATTCAGGAGTGGAAGTTCGCGCCACCAGCGCCACAAATCAGTGATCTCTTATCGCGTCCCGTCGCTCTGCGCAGTTTCTCACTCAGCGCGCGGGGTCGGACCTCTCCGCGCTCTGCTAATTGTTTACACGATTCGGATCTGCAAACCTCTTCAGGAGTCATCGTGATTCGTCAACGTTGGAGACCCGAGAATTTGGAACGCCGAGTCAACATCAGAAATCCACACAACACCGCATATGCTGGATAAGAAGTTTCAGACCAACGGGAGCGGTGGTGTACGTAACTCGCACACAGATTACGCACACAAATTTGCCATTTTGGAGGAATTCGTTGTTTCTCGACAAAAATTGTGACTGAAAATCTCTGTAAATGTGTTTCTCGGTGATGTGTGGCTGGCAATTAAAAAGTAGCTTTCACATCTCAAAAGTTTCGGAAATAAAGGAAAATCACCAAGTTCCGCTACGGAGCACTGAGAAACAGATTTTGCTCGTGTTGAGATCTCTGCATTTGCGTCAGTGAAATACGCGCCACATGTGGAAAAGAGAGAAAGAGAAGCCACTTTCGAAACAAGTGTGGTTCATCCGCTCGAATTTGACGTGCTTGCGGAGACTGCGAGCCACATAGATACCTTTCCCCCGTATCGTTGAGAAATGCTTGTTTGGAATTCATGTGAGCAGACGAGACGACACTGAGCGTGAAGCAACACCGCACGATACTTTGCTCTTGGAGTTTCGACCCTTGTCCTGATGACGATTCTTCGAAAATGGCAAATGGCTTGTTCCACACAGATGACTGTGAACGGAATACCTTTCTGTCTGCCGCACATGTGCATCACAAGGAGCCGTGGTTCTCTCCTGACTCGCCTGTGGACACCTCGGACTATGCCCACCCTTGTTGCCTGGCTCGGCATCGTTGTCTGGATGACGGCGTTGCTCGGCGCTCCGGCTTCCGCCGCGCCCACTGCTGGGGGCGGGGGCCACAGTGGAAGTGAGACGCCGATGCAGTTCGGGGTCGTAATCGACGCCGGGAGCTCCGGGTCGCGCGTGCGCGTGTACGGCTGGACGTGGCCCACGGGACACAAAGGTGAGCAACACGCCTCTTCTCTTGTGTCGCCACGCAGACGCGTGCAACTCAACTCCGCACAGCAATAGTTGTACAGGTGCGGTTGGTTCCGAGAGCCACAAGTTTCCAGGACAGAAAGGGATCCAAAACATTTTGCGCTCGATTGATATTTTGCATTTCCTGTAAAATGTCCCGTGCATGGAGACACATTCCTCTGAACATGCACAATTGTGTGGATGCCGAACACAATCCTCTTCCCCACCAAGTTCAATCACCGTTGTCGGAGTGTCAGAGCACCCCGTTGTCAAAACTGCCATGGGCACTTTCCACATGACGATCCATCGACATTGCTGTCGTTGCTTGAAACGGTTACAGCAAACTAAACTGGCCACAAAGTTTCTCAAACATTGATTTCGGCCCATGGCAGACATAGGAAAGAAAGAAACAAATCTGTGCAACTGCAACGTGCCCAACTTCTCTGTGTTTACTTGTTTTGAGATGTCAGTCAAACACCCATTGTGAGGTCAATGGGATGTGCGCGCCTCACAATCAGTGTTTTATGCTTGTGTGCTGATTGGGCACAAAGAAAATATACCAGTGGCACAGGAAAATGCAGCCACGGAAAGATCAAAGCCTGTCCGTGAGTGATCTTGTGAAGGAACACACACAAACCGCACATGTTGCAAAATTCAGTGTGGACCTCGGACCTTGAGTGACTGCTTCTCAATCAAAGTGACAGTTGCGTGCGTCAGACCAAAAGACAGCAGGCATCTTCTGCCCCAGAAACATGACGAACTTGCCTTTTTGTACCCATCAAGCGTCTCTCTGCAACAATGCACGTCACTCATTTCTTGGTCGATTGGAAGGCCTTTTGTGGAACTGAAGTGACCTGTATATTGTTGTACAGACAACAAATCCGCTACATGACAAACAAGAAGTTCCGAGGCGGGAACCCTGATGGTCGCGGAAGCGGGGAGGGGGGGTGTTGGTAGGGGGGAGGGGGTGTTGGTAGGGGGAGGGGAGGTGTTGGTAAGGGAAGGGGTATTGGTAGGGGGAGGGGGTGTTGGGAGG
>JAAUXT010126889.1_pt1 | contig 10996 bp, 12 predicted proteins | sample 7278171 | NCBI WGS metagenome assembly JAAUXT01 (sample SAMN14350112, study PRJNA611818) | marine sediment metagenome | isolation source: surface marine sediment (1.8m) | place: French Polynesia: Moorea | collected 2018-08 | reverse complement strand
TGAGCTATTTTACATTTTCTGACATGATACTCAAAAAAACAAGAGCAAAAATGATACATTTTTGCCCACAAAAACTGGGTTTGTTCGACTTGGACATTTTCCTTTTTGGCACTGCATCTTGGGCCACCAATAGACCAAATGGGCCCTAAAAGCCAAAAGCGGAATCTCATTCCAAAACCCTTGTCTACAGAAATCTGCTTCACGATGCCTTAAGGTGATTTTGTCCCGCTTGACAAATCACCTAAAAAGCGTTTCTGATTCAGCAAGGCCGTCTGGTCCTGCTGGCTGCTTGGCCCTCGCTCGTTCATTTCGCATTTGCCACAAGTCGATGTGTCGCCTTTGATGATTCTCAGAAAATCAAACGAACGGAGAGCACCGTGGGAGTTCTTCTGATTTGTTAAGCGTCTGGTCCCGAAAGGTCGTTACCACAGGCTCAGTGTAATCACCATCAGTCTGTACGTGCGATGTCTGTGTGTGTGAATTTTGCAGAGGGGGGGGGTGTAACTCAATATGCTGAAATTTAGCCAGGATCATTTTAAGGCCATTTTTAGCATTTTTGATTTTTCTGCCCATGTTAAGTTGGGGGGGCGGGGGTGGAACTCAATATAGTGAAATGCGTAGGACCACACGCTTTTTATGCATAGCATTCTTGTTTCGCTGAATTGTTTGTTCGGTGACAAATACGAGCTTTCTGAGCAAAGAGGCTTTCAGGGCTGGTATGACAAGATGGACCCACCAACTTGACAAGGTCTGCTGCTTATGTGAGCATTTCCCAAGCCAGCAGAACCACCCCCCCCCCCTTTCCGATTTTGGCGTGAGAGGACGCGCACAAATTTGGCAGCTTAGCATGGTTTATCAACGCATCGAAATGATGCGAAAAGAAAACGTCCAGCTTCAGGAAGTGTGAAACTTTCTTGGCGATATCCGAAAGAAAAGTTACGTAATCCTCCTTCGTTGCTGGTCGAGGCAACATGACTGCGTCGTGGTGGCGCAGCAACGAACGTTTTCTGGTTTGGAAGTTATGTTTGTCGCAGTCACACGTCCTCTGCACCGCAGTCACGTGTTTCAGATCAGACTCTTCTGTCGTTTCTTTTCTCGAACTGTTCACAAATCTGCATCTGGACCTGTATCGACATCGCACTCATTGTGCGTCTTTTGGATGCACTCGTAAACTGTCGTGCTGTCTGGAAGCACCAAGCAGCTTACAACGAGAACAGGTCGGGCCCTGCAAAGCAAAGAATTCAAAGCTTTGACAACCGAAAAGGGGTCTTTTGGACAAGGAAATTATTTGTGCTGGAACACCACCCCAGGGAAAGTCGTGAATTCAGATTGGTCCCTTTTGCCGTCAGCCGAATAACAATGACCCAGTCCAGGGTGCAGCAGATTTTGCCTCTGTTGGGACAGTTCGCTGTCGAAAGAGGTCGCTGAACTGTGCCTGAAAACGCTGACAACAAGTCTTTGGTATGCTGGGAACTTGCTGAATAGAGCTTGGCGTTTTTCACGTTGCACCTTTGGTGAGAGCCAAATCATGAAATGACAGTTTTCGTGAATTCCTGTGCTTTCAAATGTAACTGAGCAACAGCGAGGTTGTCGTGAGGGAGTCTGTTCATGGAGGACTCGACCGTGAAATTGTGTTCCACCATTGACGACAATGGTGCATAAACACCACACGAGAAACAGTTACAACCCAACGAGTCACACGCAACAGACAGCACTTGAAAAAGTGTAGATCAGTTTTCACTGGCGAAAACACTTTGTTCAAACACCAACTCATGTATCGGATATCGCAGAATGTCGAATGAAATGGCTCATGTCAGAGCGAAGCTGCATTCACTACGTATTGAGTGGTCAGCCCGATGTGAATGGAGACGGGTCTGTGTGAAGTTCGCTGCACTCACTTGCCAGTTCTCGAACGAGGAGGATGTACCCCGCGGGCACGATGAGGAGGAAGAGGAGGACGAGGAAGACGAGGAGGCCGCTGAATCCGTCCTTCGACCCGTGCACGTGCGCTGCACTGTCCCTCTTGTTGCACATGGTGCTGGGTTTGACGAAACACGCGTACAACTGTGAAATTTGTCACTGCACAGGCAGATAAACTGTTGCGGCCCTGTGCAGGATATTTGCTGTTGAAATGCAAAGCAAAGTGTCTGAAATGTCACTTGACAACCAATCACAAGCTCAGCAGATCGGAAAGGCCTCTTTCCTTGGATGCTCTGACCCAACTGTGCGTTGAAAAAAGACTTTTTGTCTCGGTTACTCCACGCACAAAACTGACAATCTACGAACTGTTGATGCTTGGTCTTTCAAAACGTCCTGAAGCTCACGCACACTTTGGTATTTGTCTTGAGAGAGTGAGTGACTGTCGTTTCCCTGGCTATCTATTTTGTCTGATGGCACATTAGATTCTGTCCATGACATTCGCAGGCAGATCCTGCATCTCGGCTTCATGTCTCGTTCTGGACTCTGGGGTTTACTGAGTCACGGTGGGGCCAAAAGTCTTTCCCGATCTTCATCGCTTCCAAACGACGTATGCCTGACACCGGAGGCGTTGAAAACCTCTTCGTTTCGGGTTTCTGTCCTGTCACGGTGCATGAATCAACAGCGGAGCGAAGGTTGCCACAAAAGTTGGATTTTGTCCAACTGGGGATCAAGGTGGTTTCCTCAAGTTTTGGACCCGAGATCCAAATCTGCCACCTTTAAAAAAGTGTCCACACCCCCGAATCCGGCTGAGGGTTGAAGGCAATGCCACGGCCGGCGCAGACACGCCAGCGTGTTGTGGCGATGTGAAGATTTGCTTCGACGAAACTTTGAGTGTTGACGAGGGAAACGCCCAACGTCACGCACGTACGCGAACGTGACAGCCTCATTGGAACATCCACGCAACCTCTCGAGTTCTTTTGTGCCACTTGATGAGTTGGAGAGAACTCTGCGGACACTGACAGGCGCACGTACGAGGTACCCATCTGGAATGGACAAGTTTCGAAACAAATGTGTCAGCGTTTTTGCTGCTCTCGAGTCCGTCCTTGAGGTGGGTCATGCGGTCCGAAGGGCGAACGGACGACACCAGTCATGTTGGTCGGGTACACGTGGTGCAAGAAGCAGAAAGGTCTGAAGTTTTGACGGAATTTTTGAGATCGCTTCACACTGGGGCTTGTTGCAGGTTACAGAATGGAGGGACTGATTTTGGTTTGAGCGAAATGTTTTCTCGCTCGCGCTTTGAGCCACTCAGGTAACAGGTGCTCGTCTTCGTCTTTGTTCATGCTTTATGTGACACTTGTTTGCAGTTCCTCATCAACCTGATTGCTTATTTTGCAATTGACTGTGCAACTACTGATGCGGCGTACGAGTGGGCCACGCATGTTTTCGAGCTCAAACACACAAAGCACTGTTGAGCAAAACGTGAATCTTACCAGGTTGACCTCACATCGTTTTGCACCCCGATTTGCAACAGAAATGATCCACCCGGCAGGAGGATGCACCTTCCTCTCCTCGTGTGGAAGGACTGGAGAAGCATTTGCCCGTGATTGTTTCCGCGGAGACTCCCGTGCTCCCACTGAGACGAAAACTGCAGCAATGCGCACGTCCTGCTTCACAGAGAGCTCCGTCCTGACCCGAGGTTACCACGAACAGAATATCCGTGGCAGACGACAACAAGAACACTTGTCCGAGTTGAGACGCGCCCCAGGGAGGACCACAGGTGATCGGCACACCTCGCTCACAAAGGTCTGAGTGAAGCCAGTTGGGCATGCAGACTTCTGTAACATGAGACCACCTGTGCACTTGCAACATTTCGAAAGATTTGTCGCAGTCAAACAAACCAAGTTGGCAGTTAGATCTAGTTTTCACACAAGAGAAGGAAGGACCCAAACATCTTCAAGTTTGTGACTGAACCTTTATTTTGGGATGCCCCTCATTCACACAGACATCAACATCACGTGTTTCGTCGAAAGTGAAAAACCACGCTTGCTTCTCTGACTGCAACAGTTCAAGTCCAAAAAAAGCAAATCGCGAAAAAGACAAACCTACAAAAGCATCAATGTCAGAAAATTGATCGACGCGAACTTTGTTTCTCCTTACAACTGCACTTGTGCCATTTGTGAGTATCTGGTGTAACGTTGGCAAGCGAGCGAAACGTGCGTCTGCGTCCTGGTCCCGTTAGTAGTGACCTGTACTGGGGGCGCCTCGCAGCTCCACGCGCTTCGTCGGGCCGCTGGCCTGCTGCTGCTGCTGCTGCTGCTGCTGCTGCTGCTGCTGCTGCTGCTGCCCATTGCCGACGCTGGGCGAGTTGTTTGGCCCCGGTTGCTGAACGACGACGGTTCGCTGCGGCTGTGGCTGCTGGCCGCCGTAGACGCTGGTTTGCGTCGTTATTGGAGCCCGCCAGACTCTTCCGTCCGGTGTTTGCCAGACGTGAAACGCCTGCCGGGGGTTCTGGAACTGGTTGTAGCCGAACTGGCCGACGGGCCGCACGCTGGTCCCGCGCGCGGCGGCGGCGCGCGTCGTCCTCTGTTCGCGACGCTCCTCCTCTTCACCTGCAAACACACGCGCGCGTGAAGGACTGACATGTCTGCAGTGCGCAACGCACAGTCCTTTGTCGTCCAACAAGCGGTACAGACCGGCGACATGTCAGAGTGAAATCTGCCAAGGTTTGTGAACAACATCGTCTGCTTTGCTTCGCACTTGCTCGAAGTGAGGAAACAGAAGATTTGAATTTGTTCAGTGATTCAATCGTCGTACCGCACGAGTTTCCACCCCGAGTGGAAACTACCAAACCCACATCAAGAACAAATTTGCCTGAACGTCATCAAATGTACTTACACAGACTCAAGCACAATCCGATTGGGCAGAAGATGATCATTGTGGCGGTGGCCCTTTCTCTATCCAAACCTGCTGCTCCTCACTCGATTCTCAAGCTCAGTCTGAGGGACGCTTCAAAAATTCCCCATGTCACACACAGTATTCTCGGAAAAAGTGCGACGCAGTATTGTTGGCAGCAATATTGTTGGCAGCAATGTTTTTCGTAATTTTTCTTCCTTCCGAGTTGTGCGTTTCGATCCCGAAGAGAAGACTGGGGCAGAGGAATCAGACTGGAACACACCGACTCCAGGCGGTTGTCCAGGAATTTCTGTCGAATCTGACAGTTACGTCTCAGAAAGTTGTGACAGATTCTGTTGTCGCAGATGAAACCCCGGCAGGTGAAGCAGAGACAGTCTTCATCCAAAACGTGCCAGCTGTACAAAATCACGAAAGCGAAAACCAAACGAACGACAGAGAGTGAATGTTACGTTTATTCGTTCTGGACAAGATTGCGCGAACAAAATGATCGGAAAGGAAATGCATCACACAGGAAAACAGAAGGCCCATCAGCGTGGACTGGATCAAAACCGGTGTATTCTGTGGGAAGCTTTGTGAGCGATTCCTTTGGTCTGCGGAAGAATCTGGACGGATGGTCACAACAGGTAGACAGACACCAGGACCTGCAGATGTCGCAGCGAGCACGGTGCGGAATTGACACAATGGATGTCGAACGACTGCTTCCGACCGAAGAGGGCACAAAAGAACCTGCGACAACTCAAGTGTCTGCGCTGTTAAAATAAGCTTTGTGGACACACAACCACAACCGAATCGTTCATTCAAGGGCTTGGGCGCCAGACATAGAAATGATTGGGCGCACGATGTGCAAGAACCGCGCGGGAACTCAGGCTACAGAGCGGAAGCTGATCCTTCTGCAGAGAAGCCAGAACATGACCCAAGCACCTTCGAAGCAGACGCAGTTTTATTGCTTCAAAAAGATTCACGGAAGACACGCGGTCGGGTCATTTGACCTTCGGAAGCCAAGCACTGTCCGTCACTCTGTTTTCAGTCGGGTGTCACTGTCCGAGCCCCGACATGACCACCTCCCGCTCCGCCGTGACCACCTCCCGCTCCGCCGTGACCACCTCCCGCTCCGCCGTGACCGCCTCCCGCTCCGCCGCTGTTCGCCCCTCAGTATGGACCGGCGTGCACCGTGGGCAGGTCGCCCAGGCTGGGCAGGTCAGGAGCGCTGACGGCCGCGGACTGCCGTGCGTTGTGAAAGTGATTGTAGGCGACCTGTCCTCGTCTGGCCGCGATCAGGCGGAGGACAGGATGCTCTGGAGGTTCTTCCACATCTTCTCCTGCAAGACAAAGTTTTTGTTGGAATCCCAAACTGCTCTCCGCTTCCTCAAAGTTTTGGGTTCGTTTTCTTGAGTTGCCTGTCGGTAGGATCACGAAAACTCGGAAGCGATTTTGAGCATGAGGAAATTTGGCGATGCCCATGTAATTTCCACTGCCTTTTGTGCGGACGCAGCGTTTTGTCGGAATTGCTTCCGACAGGCAATGAAACCACAGCGGCAATGCCAAATAATGTGGAAATACGCCAAGCGTGGGTCAAATTGAGAATGAGAGAAGAGACTGCCCGAGGTTGTTGGTGTTGACTTCCTCCAAGGAACCATCAGGTGCCGCGTGTGTGCATCTTTTCACTTCACAACAGCAAGTTTGTTTCCTATCTCACCGCCGCCCTCCCCCAGCCCCACTGAGGGAAGGGTGTCTCTCCCGACCAAATGCTATTTCTGCCAGAAACACCCAAGACTCGCGTGCAATTGCACTACAGCAGAACTCCTGAGCGTCACCAGTGACACAAATTCTCGATGCCTTTTGGAACCAGAGAATGCCGTCCACTTACTTGCGCTGTGTCTCCACACGGCGACCCAGCAGCAAATGAGCGTCGTGAGGAGGACGCCGACCGCGCCGAGCACGATCAGGGGCAGCGCGTAGCCGGGCTCCATGCCGCCGCCGCCGCCTTCCCCGCTCACCGCGACGCAAATGACCCGAGTTTGCGCGTCAGGTCCGCTGTGTGTATTTCCATATCTGTTTCCACAATGGAGATCTAAACTGCTCGAGGTTGAGAGGTTTTTGATGACTGTGGAAACGACCAGATTTTTTTTCATGTGTACTGACTCGTCAGCCTCCCTTGCGCAATTGCCATTTGCTTGAGGTATTAAGTCCAACGGTATTTTGGTATTTTGTTCCTCATTTTTGCATGCTGCCTGAATATGAATGGAAGTGTGACAGTCTGTTGGTGTGGCTGTCACTGTGTATCAAACAGGGAGATGTTGGAACCAAATGTGCTCGGCTGCACATTTTAGCCGTCTCCCACTCGAAACGCGTACCTGATTTGCTCCAGAAAAACATGTGCGAAGAAACTCAATGCTTTTTTCGGGTCAATACCTGACCTGGCCTCACCTCAATTGCGATTCGAATTCAGTATTTACAAGCAAGCTACGAGCAAACTGTTTTGTGTCGAAATTTACTCGATTTTCTTTGTGTTTCTACAGAAAAACTGAGATCCAAGTGAAGTTGAATAAATACACGCTCAACAAGTCCTCGATGATTTCCGCAAGGAAAACTTGTGAATAAAACGGCTGCAAAAGACATCCAACAGAATTTAACTGCCGGTATAACGGCAAAGGTTTTTGCAACAGGAAATTAGCAGAATAAAATTGAGACATTGAGTTTGTTTGAAAACCCCATGAAAGTGAGAACTCAGCTAAGGCCAGACTGAGGAAGTTAGCGGCGGCTCAACACGAGACGCTCCTCCCGAAACGAGCTCGTCCACGTGAATGTTTGTGCACACAATGTTCCGTGTGGGCCTGCCACCTTGTTTCTCCAGCTCCAAAATTGTGGGCACAAAAAGAACGTGGTGTGTCAAGTTTGCGAAGCTAAAAAATGCTGTTGTGATTTGTCCCCTCAATTCATGGCGTGGAAACGTGTTGACGTCTCCCCGGGTCGTCTCAGTAGGGACCAGCGTGCACCAAGGGCATGTCCACGCTGTAGGGAGGCGGCGGCTCCAGGACAGCAAACGACAGGCAGTCTCCGTTGGGCTGTGAACCGTAGGGTGGTGGCATTTGCCCCTTTTCCATGTCTGAAGGATTTCCCTGTCGTTCAGCAGTTTTGGGTTTGACTCCGGGCACCTGTGGGGTGCACAAGTGGGTGTTTGCGGTTTCCATCTGCACTCTGCGGATGGCGAGGCGCGCACTCGCTTCGTTCTCCGCGCGGCTCGCCCGCTGCCGCGCTCTGGGAGACGATGCCTGAAGGATCTTTTGTATCTTGCGGTCGTCTACAAATACCAGTGCACCATGTTTGAAATTCTTGTCACATCACATTCAAGGTTGCATCAACAAAGTTCTTTTTTTTTCTCCTTTTGGTTTCACTCGAAGGAACAAAGTTGCTACATTTTGGCACAGTTGCCGGAACGTACCTGATCTCTTCGCGAGGCAGTAGCAGACAGCGAGGACGGTCACCACAGCGATGAAAGTCAGGGTTGCGATGTAGACGATCTCCATCTCGGCTTCCGTGCGCCAATTGCTCTGATCTTTGTTCCGTGTGCATTTGTGGTGAAAGTACAAGTTTTGTCTCCTATTTATACCCGAAAGTGATGAACGGCTACAGAGGCAGCAGCGTTTAAACCACTGCACGCGCGGGTTTTCCAGTGTCCTTCCTTCAATGAGAACGAACCTCAACGGGTGTGGCTCATGGTGACTGTCAGAATCTCCCCGAGCAACTTGATTGTGTCAAGAATACCACTCTTCGGCGCGCGCATCTGCGGGTGCGGGCTTGTGTCTTTCTGGTGTACATCTCTCATGTGAGTGGAATTTCAAGCCAAATGAAATGCAGCCTCAGTTTTATGGGTTTGGCTTTGTCATCGTGACCTGTCCAACGATCACCCGACAACACGTGTCCTTTTGAATGTGTCAAATCTGTTGCTTGTTGATCAGAACGAAGCCATAAACGCCCCGTCAACATGCACCCAAAAGAAGAATTTGAAAAACACCCGGCGAGACCAAAAACAGGTTGACTCAGGGGATTGAAACAGCCTTGCAGTCAGTGGAAATTTCGGTCTCGTGTGTTTATCGCGTCGTGATGAGGAGACTGTTGTTGGTTTCGAGGGACCCGTCTTTGTAACTCAGTTTGACCGTGTTCCTCTTGTTCCGTTCAAACCTTTTTCGATGCAAAGTGGAGGACAGAAGGTACATTTCAAATTGTTTTTGTTTGAAGTTTCTATTTCCACGCACGTGTTCGGCGCGAAATGATCTGTCGTTCTGGCCATGTCACTGGTTTTGAGCCCTTTCCTGACGGTTGCTTCAACAGCTCTTCCGTTTTCAACAACGTTTGTGTGAGACAACGAAGATTCACAACCCTTTCGGTGACAAGCACCTTCAGTTTGAAAATACGGGTGAACGTGCAAAGTGGGAAATCAGAAGGTCGGGGTTGTTTTGGTATTTTTGGTCTTCAACGACTTTTATTGAAGAAGTTAGCACAAATTCTTTACATGGGATGAGGTTATCCCAGGGGCAATTGATACACATTCTACATTTGAAATACAAGTTTTGTTATTTGCGGGTACATGGGTGCAGCTCTGTGTGGGTGTCGTGAGAGGTGACGTGGTGCGCTTTCCTAAGAGATGAAATGCGGGTGTCTGTGAGCAAACGGTTCGTGTGCTTTCACTGAGTGAAAGACCTTTCCAGTTCATGTTGTCGTGAAGGAAAGAAATTTTCAGCAAAAAACAACTTTTGCCATTTTGAGCTGAATCTTGACAAAACAAAGTTCACAAAAAATCAGAACACGAGATTTTTCTCCTTCGTTGGCAAAAATGTTGTACAAAGAGAACAGTGAAGCGGGAGTAGAGTCTATGTTTCACTCGTGAACTGGAATCTCACTGTGAATCCAGCGTCTTGCTACCAAACGCGGTTACACGGTGTTCAACGAGTATTCGGTGCTTTGCTGACGTCCTGTACGACTCCCACGCAGATAAATACGACGCTGATTCACGATGATGTCTTTTTCCCCTTGGGTGACCCTGAAGTGGCCCTGCAAGCCCATCGATCGCAGAGAAGTGAAGAGAACATGTGACGCGTTCCTAACGTTGCGCGGCAGGCCACACCTTTCATCGGCGTGACGCGCATGACGTCGCTCACACAAAGAGGAGCGGGCAGCAATGGTTCGTGGGGCATTCCAACTGAAGCACGGTTGTTGTTTTTTCACAAACATTTTGAAAACATATTCTGAAAAAGATTCTCACGGCACTGATATTGCTCTCAGACGGACCTTTTGTGTGGGTGATCGTGTAACATGATAAAGGAAACGCGTTTGATCTCATTCTAAATAATCGTAAATCAGCTTTTCATTTGAAATGGAAGTTTCATGTTTCCACCCCTTTTTCTCGCACAGGTGGAGAGTTTGACTTCAATTTGTTTCTTGCAGAAAACATTTGCGTTGCTGGTGCATGTTTTGTTCAGTGAACTACAAAGTTCAAATTGTGGTGTTTCTTGAATGATCGATGCAGGTCGCGGGTTTTCCGTCCGTGACCCCCTGCTGCCTGTCCAGATCCGAGGTGTTTCCGTCTTCGTCCCAAGTTGTGATGTGCTGGTTTTGCCTCTCGCAGAAACACTTTCGGTTGAGCTTTCGCTAACGCCGTTTGATGAAGTCTCCTGCAAAAAGTCAAAGGAAAGTTGGAGCGGAGTGGCGAATTAGCAGCGCAGAACATTGCGGAGAGGACAGAGACACATACATGTACACAAACATGGAGAAACAGATGGAGAAACACACAGGCAAAAATCGAATTAGCGTTTAGAACAGATTGAAAACCCAGCCACCTTGGCTGTCCGGTTGCGAGCACTGCAAGACATTGTAGTGATATCACAAACACACTGGTTGGTATCTCAGGTGAGACTGCCCCGGTGGTGCGAATCTCTGTTTATTGTATGTACAGTGCTGCCACCTGTCAGGTGGTAGTTTTGTTTTCGCAGCTGGTGTGTCACACCACACTCCTCCCCTACTAGGGGATGCTGGCCTCGTTGGCCTTCACAACTAATTTTAAATATTTTGAATATTTTTACAATAAATATTTACATACATTAGATAGGAAATCGATGCTTAATATCAATTTTGTGCTATTTTGCTGGATCTTACCCAGCATCCC
>JAAUXT010069212.1_pt1 | contig 10996 bp, 15 predicted proteins | sample 7278171 | NCBI WGS metagenome assembly JAAUXT01 (sample SAMN14350112, study PRJNA611818) | marine sediment metagenome | isolation source: surface marine sediment (1.8m) | place: French Polynesia: Moorea | collected 2018-08 | reverse complement strand
GGAAGCTGTCTGTGATCACAGATCAGCAGTTGAGTTTCACTTCACACCTCATGGAGAGACTTGCAAGCATTTTTGGCACACAGCTTCAGTTCGTTGGGAAGGAGCATTAAGGAACTAATCTGACCAAGACGTATATTCAGAGTATGAACAATGTCTTCAAAAAGTATCTGGAGGATACAGGGAAGAATTGGCCATCATACTTGCCACCTGTGTGTTATGCATTGAATACTTTTGTTTCACCCAGTACGGGGTACAGTCCTTATGAACTAATGTTCATCAGGAAACCTCTGTGCAACATGTTGACAGAGTTCACACCGAGTGTGCTTGAGGGCTATGCATCATCTGATCAGTACATGAAAGTCCTTAAGCAAAAACTTGATGTGATTTCTAAAATTGTTATGAAAGAGAAAGTGCAGCAGCAAGAACTCCAGCAAGTTCAAGCTGAATGCGCTTGTCACCCCATGCACCCATTGCCAAGGGAGACTTGGTACTCTTTAAATGTTCAGAGAAATCAGACTTGCTCATGAGTCGTAAAAAGTTAAATCACCCTTGGGTTGGTCCTGTAAAAGTCCAAGCCATACTTGCACCCCACAAGTATTTGGTGTCAGACTTTGAAGGATGACTGTCCAGTCATGTTTGAGCATCATGAGTTAAAACCATACTACCTTCGTGACCCTGCATCCATGACAACTGGAGGTGCAAAACGGGCACTGCAGGATGCAGTCCAACAGCTGAGAGCTCATGAAAGGTCACAAATGGAAGTGTGAAATTTGGCAAGACAACCAGGCTGAGCAATATAAAACCAGATGTGCAGATGGTTGAATTCACCACTTCATTGGAGACACTCGAGCTGACACTTCCAGACTTCCGACTTTGCTTTTCACTTACTTGTTTCATGAAATCTTCATAAACAACCTGTGAGTATGGTTTTGCTTGTCTTGATTTCATTGATTCTACCCATGTTGAGTCAAATTGAAACAAATGAAGACACTACTGTGCTTCGACCTGGCTATGGAATGGCTTTTTGACCAGAGGGACAGATTGTGTTCGAAGTAAATGAACTCAGCCTTCTCCTTGAAATTCCGTAAGCAAAGTTTTCGGAACAGGACTCAGTCCCAGATATTTTTGACCCTTTGATTGACCAATGCAAAAGAACTGACACTGATGACAATGCTTACGACTTGTGTGTAAGATTGCTTGCTGAATTGGATATGACTGCAACTCATTCATATCAGGCCATTTTGACTCTTCAACAAGAGTTAGACAACATGAAAATGTTCTACCCTGAGATATGTTTGGGCCTTGATTGCATGAATATCCCTCAACAATTTTTGAAAACAAATTTAACCCGAGTCTTCCAGAAAGAAAGAGAACAATTGGTAGCAGTGATCTGGCATGAACAAGAATTTGTGGACCAAATTGCTGATCATGCTCGCATGACAGAAATGGAAGCAGATCCAGACAGACCAGTCCTTCAGACCATTGGACCGAAATCAGACTTGGCTCTTTGGCTGGAAATGTTTCCATCTTTGGCTTTGAATGGCTCTCAGTTTTACGCAATTGCTGAGTATGACATGCTAGCTTCAGCAGTTGACCGCTTCAAAGTGAGCCTAACAACCTTGCATGGTGTTCTGTCCACACTGGAACAGACACGAGTCATTCTGCAAAGTGACTATGTGGTCAGAAGATATCCAAATCATTTCAATACTCTTCAGCAGAGATGCACAAACCAGCAGAAAGTGACCCTTCAGTTGGGCCATCAACTCTGGTTGGCACGTTAAAATTGTACTAATTCCAGGACCACCACATATCAGCAATCTGCCGCAACACTTTGTGAAACCACTCATGAAATGATTGCAAGCTTCTTCACCACATGGTATGAGAGAAACTTACAAAATTTACGTGCATTGTGACCACAAACACCCCAGATGGAAGAAGCACTTGGCTACGTGAACAGGTGCAGACTTTTGGGCTGCTGTTACACTCCAAAAGAGCTGTGGGACTTGTCACAGCAATCTTGTCAGGCAGAAATTGTTTCAAAACTCAGGAGCTTGAAAAGAATATTGAAATTGTGTCCAAAAGTGTAGCCAAAGTGTCAAATGAAGTTGTGCTTGCTCATCAGGAAGGACTTGGTTGCAATTGTTGGAACCATGTTGAGATGTTTCTGGCAGGTTTGACAAGCTTTGTACTGATACAACCACTTTTTGGAAGGAACAGTTCAGAATCTGCAGTTCACCATCAGGCATGTTTCTGGTCTCACGATCTGTGTATCAGTTATGGTTAGAAATTACTTCTCACATATCATTGAGCTTTGGGTACGACCGCATTTGCAGAAAAGGCATTGGCTGATGGACCTCTTGGTTGCACAGGCCTGCACACTGCGTCGTGGTGCTGAAACCCTGGCACAGGAGCGATTGCTGCTGGAACTGGTCCCTGAGGCAGTGCTTGACACTGCAATTCAGAAGTTCAGCATCAAAGTCAGAGAAAATTACCCTGACTACATTTTGGTAACAGAAACCATTTTGGACTGTTATCAAATGGAGGGAGTCCAGTCGAAAGTTCAAGATGGATGCCTCTACATTCAGATCCCGGTGCTGATGAAAATGAGATCTGAACCCATGTTGGATCTGTTCAGGCTGCAGACATTTTGGGTCCCAGTGCAAAACCAATCGCACTTGTACACCAGTGTGTCAACAGCTGCAGATTTCTATGCCACTGCAGGCATAACGCATGTTGATTTGATGCATGAAAATTTGTTGGCATGTCAGGAAATTGGACATTTTCGATTCTGTCCAAATCCGATAGTTCAGTATGATTCAACCATGCCATCATGTTCAGGAAGCTTGTTCCAGAACTTGAAAAGAGCAGACGTTCTGAAACAGTGTGATTTTGATTTGACAGAAAGGGAAGAAGTCAACCCTGGAATTTTGGAAACAAAATCACAAATTGTGGTTTTTGATGCTGACAAGAAATGGAAAATTCTGTGTCCTGAACACAAGGCGCAAGAATGACATGAACACATGGTTCTAATCACAAAAGAAACCCTGTGTGATTGCACTTTGGACATTGCATCACACCAAGTTATTGTGAAAGTTGATGCATGCCCTCACCAAGCATGAAAAATCAAGCTGAAGTACCATGTCAATCAGGCAGCAGCTCAAGCATGGCATGTTTTGAATGAAAAGTTGAAAGAGCAACACAATGTGCCATACGAAGCCCTACCAGAGGTTCACTGGCCTGAGATCAACATCACATGTTTTGATGACAGTGATGTGCTTCAAGATTTTGAACAGCTTGACATTGACCTCAAACAGCTCATGGATCGAGTCAAGACACACAAAACTCTGTGGATTTCAGAAAATGACAAGATACAGCATGACTTGTCCAAAATTCCAGCCAGTGGCAGATTTCTTCTGAAAAATTGGAAATGGTTGGGTTTGGCTTTGGGAGGCATTGGTGCTGCAGTTTTGGTAGTTTCAGCATGGGGCATGTGCAAAATGAAAGGACAAATGGCGAAACTCGCGACCTGGCTGCCAGTTGAACTTGTCAGGAGACAGCCCCAACCTGCAACCTGTGACCGAGGCAGCCAGGAAATCCTCAAAGAAATTGATGCAATGAGACATAACCAGCAATGTGAAGGCCATGTCAACAAAGCTTCTCAGGACACTCACTTGTAAGTGCATCTGCCTAACCTGCTAACAATCTGAATTGTTGTTAAACTGAATTGAGTGTTTGATTAATTTGAAGTTTTGACACTAGGTTGCTGTAGTTGCACTACTAATTGTTGAGGTGCTTCTCCATCTGAGCAGCGACAGCCCAGCACCAACTTCGACCCTGCAAGGTCAAGGCAATGCCACAGTGACAGACCCACTTCCGTCCCTCGCAACACCGCAGATGTTGATGACTACAAGCTGCATGACTTCAGAGATGACTCCGACAGATGACTCCGAGACAGCAAATGATATCGACTTGACAATGGACAAAGAAAATGATGATGACTACAATGATTCTGGCAGGTGGAGCACCGATGTGAACCCACCTGATGATGCTGTGTGGTGCATGTCGAGTGTACAAAACTGGGAGGCAGGCTTCGGTGCCTGGTGTAATGTGCATCATGGACATTCCTTTCACCGAATGCTTCCTCATTGTGCCGTCCAGTGTGCGACATGTCTCACCACTATCCAGTTGGCTCCAGATGGTTTTTGGTACTCACAAAATTAGAGTGACACCTTACAAGTAAATGTTTGGCCGAAAAGGTTTATTGAAAGGTCACAATTTTGAAACTCATCTTCGAGACTGTGCCAATGGAAAAGTAAATGTCAGGTGACTGGATCAGGGCCTGCGGTGGTACTTGCCCACCATCCCAGTCAGAAGGTCAAGTTCCTCCTCACTATCACTCTCTGCAAGGTGTTCCAGCATTGCGATAGAATGGTCTGAAATCGCAACAGGGAGGTTTTGAGATTTGGGCTCTTGTAAAGATGCATGGGTTGTATGTAACCAGAAGAGGGGGAGTTGCACTCACCAGGGGTTGCATTGGCCAGTTGCAAGAGAAGAACATCATTCTGCGCCTGAGCAGAATCATCTCCATAAAGCAAAGCCATCAGGAGAGTCATCTCACACTGGAGGGTCTGACTGGCGAATCAATCCACCATGCGTCCGAGCACTCGGGCCCACTGAGGACCATTCAGCCAAGCAAAGCAACTGTGAGTCAGGTCCCACATCATGCGCAGCAGTTCCGCTTGAAGAATTCAAGTCTGCGTACTTGTAGTTAAGCAGGCAACAATGTTTCTAAGGGCCTTTGGGATCCAAAAAGTGAGGCAACTTACCAAATGCACAAGTCCGTGGATCTGTTGGGTCTGATTGCGCAGACAGCAAAGCGATGATTCGTTCCAGGACAGGCATGTCCTCGATGGAACCATTGATCTGAACCTGCATGGTAAAATGTTGGTACAAGTGTCTGCCTGATGTTGAGGCTCGAGGTTGTCCGAAAACCATGAGAACCAATGCGTCACCTGTACTGGCGCTTGGTTGGGTGCAGGTGGTTCCACCCCACCAGTCGCACCCTGCTGAGATGATTGTTCATCAGAAGTCGAGCTCATATAGATAACTCCACCTCCTCCGCATCGAGAAAATGTGCCATTTTTCAAGTTTCAGAAATGTTTCTCCGCACAAAGTGTGCTGCTACCAGTAAGCTCATTTGAAGATGTACTTACCTGAAGGCGGAGGGGACCCCATTTCAGTTGCAGAAAAGGGTACTGCATCGGTGAAATCGCTTCCAAGAACAATGCACAGCATGGTGCTAGTTGAATCTGGCATCGTGTCTGTGTGATCCATCGTACACTTTGTGAAAGAATGGCGAAACATTGTCTGGACAAAAGGTCCATGTCTCGAGTTTGCAAAATAAAAACATCTGTGAACTGAGATAAACCCCAGCAAAAACCCAGTGAAAACCGTGTGATTGTATGTTTCTAACCACAGATGTATTTTATCATAGTTGGTAGTTTTATGTTGACAGTTGTCAAATTATGTTGTACGCATTGTATTTCCATTGTAAAAATACTGTCTATTTTTCTTGGAGTGGAGGGATGTTGTGTAATCGAACCACCTTCAATCGAACCCTCAATTGCCAGTTCAATCACACATGATTCTTTCCCGCTCTCCTCTGAAGCTCGCTTTCTCCCACTCTGGGCTTCACTTCTCTGAAGCTCAGGTAAGTGGCAATAAACACATTTCTGCAAGCCACACGTGAGTGACTGATTCATTGTTACCCGGCCAACAGAGACAGGAGAGATCGGCTCCCTTCTCTGGGTGAACAATGTGACATGGCTCAGCCAGCTGAAGGCTCTGGAATGATGCTGGCCTGAGCACCCATACATAACATTGGATCATGTCTGAAAAAGAAGCATCATCACAATGAACAGGTGGTTGCCCAGAAACAAACAAATGGAAGGAAAGCAGTCTCTGGAAAAGTCTCAAAAGCAGACATCAGCAGACATAATGCAGAGATGGCAGGCTAAGAAACAAAATAGAGAAAAAGAAAAGGACAGGAGGCATGCAAAACCAGTTGTAAAATCTGCAGCAAGAATGCAGAACTGGAGATGTCACAAACAAAATAGTGAACAGGAAAGAGTGAAAGAACAGGGCTGGAAATATACTCGGAGAGGAACAGACATGGATCTTATGGAGAAGGAGTGTGCAAGAAATCGTGACTCTAAGGAATGGTTGCATGCAGATAGTGAGATATTTGATATGGAAAGACAGAGACAGAGAGAACATGTTGCAGGGAAAAACTTAGGTGAAGCCATAGCTCTATTCTTGAAATTGTGTGATGAGGGACCTGTGTATGTGTGCACATCATGTCTGCAATTGAACTTCCTTGATGATGTATCAGATGTCAGCAGGTTGCATCAGGGGTACACATGCAACTGCTTGAAAAGTGTAAAACAGAGACAGAAACACAGGGTGTTGTGGTTGTGTAACACCTGCAAGAGAGACATCTCTCAAGATATGATTCCCAAACTATCCTCTATGAACAAAGTGGGGTTTCCTCACCATCCAGATGTTTTGTGCCTACATCCACTTGAGGAAACATTGATAGTTCCACTGCTACCATTCATGACCGTCTGCTCCTGACCCGTATGTGGTCATGCGACACATGGTCAGAAACTCATAATTGGCAATGTTGTCCATGTTCTATTACTACCATTCATGACCATCTGCTCCCTACCAGTATGTGGTCATGCAACACATGGTCAGAAACTCATAATTGGCAATGTTGTCCATGTTCCCAATGACAAAGCCTCAACAGCAAATACACTACCTCGATTGGTCGATGACATGGGAACAATTGCAGTCAATCTTAAAAGGAAGAAGTTCTACAAGACCTGTGTGTTTACAGAAAATGTGAGACCATCAAAAGTATTTGCTGCTCTGAGGTACTTGACCCAGCACAGTGACATGTTTCAATGACTAAAAATCATCATGTCTGAGGAGGCCTGGATATCAGCAACTAATGAGATGGATGCGGCTAATCAACTATTTGTTGAGGGCTACATGGCAACACTGGAAACAGGAGAGATTCAAGATTTGGATAGATCTGTTGTGTGTTCTCATGGCACTGACAATACAAAAGCAGCAAATGACAATTGTGATTCAGAGGATGAGTATCCTGCATTTGAAGAAAGTCCCAGGCAAGATGTTGCAGAAGGTTATTTGGACACAATGCTGGAAGAGGCTGTGCCCATGTGTGTACAATGAAGAGACTATTGAGACTGCAACACAGGATGCAAACACTGGGGACCACACATCGAGCAAGGTCCTGAACCTTGCACCTGGTGAAGGTCAAATCCCAGTGTTCAAAGACCCACAGGCTGAATATTTGTGCTTCCCTACAATTTTTTGTGGACAGGAATGACCATCAAATATAGAACATTTCAGACCTTTGTACACAAGTGAATTGTTCAAGGCAGAATTGAGAATTCTGATCCTCATGTATGTCTGAATATCCCAAAGATTTTTTGGAAGGCCAAACACTTGCAGGTTCAACAAGTGTTGGGTAAAAATAACTGTTGCTTTGCATCAGTTGGTTGGACCTCAACACAGAAAAGTTACAGTGAGTGACATATTGGATAAAGAATGGTGAGATACTCTGTGCCAGCTGAATGAAGGATACAACATATTTCGCACAATTCGCAACAGTCTACCATATTTTGAAGTGAAAAAGAAAGAATTGTTAGCTCAGTTCATCAGTCAGGAGTTCCAACTGTATTCTTTTCACTCTCATCAGCCGATACACAATGGATCCCTCTGCTGAAGTGCATCGGGCAATAGATTGATAAGACTCCATACTCAGATGAGCATATCAGATCTATCATGTCCTTCTAGGACAAATGCTGATTGGTAGCATCACATCCTATTGCATGCAGTTGGTATTTCCACTATTGTGTATGTAAATTTCTGAAACTCATTTTAACAGGACCCTTTTCAACATTTGGGAATGTTCAGGACTTCTTTTACAGAGTGGAGTTTCAAAAACATGGGAGTCCCCACATCCATGGATTTCTGTGGGTTGAGGGGCCCCCCAGTTAGACAGTGACTCACTTGAAAAGATGTGCTTTGTTGACAAGTGTATCTCATGTAGTTCTGATGTTCCTGCTGAACACATGCCTTTTCTCAAGCTGCAGATTCACAAGCACTCACACTCATGTAAACGCATTAAGAATAGGAGAAAGACATGTCATTTTGGAGCTCCATGGCTGCCCATGAGGCATACTCAGATACTACAACCAATAGATACTGATATACAAGATCAGGATGTCACAAAACTGCAGGAGGACAACAAGCAGGTGAAGATACTTTTGAAGAAAGTACCTGAAGAGGTCCAAGATTTTGATGGGTGGTTGAAATTACTGGACATGAAAGAAGAAACATATATGGTTGCTGTGAGATTTGGAATTGAGAAGCAACAAGTCTTTCTCCAACATGGTCCACAAGACAATGGTGAATACCTATATGAGAGACCTTCTCCATGTCTAGTGTGCCAACCATGATGTGCAGTTTGTGTTAAACCCATTGCAGAGCATCTCATATATGACTAGTAGCCAAATCACATAAAGGCATGAGTGAACTCCTGCAAGCTGCATGCGATGAAGCCAAGGCTGGCAACATGGACCTGAAGAAAAGTGTGAGATATATGGGGAACCAGTTCATAAATGCTGCTGAAAGTCCTGTGCAACAGTACTGTTATGACATCCTGCAACTGCCCATAACAAACTCAAGCCACAAGAAGGAATTCATAGTGACATGCCGTCTAGAGCATAGTGTTGCATTTGCAAAGAGCTTCAGAATTCTGGAGGAGTTGGACCCTGATTCACAGGATGTGACCTGTTTGAGTTAATTTGAGCAGTATCAAATATGGCCAAAGTTCCTTGAAACTTGGTGCCTGGCTGATTTGTTGCGAGAATTGACATTGAGTATCTGAAGAAAGAGAAACACCACATAGTACAAAGTGATGATCTTGTAGAAAACACTGAAATACAGTTTCAGGAAGAGAGAGATGAATATGAGGTTGATATCAAACATGTAGAAGAAGAGGGATTCCCATATGTCATGTGAAATGGGCAAACACTGCATCTCAGACTTTGGAATAAAATTATCCGCTTTGTCAAATACAACCAATGCTCTGATCCTGAGAATTATTGCAGAGAACATCTTTTGCTGTATGTACCTTGGAGAAAGGAGAATGAGATTCCTATGATGTTGCCTTCACTCAGTATGAGCATGTGATCAGGAAGCAGATGGATGTTTTTGAACCAGCCACAGTCATATTAGACTCTGCACTGGAGCAGTTCCAAAGTGTAGAGATGCTCATGCAGATGTTGGGAGATGATGAGTCAGCCAATGTTGATGAGGTTGATGATGATGAACAACTTGCACCAGGAGGTCTTGTAGTCCTTGAATCTGAGAGGAATGCACTACTGTTCAGAGTAGACATTGGTCCTGAATTAGGAATTCCACCTACTCTTTGTGACCAGGATATGACATATGATACCAGACATGATTGATGACCTAGCTTTTTACAAGATGCTTGGGATATTAAACACTAAGATGCTTGGGATATTAAACACAAAACAGTAAGAGTTCTACACACACCTCATAAATCATACTGCTCAGAATGACAAGCAGGTGCTCTGTGCATTGCATGGTGGTGCCGGCACAGGAAAATAGACTGTTATTCATGCATTTTGCCCAAGGTCTCATGTGAGTCATCCAAAAATGTTCAGGAGAGGACCATACAACACCCCCAGTTCTGCTTGCGGCACCAACAGGAAAGGTGGCATACAATATTCGAGGTACAACTGTGCACCAGGCCTTGTTCATTGCTGTGAATTAGAAGATAGCGTTTTGACAGTTGTCATGGGAAAACCTCGATGTTGCTCAAAATCAGTCTCATAGAGTTCAGTAGTTACTCATTGATGAGTTTTCCATGTTGGGCAAGCACATGCTCTCTGTCATACACTTGCATCTGCAAGAGATTCGCAGAACCAAACAGTTATTCAGAGGGCTGAATATTGTATTAGTTGGAGACTTGCATCAACTCAAGCCTGTGAAGGATGGCTGGATTTTTGAGGATCCTGATGCAAATTATGGTCCTTTGACCCCTAACCTCTTCACAGACAACTTTGAGCTGTTTGAATTGACTGAAATTATGAGACAGATGGATGATATACATTTTGCTGAACTTCTTAACAGGCTGCGGTCAGCTGAACATACATCTGAAGACATAAAGATGCTCAGTAAGAGAGTCATTTTTAAGGAGGACTCTATTAGCAGTGCAATATTCCTCATTTTTATCCTGCTAATGCTAAAAAGGATAATTTTAACATGGCAATACTAACATGGTTACCTGGCAAGACTGTTGTTATGGATGCTATGGATGTTGCTCCAAGTGACATCCCAAAGGAAGAGCAAGCACAGTGTCTGTTTGTTGCCAAGAAAAAGGACACCAGTGCTGCAGGAGGTTTGTCTACATAAATCACATTTGAAGTGGGACAAGTGTACCAGGTAACAGCTAATTTGTGTGTTGAAGATAGTGTCATGTGGAAGAGTTGGCTCTTCCCATGCGTGCAATCCAGCTTTTGGACAAGGTGCTGAGTACCGATGAAGCCGCTTCAGCGGAGCTGCGCAAAGCTGAAGCTACGCACTGGACTCACAGCTCGAGCCGCCTACTTAAAGCTGCGACCACGACACCCTGCGTCTGTCGAGAGCTACCTAGCTTAAGACAGGAGTGTAATATACATTTGAAGCATACGCTTGAGTTTGACTCCACTGCGGCAGTCCAGCTGAGCTGAGGCTGCTTCCTACCACGGTGCCGCAAGTAGCGGCAGTTGTGAGGACAGGTTCTCCCGGGACCCGAACCACACACAACATGGAGGTTCTCGAGTGCTAGACCAAGGATCGCCTTGGGATACAGTCGCGACAAACAAAATCGGAAATG
>JAAUXT010017819.1_pt1 | contig 10996 bp, 10 predicted proteins | sample 7278171 | NCBI WGS metagenome assembly JAAUXT01 (sample SAMN14350112, study PRJNA611818) | marine sediment metagenome | isolation source: surface marine sediment (1.8m) | place: French Polynesia: Moorea | collected 2018-08 | reverse complement strand
TTGAATGATATTGATTGATTGGTATTGTTCTTTCATTGATTAGTTGTCTGCATTAAAAATTTGGAAGCCCGCAAAAGTGTTGCCAAAAACGCGCTGCAGCGGTCTCTTTTGTACGTTGTACGTTGTTCCAGAGACCCTGTCAGACGTGAGAGCTGCTGTTTGAGAGTGTGGATTGCTCTGAATACAACTGATTGTGTGTGTGGAATACATGCGCAACTCTACTACAAAAGAAGCTGCCTCAGCTCTGACATGTTTCTCTCGCTGGGAGAGATCCTCCCCTCATGTGAGACATAACTGACGTTTTGAAATTTGCAATCATGCCTGGGTTTTGTTTTGTCGCTGAGGCCCACGTGAGGTACAACAAACTGGACCCAGAACCACATTTGGTAACATTCCACTTTGCTTCCACCGTGTCATCAGTGGTGTGGATTTTGGCAGAGCATAGCAGGGAATGTTGTGAGGTTCAAGTGTTGTGTATTTGACAGGCGTGGTACTCACTCGGAGGGCAGAACGTGGGCTGGACGCCACAAAGCGACTGAGTCACCTCCACAACGCAACTGGCCGGTGGATGTGTCACCCTCGAGTCGCGGAGCCTGGGTCAAAACTTTGTGTGCCAGTTTGCCAGTTCGACCCCTTTCACAGTGGACATTGATTTGTTGTTGAAATGTTTGGACACAAAGGGACAAGGGAAATCGGAAATTCCATCCGGACGACGAAAACGGTGAACGTCACGATATTCACCCAGTTACGGACCAGTGGGGGATGGAGCGCCCAGGCCCTCAGCTGCGTTTTGTGCGGTCAGTACCGTGTTGTCGAGGCGGCTACGATGAAGGGAAGGTGATTACGACTGATCCAAAAGTATCCCTGAGTCCAGGGCCCACATCCACTGCTGGTCTTCACCAGTTGTCCTTCTGGCATCACTGTGTCCTTTTCCCAAGCTGGATCCGCTGTGCACTGCCACAGTGTACGAAGGGACCGAGGAGTGCAGGGCTCTCGTTGCGCCAGGTCTGCACTTATGGATTGGCAGCGATAGGCATCTGTTTCGCACAGCGTGATGCGAAAAATAGCAGGTCGATAGGATAATCCCAGATACGGGACAACAACATGTCTGAGCCTCGGGGATGTAGGAAGTTGGAATGTGAAGCGCAGAGGAGCCTGAAAGGTGACGTGCTTCGTTTGGTGGGTCGCCCTTCTCTCCGAGACGTGGGTGGTTGTCTGTGACTGGAATTGGGAATCTGGTTGATGCGATGCGTTTCTGCCGTGCCTAATCACAGAAGCCCCAACCTCACGTGGACTCATCATACGAGGACATTTGCTGTGTTGAGGCCAGTGAATTTTGCTCTTTCAGGTTTGCCTCGGATGTGGTTGTGAGTTTGATTTCCTCGTTTTATCAGTTCAGGTCAACGCTTTGCATCCTCAATTGGGAAAGTTTTGCAGCATCGTGACCCACGTCCCGTTCAAACTTATCAGTCAGGCGCTGGCCTCGGCTCCTTGAGTTTTGGGGACAAACAGACAAGATGCGTCTCATTTGGAAGGTCATGTCCAACACGATCTGTTGGCCCGTGGCCATCAAGTGACCGGCAGGAAAAGCTGGAGTCCGAATGCGAAATGAGAACGAGGAAAGAGGGGGGGGGGGCATAAATCTGTTTTCAGTTTCGTTTGCATTTTGATGCGAGACGACTGCGGGTACTTGACCCGATTTTGCAACTTGTCCACTCGTTCGCTGAAAATGGTGCTGAACAGATCGGTCCACAGTGAGGGACATTGTGGCAACTTGCGTTTTGAAACCAGCGCTGGTTGAGCAGCGCGCGTGTCTGGAGAGTGAGGCTGCAGCGCCGGTCTCCGCAGCTGCACGTGAGTGAGACGCACCAGACGAGACGGCGCGGCGCCGGGAACAAGGCCCCTAATCAAGCGAGCTCCGAGGGAGGCGGGGGAGGATCCGCCGGGGAGGGGTCGACACTACAAGCTGCACTCAGGATCGCATCGACGAGGACGATTTGGAGAAAGAGAAGCGTGCAGAGCAGAATGTGGTCGAAATAAGAGACAGTCAGTAACAAGACGCCAGATCCACATCGAGCACAGATTGTCATCGTACGAAGATCAAGTCGACAAGAGCACAGAGACGTGGGAGTTGAGGTGGACTTTTTCAAATTGGAAAATTCCAACGCTGAGCGCTGCCTTGCTCGGACTCAGCAGACCTTGTCACGCATTGAGGACTCAGTCTTCTGGTAACGGAGGGACGAGCGTGCTCCTGGTTTGGAAGAAGAGGCTCTTGATGAAGCTGGAAGGCTGCTTTTGCTGACCGGGGAATTGGGAAGGGAAAATGGATTCCGACGTTGCTTTGGAAAGTTGTCGGTCCAACCGTGCTGTCAGTGTCACCAGTCTCGTGCGCTGACCTACTCTTCTCGGGGCCACATTTTCCCACTTCCTGTCACGATAGTTCAGTTCTTCCGGATCGTCAGCGCAGACTGAAGGCCAGTTGAAGCCGGGGAGGAGCTGGTGTCGAGTGCACGTGGCCCCTTGCTTGTTCTTGCACCCATTATGTATTGGGCCAGACGCATCAAAAGGAGCATTGTGGCCCTGCACACAAAGCTGTTACACTTGCACCAAGGTCAGAACTCAATCACCAGGGAATTGTTTGCCAAATGAAGGAGTTGTGTGCTGCTGAACGTGCAAAAGAGAGTCTCGGTAGCATGCAATCTCGTAATCTCTTGTCCAAAGTGCTGATTACCGAAGTTCTGAAGATCGCTTTGTTTTAGTGGCAGCGCGGCAGAGATGGGTACCTTGCGCTCGGTTGAGACAACCCGTTTTGAAACGTGCGCAGACACAATAAATCGAAGCAGGACATTTTCCGTGTTCAGAAAACAGTGCGGCTGTTTGTGCGCAGACTGAGAGGAAGTTAATCCGCGTATTAATGTAAGCGCTGCTAATGCCTGTTAATGGGTTGATCAATAGCCAATAGTGTAAGCTATAGGCTTAACCCCCGACACACGATGCCTGTTCGCTATGGTGCCAATTAGCCAAATGGGGAAGCGACGGCTCTTGTATTGAAAACTTGGGAGGCTCGTTTCAGGATTCTGATGTCGCCAGGTCACGTCTGTATTTCTCAAGTGAAGTTGACTTTTGTCGCCTGGAGATCTTCGGAAAGAAGTTCGTCTCTGCATCAAGGCTGAACGGCCACAACAGCAAGACAGCACTCAACGCGCGTACTTTGTCCAAACCTTGGTCCACTTGGCGCAATTCCCGCAACACGTCGCATTGACTCACTCCCCCGTACATTCACAACCTCAACTTCCAGTGCGAGTCAAAGTTCTCAGCTGAAGGCACACTCATTGAATCGTGTGGTTGAGACAAAACGAACCACAGACACACAAAAGAGGTTCACAACAAAGCGATCACGTCGCCGCGCTGACGTGACGTGATCCGAGGAGCCCGCGGCGCGTGCCTCGTGGCGACCCGCTGTGTTCCGACGTTTTCATCTGGTCATCGCTGTTTGGTCACGAAAAGATTGTTGTCCTTCGCAAGCCTGGTTGATTTCGCAGATTTACGTGTGCAGAAAGTGACAGAAATAGAAGCTTGATCTGCTCACAGTGGTGTCGGGACATCAACCTTTGACTGACGTGCAAAACCTGAAGTGCTCTGCACGAAAATTGCGCACTTCCCGGTTTCCCAGTTTCCTGCGCCGCTACACACCTTTGAGCCGATAATTTAACACACATAACTGTAATTGACGTGTGGCCTGAACAAATAACTGTCACGTGTCAATGTAGTGCGAAAGGGCATTGTTGGTAGTGCTCATAAAGCCTGTCCCCCGGGTCTCGCTGTGCTATGAAATTTTAATTGTCCCCGGATCATAATCAGCTTGTAAAGCCCATTGATTTGTGATCGCTCATTTCCCGCCGTGTTACTCGACGCTGGGACTTTGATTCATTTCGGTCCAAAATGGCTTCGAATCAAATTTATTTCGGAACAAACTGGATTCGCAGCTCAGTTGGTCGTGATATTTTCAGAGGTCATTGCCGGCTTTGTTAAAATAAGTGTGTCGATCACTCACAAACATGCGTCCAGCACAAAACATGTACTTTCGTTCCAAACACAGCACTAGAAACTACAATGTGACTTCAACATCCCGTTTTGGAATGGTCGCGTTGTACGTATTGCCTGGTTGTCCCAGCAGAAATGCGCTGTTGTTTCGTTTCTGGTGGTGTGTTCAGAGGCATTGGCCAACACATTTTTCCTGTGCCTTGTTTTGCAAAGGTATGCGTGGAGTATTTGGTGTATCGAGTCGCACGATTGGTGGTATCGACTGTGATCTTATCAGCCAATTCAAGGAAACCAAGTTGTAAAACAGTGTTGGTGGTGGGTCATCGCACTTGCGTACAACGTGAAATTGAAAACGTGAACGCGCACGAAGGGTTCCTTTGGTGCAAGGGCAGACAGATCTGGTCGAAATAAAGGCTCTGAAGATGGTCCACGCTGATCGATCAGTGAGTCTCTGTCAGAGAGAGGGCGGCTGTCCGAAAAGGGACGAACCGCTCGCAGCACTCGGCTGTGTTCAGGGAGCGGTGTCACCAACCCGCCATGTCGGATCATGGGGACCCAGACTGTCTCTACTGACGTGGCTCTTGTCTGTAGTTTGTGTCATTGTATACTGGGAAACAACTGTTTGGTTGATCAACTGATATGTAAGGTTGATAATGTGTGGCCAAAAATGTGATAGCACGTTGTTGGAATTATGTGTTCTCGAATTGATAGTGGTTGCAATATAATGCACACAGATATTATTGCATTTTACAGTGGTACATTGAGCTCAAATGGCCAATATTGATCATATTCATTTCAGACAAGGACTAAAGCTTGAGAGGAGGACCACATATTGAATTTTTTTTTGTCACATACACTTTGAGGCCGAGCTGGCGCCTGTCTGAACCAATATGAGATGGAAGGGGAAAAAGTTGGCGATGAGTCACGTCACCAACCAGCCGTCCAACAGTCTCATTTAGATTCCAAATCATATGAAAAACTGCAAAAAAGTGATTAAATTGAAGTAGTTGAATCGAGTTGCTTGTGTGGATGGGCTGCATGATAAAACAGTGAGGCTGCTGTGTTTGATGTCTGCCTTTGAAGAAGCAACAACCGCATGGCACAGCTGGTCCAGTGAAAACTGAAACGACCTCAACATTAATTGCAACTGTGCTCGAGTCATAATTGTCAGGCTATTATTGACAAGTGTTGAAAGCGAATCACTTGTGCCCTGACGTTGTTGTTTGCCAGTGAGAACACAATGGGTGAGAAACAAGCTGCTACGAGGTTTTGTCTCTCTTTGTCCATGGCGCAAGAATCAGAACCACACCAGAAATCACGATGGCTCGAGAAACTTCTGGCACTTTTGAAGCACGGGAGGATCGCCCGTCGAGCTCGCGGCGCAACTCGACTGAGCCGCCAGAAGATGGATTCACAGTCGTGTTCATCCAGAAAAATAATTTATCTCGAGGAATTGGTGAAAGACTTCTGCACGATTGTGCCAAAGCAGAAGACAGAATGAGACCGGAGATGAATTGGTCGACGGTGTGACTATCAGGTGTGGATGGCTACAGTAGATTTAACCGCCCTTACGCACGGGTTTAGCAGCTCATAAGTCAGCTGCTTTCAGTCTGTTGTGCCTTCTCGGGGAAAACGTTGCTTCCTTATTGTGACGGCGCGGTTGCTTGACATTTTCGTGTGTGAAGAGTTGCTCCTCACAAAAGGTGCAACCTTGAACCTGGGTTTTCTGCAAAAGTGATGCAGACAGAGATGTGGCTGTGAACAGCTGCGCGGGTCGTGTGGCGGCTGAATCATCGCGCTGAATCAGACAGGTAAACCCGCGCGCAATGTGCCGCGCTGCATCATCAGATCCGCACTCTCACATATCGCCGCCTTCTGACGTTCACGTGGAAACCGGAAGTAGATCTGGTCGAGTGGTGCAGGGCATTGCGCCGGATAACATTCGCAAACTGTCAACACGATGTCTGGAACTTTTCCGATGGAACTGATGCGTGGTGGGACAGGTAGGTAGACACAGTTCTGCAAGGTAAAATTCCATTGTGTCATGTTGTGTCAACAAGTGTGCACAGAGAGGCAGCCGTGGCGACAGGGGCATGGAGAACACAGGTATGGATTCCGCGCGCTGAAATGACAACCGAGAGCAGTTTTGTGCGACGCAAGGGGAACCAACCAACCGCTCGACGCAGCCGGAGAGAGAGCCTGAACACGTCGTGTCAGCGTAAGAAATTGTGTCAGCCCTGGTTTCTTCTGGCTTTGTCCCCAATGGTGGATCCCAGCCGCGAGATTCTCTCCCGTTCTTTGTTCAGCATAAAGCGTCGTCGCGCTCAATGCGCCATTGAACCGACCGCGAATCAAACGCGATTATTGCAGGTAACGAGGAATTCAATGGAATGTGGCGCAGATTGGATGCAGCTTATCCCGCCGCTATTGAAGCGTTAGTACCGAAAGATCTTTCGCATCGCCAGTTGTTCGAGGTATCAGACGTTTTGTAATGGAGCCAAGCCGAGTAGTTGCCAGTACACGCTCAAACTAAGCTGTGCGACAAGAATCGTCGCAACGTTTGTTGATGTCGTTGTTGGTGTGGCTTGGACCGGATTGAAGAGTCGCAGGACGAGGTGAAGGAATCAGCGGCCAGTGCGTCGCGTGATCCTGAGGAAGCAGCTTGATGCAGAAGCAACACGAAGAAAGTGAACATGCAGGCCTGGGTCCAATTTGTTGCTGCTGAGGTTTGGTCGGAATAAACTCTGATGCAGGAAGGATTTGTCTGTCGCATATTCTCAGTTCTGTGGTTGAGAAAGGTCAGTGGTTCAAGTCCACATTGGACCCAGCGGTCACTTCCCACTGTTGGCTGAACCTGTGTCACTTTGTTCCACTTACACCAGGTATGTTTCGTATAGAAAGGAAATTTCATCGGAGCCCAGAAGAGCCGATAACCCGGCGAGGGTTCAGCACTGATTTGCGCAGAACCGTCTGTTGGGAGCTTTGGCGATAGGTACTGATGATCGCGGTGCTGCATACCTCTACATCCAGCGTACCTCGACGAATCGTGCTGAGAGGTGGAAAAAATTACAAATATCAGAGCAAAGTATGCCTGCGAGTGAGAGGAGGATTTCTGAAAAGGGTCGTTGGTGGAGAGCAGCAGTTGGATGGGATACTTGACATTGTGTGTCGGAATCAAAGCGTCTGGCCGCAGGTGGAGAATTCAGTTGGGATTAGCTTTGCCAGAACGATTTTGCTCAGTCTGTGTGAAGAAGAAAGAATAATTTGACGTCTTTGCGTCATACGGATGAAAACTACTCAGCGATACGTGTTGCTATGTGTTGCTGTGGGGTGTGTTGATACCTTGGTTGATACTGACACATCCAGGGCTGTCTGACTGCTTCTTACATCCAGGCAACCACAGTTCTGCTGTGTCATGCAAGGACTTTCCCTTTGACTTTCTTGTGTCATTCCAGTGGAGTTTTGCTCCAGTAGATAAGCTCGTATCGAGGACTGATTGCGTTTTGCAGTTCAGTGTTGAAACACGGTTGGCTGGTGCTGGATGAGTTCATGATCCGTTTCAGAAGCCTCCTTTGAACTGCGTGCACAGCGGACCCATCTAAAATCTAATTAAATTGTTTCAGAAATCAGCAATTCGTTTTCGGCTTGTGAGTCCGCCACTTCTTCAGACGAGCTGCAAGAAGCGGAAGGTATCTGTGCGAATGTGACATCGAAAAAAGGCGAACAGTGCAGCGATGACAACCAAACTTTGCGTCGAATGGACCTGTTTTGTTTGGTTTTGATCCGAAGGCCACATTGCTTACCACCTCAGGAGCAGTACACGTGACGCGGACGTTTTCAGAGCGTCGACGTGCAGAAATCGTTGCGGGCAGCGAGGCGGGTAATGTGACTTGAAGCGCGCGCTTTATCGCCGGCTGCGAGATCGATTCGCTATTGATACGCGCCTCGCGACGCGGCGCCGCAGATACGTAGATACCGAAAATACACGTGTAGCGCTCCGAGTGCGAGGCCGGGGTGCGGTGCCCGGGGTGGGGCAGGGAGTCGCCGCGAGCAGGACGCCGGTGACGCCACTGTGCAGACGAAGCGGGGACTCCCGAGGTTCAGGACGCCTCCGTGCGCCAGTGGTTCTCGGCCGTTTTCAAAAATTCAGTCGAGTTCAACTCAGATTGGGTGTTTGTGTGCAGATGCTGTGTTTGAGGCCGGGAATGGGGTCTGCGAGGACAGATGATCGCTCTCCGGAGCCGCCTGTTGCGCGCGCGATCATCCTTCATTCCTCACAACTTGACATCCGAGTTGCAGGCATTTACATCAACGTACTCCTCATCTGGTTTTCAGCTCGGATGTTTTTCGCTTCTCGCTTTTTTGTGGCTGATGGCTGAACTGTTGCGCATCATCTGGCTGAAAAACAGGTTGGGCTCCTGAAGATACTCGAACAATGAATCCGAGAAAATTCTCGTCAGGTTCTGTCAGCGGAAAGAAGAGAACCTCCGCACAAACTGAAGCTCCAGGGAGCACAGATCTGAGTCATCGCTCGTGAAGTCGTGTCTGCGTGGGGGGGGGGCTGACCCGAGCATTTTCCTGCCTTGAATGGTGGTGACCCAACGGTGACAACGGTTGCTTGAAGACTCTCTTTGAGACTGAAGCACGACCCTCGGCTCCAGCTCGAGAATAAGCTGAAAGGTCATTGAATGCCGGTGAATCGTTTTGCTTGTACCATTCCATGTTTCACATTTCAGTTTGGTACCGACTGAAAGCATTCGTTTGCCGAGTCGTCCCAACTCCGTGAACGTTTTGCTCATGTGGCGCACTGTTTGCGTTGGCCAGTTCACCGCACCACCTTCCCATCTCAACATGTGCAAAGAAACAGGGAACTACTCGAATGTGTGCTGATTCAAGCTGCGGCTTTTGCGCCGTTGTGGTTGAGCTCATAATTTGTCCAAAATTCCACCAAACTGAGACGCTGATGTCACGAGCTGTTGATGTCCACGAGGTTCAGTCGACAGCTAACAAAAACAAGCACGTCCACGAAAGGATTGTGCTCTTGAAATCTTGCCTAGAGGTTATCGACGATTGCCCCGCAACATTTCACACGTCGATTTCTTCCAAATCTCGTTTGAACTTAATTCAAGCAAATCATAAATCAAGAAGATAAAACACACGTTTTTTGCGACATAAAGACGAGTGCAATTTTTTCAGCGAGATAAAAACGAATTGAAATGGAACACTTTTTATCAAGATATTGCAAAAAGTGTGGCGACATTTTCAGTGTGCGTCAGCGCCCGACATGGCGGCGTCGGCGACAGAGATGGATCACCCGGGGGACGGATCTTTTCACCCGTCTCGCGGGGTGAGACGTCTTTAATTGCCGCCTTTATGCAGACCTTCCTTTGTGCATCTTCACACACCGCCAATGCTGTTGAGAAATTCCGCTGGGATGGTGCGGGACGCATTCTTCCAATGGCGCTGTTCCACGCACAGTGAGTTGGTTTGTCTGGAAACTGATCTGGATTGGCTGCCGGCAGAATGAAGTCACAGCGTGATGTGTTGGAGTTCGTTTCTGCTGCCCTTGTGTTTTGGACTTCGATTCTCAGTTGAGAGCTGAGCTGAGCGTGCTGTCGCTGCGTGATGAAGACGAACTGCGCCCAGGCGAGTCGCCCGCCCCACCGCGGCACAACTCCGCGCGCCGCGCACCTGGCCCTGCGTCCGCGCCCGCCGACCTTGATGGATTGATTGTCGCCTCGGAATGCAATGATGTTCCTTGTCACCGATACGTGTTCAAGCCACGTGTGCGCCGAAATATTGAACGTGCGTCTTTCTCTTTTTCTTGTGGGCGAACACTTTCATGTCCACTGCAAGAAGACGTTGTTTTCGGTTTTTCGAAGATGCGCATGGACGGGTTGCTCTCAAGAGCGAACCGAACAGGTGACCCGAACAATCATCTGTGGGCACAGTAGTTTTTGAGTCACTCCCCTCCAAAAAAAGAAAAAGACTTGTCACAGTGTTTTTACCTTCGGACATTCGGTTGCCCATTCGGGTCACTCATTTGGGTTGCTTTTGTACAAAACTTGTAGTGTTGGTGAGAGGGAACTTTTCAAAGCTTCGTGTATGTATGCATACCAAAATGTGTGTGCGAGTTGGGACAGATGCCTGGCGCTCGCCATGCTCCTTGCAACTCTCTTGGAGGACCTGCTGTTCAAGGCCTTGGTTTCGAGAGCACACGTACAAAAGCGATTTGTTCTACCCGCCTGATGCTGTCAGAGAGGCTTTAGTTTTGAGGTGGCGTTGAAAAGCCAGGTGAAACTGAGACTTGCGGTGATCTGGTGTGTGAATGTTACACGGTTGCTGCTGTAGTTTCCCAAACTTTGTTTCTTGGGGCTGGCAGACAAACTCGTGAGTGCGGCTGTTTTGTCTGACGCAGTTTCATCCAAAAGCTCAATGAACGTCCTCTTGTGGCCAGACTGACGGAGACGCCAGTGCTGCAGAATGGCAGCAGGGACGTGGCGCTGGCAGACGTGCACAAACTTCGGGGCGGTATCGGCGCAAATGCCTCGTGTCTGTGTCTCTTGACCTTACCCCATCGCAGCAATCCGTCTGGAAGGAGCGGCTTTGATCTGAATTGGAAACGCTTTGGCTTGACGACTGCGAGGGGAAAGTGGAAAGGAGCCTTGGCCTCAATTAATTCTGCGGCTGACACGTTTGACAAATCACTGCTGCCGCTCTGGGTGGGGGAGCTCAAGCTTCTCTTCGATCAGCGCCCATTGGCGACACGATGGGCGTGAGAAGGTCACATCGCCGTCAGAGATGAGGGCTGAGTCAGGGCTGAGTCAGCATCTTTTGGCAGGTACGTAGTAGAATCAAAGTATTCTGACAGTTAACATGATCTCTGTGGTGTGTGACCGATCAACCAAATTGGTCAGGTCCTTTGTTTGTCATTATTCATGTGCGCTCAACT
>JAAUXT010038186.1_pt1 | contig 10997 bp, 10 predicted proteins | sample 7278171 | NCBI WGS metagenome assembly JAAUXT01 (sample SAMN14350112, study PRJNA611818) | marine sediment metagenome | isolation source: surface marine sediment (1.8m) | place: French Polynesia: Moorea | collected 2018-08 | reverse complement strand
TGAGTACTGAGTGAGTACTGAGTGAGTACTGAGGGTGTACTGAGTGAGTACTGAGTGAGTACTGAGGGTGTACTGAGTGAGTACTGAGTGAGTACTGAGGGTGTACTGAGAGAGTACTGAGGGAGTACTGAGTGAGCACTGAGAGAGTACTGAGAGAGTTCTGAGAGAGTACTGAGAGAGTATATACCGAGGGAGTACTGAGGGAGTTCTGAGGGAGTACTGAGGGAGTATGCATTGAGACCGTGTGAGTACTGGGCGAGTACTGAGAGAACAGTGAGTCTGAGGGAGAAGCACTGAGTACTGAGTGTGGAATGAGTACGAAATACTGAGTGAGTATGGAGTGAGTACTGAGTTAAGTGAGTCCTGACTGACACAGAGGTGTGTCACCATTGAGTCAGCAATGGCTATGGACTGTTTTCAGTTTTGAGCCAACGCACTGAGTCGATGACGTCACCGTCCACTTCACCGGAAGTTCATATGCTCGCGCTCCCTGAGCTCGTATTTGATGGAGTGAGCTCGTTTCCGGCGCGGCAGAGTTGTACCGGGTTGCGACACCTGTCAGACCGCCGGACAGGCGAAGCGCTCAGCCGCGGGGAACATCCGGGGCTCGGGCTCAGGGGAGGGGGAGATAGAGCCAGCGTACGGTCAAGGGGGGGGGGCAACCGCGTCGAGGAACTAAACATTTGGGGGTTTCACACAGACAGGGCGGCGTCACACTTTTTTGACGCCAGCGTCAAAATTTTGACATGACGCCCAATGGAGAGTGTCAAGAAAACGGTCCAGTCCGTTTCTGCCGTTGCGTCAAAATTATGATGCCGCATCATCTGTGTGAAAACTTCTGTTGTAACATTGGCCGGGGAAAGTGGCAGATTGGGAGGTAAAAAGCAGGAGATGTTTGTTGTTTGTTTGAAGACACAGGGTCGTCAAGGGACCGCATGTTCAGCGGTTTTCACGTAACAGCGTCAACTATTTTTGACGACGTCAAAGACTGGTCTGGACCGCTTTTTGATGCACACCAATTGGGCGTCAGGTTAAATTTTGATGCTGACGTCAAAAAACCTGCAGTCGACGTCAAGAAAACATGATGACGTCACCAACGTGAAAACTCCTTTTGAGGTGGCCAGACCTGGAGAGTTTGACGCAAGCTGCGTGTGGAGCAGACTTGATGTCTTCAGCACGTGATTGGTGATTGACAAGGACTCTGCGAAAACAACAGTGATTGCGACATATGAGCTGAGAACGGCACAAAGAGACTGATGCGCTTACTGCACGACACAAGGACATCACCCTGCGCAAAAATGAAAAATATTTACCAAGTCAGGATTCTCCTGAATCAAGGCAGGGCCCACTTTGTTTTGAAGAAAAAAATTCAACAGAACAGAGGGTGTTAAATTTCCATTTGGGAAATGGCGATATTTGTGAGTTGAAAAACGAGGTTTGATGGCTGTATCTGCGGTGCTATAATAGGTTGAAAGCTCGCGACGCAGCGTCGTGCGTCCCCCCCCCCCCCGGGGAGCCCGGATGACGCGCTACATCAATCACAGCCCTGCAGCTCGGGTTGGAAGCGACGCGCGACTCCGCAGGGCCGCTGCTACAGGGCCGGGGGCCAGGGCCCCCACACTCCCCGGGGGCCATGGCCCCTACAGCCCCCAGGGGCCCACACACTCCCCCAGGGCACCCACCCTCCCCAGGGCCCCCACACTCCCCCAGGCCAGGGCCTCCACACTTTCCCATGGCCCCCACACTTCCCCAGGCCCCCACACTCCCCAGGCCCCCACACTCCCCCAGAGCCCCCACACTCCTCCAGGGCCCCCACACTCCCCCAGAGCCCCCACACTCCCTAGGGCCCCCACACTCCCCCAGGGCCAGGGCACCCACGCTCTAGGGACGGCCCCTGGATCCGCCCTGTCACGCTCTCACTCAACCCATCCCAGGATCCGCCTCTGGCGCTCGCAGTGTCCAATTTACACGGCTTCTCGCCTTCCCCAACACGTCATAGGGGACTCTGGCTGCTTTCATGATGTCAAAAAAATGCAACGCTGTGATCTGTGAAAATTGAGAGGAAAAACAGGTGGCTGATGAGAACCTTTGATTGCGACCTTTCCTGCTGGAGCCGGAGGTCTCATAGCTCAGAGAAAAACAGAGTGGAAATAAAGAAAAATGAAGCTGAAACTGCTTTCCTGACGTGACGCGTGGACGTGGAAGAAAAACATCTCTTACGGAAGCCGGGGGGGTGGGGGGGCGGCACCTGCCCCTTTTACCCGCTGGAACGAGCGTTCACTGCATGGACAGATTCTGAGGGTCTCAACCATAACTGTCCCCCTCCACGTGATGCCATGTCGGGTATGAAGAAAAAACACGCCAAATCCGTGTTGGTCCTGTTGACCATTCACAGACCCCCGAAATTCTCCTCCAATTTGAATCTGTGTCGACTATCAAGGAGGCCCCGGCTGCATCGCTTGTCTGTAGTGTTGCGTATGAAACCGCATGTTTCACCCGTAATTGAACCTTTCCACCAACCCTGCTGGAAGCTGTGGTGCAGCTTCACCTACAACTGTACCTGAAAGTAGTTTGGGTATATACAGCTGGCCTAGATGCAGCTTGGGGTTGTTGACTCTGATACTTTGTTGTAGCAAGAGCTGGTAAAAATAGACCAGTGGAGTTGAAGATTCTTCATGACAAGAAGTTTTGGAAAAAGGTGTGGTGACTGCCTGATACCCATGGGTATGCCCGAGGGTACAGGGTGGAACACCCCTCACAACAGTGGGTTGTGTGGTCTCCTGTAGGGTTTGTTGTTCAGACGGTGTTTTTTGAAGGAGCGAGTTGACGTCAGCTCCACGTGCCTCCGCACCTGGACACATTCTTGTTTGTGTTTTTGTCGCAAAGTGGAATCGGCACTGGAGCGCTTGAGGCAGTGGAACAGAAGTCAACAACTCATTCCCAAGCAATTCAAGACTAAATGAAATGGACACAGGCTCTGGGTTCACATGTCCCCGTGGAGCTTGTGCAAAACTTGTGCTTTACCAAGGCAGGGCCAACCTTTGTGTTGAAGAACAAAAATCAACAGAGTGTGGCGTTACATTTCCTTTTGTGAAATGGTGATATTTGTGAGTTGAAAATTGCAGCTTGATGGGGCTGGCTGCGGCACGCATCTCGTATCATAGCAACGAACAAGTGTCACTGCGCATGCGCTGAAGTTTGCTTGTCTCGTCGCGCAGGTCACTGCGGCAGCTCTCGGCGTCCGTCTACCTCAGCGCCATCTGTGTATCCGACTCGTGCGTCCTCCTCTCCTACGTGCTCCTCGATTGGCTGGCGCGCGGCGTCCCAAGATGGCCGCCGGGTCACGTGCGCCTTGACGTCATCCACCACGTGGGGGCGTGTCAGGCGTTCCTGTTCCTGTCCTACACGTTTCGACTCGTGTCCGTCTGGCTCATCATCGTCTTCACCTTCGAAAGGTCAGGTTTTATTTTTTTCCGACAGAACTTGGGGCTCAATATAGATCTTCAACTGACACATGTATGTTGATGAAGGAAAAACTTCCTTTGTGTTGTTGTTGGAAGAGCACAAAGGTTGTACTGTCTTTCTGCGCCTGATGTTACATGACGTGTTTTTGGTGATTTGCGCCGGCTACCGGTCGAGCGTGAAGGACTACAGGCAACCAGAATGTTTTTTCTGTGTACAACACCTCAACCATGAGAACAAAGCTCTATTTTATTTATATTTGGTCTGTCAGTTTCTTTTGGAAGCAGGATGGTGCACCAAAGTAGGTTTTTGTCAGAATAGTTGGCACTGTTCCAATTTTCTCTTGTCTGGTGCTGTTGACCCCAAACAAAATGGCGTCAGGTTCAGTTCAAGATGCAAATCACGTGACACGTGTATTTTTTTTCTCTCCGGCAGGTACATTGCCATCTGCTGGCCGTTCCACAGACGCCGCATCTGCACCCGCTCCTTTTCCTACCGCCTCATTGGCTGCGTGAGCCTCGTCGCGTCGCTGTTCAGCGTCTTTAAGCCAATCACAAGCCGCGTCTCTGAGTCGGGAGCCAATCGCAGGGTGTGCGCGAGAAACCCGGATGAGCTGGAGCTCAGCTTCCTTCTGGACTCGGTGTATGGTGTTCTGATCACGGCGCTACCCTTCCTCATCATCACCCTCCTCAATCTCCTCATCCTCAAGAAGCTCCTCTGCCACCAGAGGGAGCAGAAGGATCTCAGGGCCGTCTCCACAAAGGAATCGCGCATGCGCGTTGAGTTCACTCTCATCCTCCTCTCCATCTCTAGTTTCTTCGTCTTGCTCAACTTCCCCTACTTCATCGTGTGGTGTCAGAGGTTCACGTCCCACAACGAGGCCACTTCCGGTTTGGGGAATCAAAATGGCGGAAACTCGAGTGTCCAGCAGATGGCGGAAAAGGCGCATCATCGTCCCCCTAGAAACGCGCTCTACTTCACGCAAACCATCTTCTACCTAAACTACGCCATCAACTTCTTCCTGTACTGCCTCACGGGAAAACAGTACCGGAAGTACATGCGGAAGTTGCTGTGCTGCGAGGGCGATAATAGCATGGACCGACAGAGCTCCACCAGCTGCAGATCAGGGTTCACCTCACAGAGCTTCGTCTTCAATCAGTCCATCGCCAAGAGGTCGCCCGTCTCGGTCAGAGTGAACGGGACTTCCGGTCGTGACGTCACAGCTCAGGAACGCCCTGGTTCCCGGCGCCTCGTTCTCACCCCGAAGTCTTCGATGGCGATGGCGGACGTGATGTTCTGACGTTTTTGTCGGTCACTTTTTGCCCTTTTTTCGCAAGTTCAAAGATTGGAATAGTTGCGAAATGGACTGAAAATTTTGTATGAATATCTATGGGAGTATTTCAGCCCTTTTTGGAAGTGATTTAATGTCTTGAATGACTAAAACACAGGATAAGGAACTGTGTTCATAGTGACCTTGTGACATTGGATTTGACATGTTTAAACGGTCTGCTGACCAAATATCGCCTGTTCAGAATCCTGCACCACGGAAAAAGATGGAACGTTCATTGGGTGAAAATGAGGTACTGTTGAATCAGATTTCACAACTTATGCTTGGCATGGAGGAATGTATCAAGGAGGAACTCTTGAAAGCACAGAACATTGCCATTACTTCTGTTCGTGATGACATTCGAGCTAGTCTGAACAACCTTCAAAGTGAACTCTCCATTGAAATGAAGGACCTCCACAAGGGTTTGTCTGTCACTTCTGATCGAGCGGAGGAAAATTCTTGACAAATTCAAGACCTTACAGTGCGTGTACAGGTTTTGGAAGAGGAAAACAAAGTGCTGAAATGGAAGCAGACAGACACAGAAAACAGAGACAAAAGAACCAACCTTGTGCTTCAGGGTGTGCCTGAGTCAGTGAGTGATGCAGCTTTGGAACAGCACTTTCTTCAAGTCTGTCGGGATCATCTGAAAATTCAAGAGGATATTAAAATCGAGCAGATACACAGAGTGGGTGTGCAAGGGAGACAGCGCAGTCGAAACGTTGTGATCAAGTTCAATTCCTTCAGGGATCGACAACAAATCTGGGAAAAGCGGCGACTGTTGAAGAATACGGGCTTGTACTTGGATGAACATTTTGCTCTCCCAGTCCAGCAGGAGCGTGCCCAGCTACTTCCATTTTTGCAAGCAGCCAGAAAGAGAGGGGAGAAGGCCACCCTGATCATCAACAAACTTCTCATCACTGGTCAACGTTATTCCGCCAACTCAACTGACCTTCGATCACTGCAACTTTGATATGGAACAAACATCAAGGACCGCTCAGAGAAGGAGATTAACACTGATGCTGGTCCTGCAATTGCTTTCTACGGCAGGTTCAGTGAGCTCTCAAACTTTTATTTGACTCTGGTCAAGGTGGGAGACAGAACATTTCTAACGGTGGAACACTACTACATGACCAGAAAAGCTGAGATAAATGCATGACTGGATCTTGCGCACCAAATCAAGACAGTTCACTCCCCTCTGGAGGCCAATGTCATCACCAAGGAGTTGACCATGGACCCCTCCGTTAAGCTGGATGTTATGAGAATTGGATTGCAAGCGAAATTCTCTGAGCCAGCCATGAAATTGGCTTTGATGGCTACTGCTGACAAAATTCTGTTGGAGGCAGCAGAACATGATCCCTTTTGGGGTTGTGGTTGTTCAATGTATTCTGATCGTATTCTCCGCAAGGCCAATTGGAAAGAGAATCAAATTTGCAAATTGCTGATGAAAATTCAGTCCGAATTGAAACAGTAAATTGGCAAATTGTGATCAATCGACCAACCGACCTCTGACTTTGAGACTGCAAACCATTGTACATACCTGTTTCTTGAGTGTGAGTGACACTAACCCAATCTTGAATGAATGTGTTTTTCTTTTCTATCTCGAATATATAACAAACAACCAGTTCATGAGTTGCGTACGACTTTTTCAGAAAATTTGGAATTTAATTTTGCATAACCGCCTAAATGAAAGATCAAAGTGTGCCGCCTCTCTGACATCACAAATATCATGGTATCCGAGGCGGGTTACTGTTGATTTGAGTCATGTTTTTTTTTCAAAAAAAGATGTTGTATTTGTTTTTGAAATATGTGTATGCCATGCTAAATGGGAGAACAAAAGAAAATTATTCATATACCTTGAAGCCAATGATTTCACTTGTAAAAGCCCTAAATATGGGTGCAAAGGTTCCGATCATTATGCAAATGAGATACAAATTTCAGAATGAGGCTCTTGTTGCCAGGCAGAATAAATCTGCGCGATTTAATTAAATTTGGTATATTTAATAGAAAAAAGCAAACTATAAAACAATTAAGATTATTATGCCAATTACTTACATACAACACAGAATATATTCCCAATTATTGAGAAATACAACCTACTTACATATAGAGAGTTATAATAATAATTACAGTCATTATACTAAAATAAAATTAAAAAATGATATTCATCCAAATCCTGGGCCAAGTTATAATTTAAATATTGGATATACAAATATCAGATCCTTATTTTCAGATACTAATAACTCTATTTTAATTGAAGTTCAAGATTGTAAATTTAATGATTTAATAAATGAATTTGTACTTATAAATAATAGTGATATTATATTTCTTACTGAAAATTGGCTAAAAGTTAATGAGATGAATAGATATCAGTTGTTTATTGAAGGTTACAGAAATCCTATTTATAAAAATAGAACTCAAATAGGGGGGGGTTATTAATTTATTATAAAGAAAATTTAAATGTTGAAATAATTCATAGTTTAGAAAACAATAACTTAGAACAATTGATAATAGAAGTTAAATGTTCTAATAATATAAAATTTATTTTTAATTTAATATATAGATCTCCAACTAGTGATAACAACATTACTGAGCATATAATTAATAATTTTTATGATTGCTATAATTATAGCATATTAAATAATTACACAGGAATTTATTTTATAGGAGATTTTAATTATCCAAATATAAATTGGAATCAAAGTGAGAAAAATAACCATCTTTTTTATGATGCTATAACACAATTGGGTTTATACCAAATGATTTATGAACCAACAAGATATAGAAATATCTTGGATTTAGTTATAACTGATTCACCAGGTTTTATATCAGATATTACTATAAATCCTCCAATTAAAAACTGTGATCATAACATAATCCATTTCATTATTAAATACCAAGATAAACCAATCAAAGTCTTACCAAGAAAAATTTATAAATATAATGAAGCAAATTGGGATAAAATAAATAAAAATTTATCAGAGGAGAATTGGTTGCAAAATCTGTTTAATCTAACCAATATAGATAACATGGTAGATTATTTACAAAAAATAATTCATAGAGAAATGGAAACTAACATTCCATCTTTCATTTTAAGTAATACTAAAAGAAAACAACCTTTAATAAACTATAAAATTAAAAAGCATATTATTTTACAAAGAAGATTTTATAAAGCATTTAAGGAAAACCCAACTGCATATAATATAATAAATATTTAAATACAAAAATACAGCTAGATCAAATGTTCTCAAATGCCAGAAATGAATATTATGGTAATATTTCAAATAACTTAAAACAAAAGAATTATAGTAGCAAAAAATTTTGGAATATTTGTAATAAATTATTAAAAAGAAAATTGAAAGCAAATATAGGAGATATCTTATATAAAAGGAAAATTTATAAAGATGACAAAGATAAAGTAAGGATAATTGGAGAATATTTCGCTGACCAAGTTACTAATGAAAGTGGTATATATAATATAACTACTACTTATAATAATAATTATTTGACTCATACCAAATATTCTTTTCCTACTATAACAAAAAATATGATAGAAGATATAATAAAAAATTTAAATATACATACTGCCACAGGTCCAGATAATATTAGTAATATTTTCATTAAAGAAACCTGTAAAAATTTAATAATTCCCTTGGAATATATTTTTAATTATTCCTTGATACATGGTGTATATCCTAAACTTTGGAAAATATCTCATTGGACACCTCGTATACATAAAAAAGATTCCATTTATAAAAGAGAAAATTATAGACCAATATCTCTTTGCAATAACCTAGGGAAAATTTTAGAAAAAATAGTTTTCAAAAGTTTTTATAATTACTTGGAAAAATATAATTTATTTAATGAAAATAATTATGGCTTTAAAAGAAAATCTAGTTGTCAACATAATTTATCAATGTTGCTTCATAATGTATATGAAAATTTAGATAATAACTATGACTCTATAATTTTATTTTTAGATGTGGTAAAGGCTTTTGATAAAGTAGACCATAATATTCTTTTACATAAAATAAATTTAATGGGAGTTGAAAATACAGTATTTATATGGTTCACAAATTATTTAAAAGAAAGATATAGTAGATGTGTCATACATGGTTATGAATCAGAATTATATCATGTACAAAGTTCAGTTACACAAGGCTCAGTTTTAGCTACTTTATTATGGAGTATCTTTGCTTATGATATAACTGAAAATATAATCAGCAATCCTTATATTTTTGCTGATGATACAGCATTGGTAGAAAAAATTGAAAGAGATGATGTTCATAATGCTTTTAATATAATACAATTTGACATAGATCAATTATTAGATTGGGCAAAAAATAATAAAATTGAATTTAGTACCATAAAAACAAAATATATTATAATTAGTAATAGTCATTTACAAAACTATCCAGATTTATATATGGATAATTCTATATTGGAAAGAGTAAGTAATTATAAACAATTAGGTTTATATATTGATCAAAATTTAAATTGGGAATCACATATTAATTATATAATTCATAAGACAAGAAAATTAATACATATGCTTAAATTAATTAGGAATAAAATAGATTTTGCAACTAGTGAAAAATTATATAAAGGTCTAATATCTGCAATTTTAGATTATTGCAGTATGTTTTATATAAATTCAACACAAAAAAATTTGAAAAGAATTACAAGATTAATTTATCATTGTGCACTAATATGTGTTAAAGGTACAAGATTTATCTCTGAAAATAAATTGATAAATGAATTGGGATGGAACAATTTTATAGAAAGAACAACATACTTATCAATAACAATGTTTGCAAAAATAAAGTTGACACAAAATCCAAAAATAATTTACAAAAAGTTCTTCCAAGAATTACCTAAGAATGTAGGTCGGAATATTGGTAAGCTCAAAATTATATTTTCAAGAAAAAATAAATTTTACAATTCTTTTTATTTAAAAATGATCAGACTTTGGAATACTTTAACAGCTAACATCAGACAAAAAGATAATTATCTTGATTTCTTGGACTGTATGCATGGAAAATATAAAATACACCAATATAAAATTAAAAATCTTTTCCATTATGACACTGAAATAGACAATATTTACTTGAAATTAAGATTCCATTGCAGTATGCTTAATGCTGATCAGTTTAAATTTAATTTCATAAATACTTCAAAATGTTTACAGTGTGATAAAAATAAACAAGAAACAATACATCATTACTTTATGGATTGCAATAAGTTTCAAACCCACAGATTAATTTTAAAACATAATATTTCAAATTTACATCAATCTTTTAAATCAATAACAAATAAACAAATAATACAAATTATCCAAGGAATTAAAGATGAAAATATAAATATGGACATTTATCAAAGAGCTTATCAATACATTAAGCTATACATAGTAACAACAGGCAGATTTGCATGAAAAAATATAATAAAATGCACCCATAAATGCTCCCATTGGCTTCAAGGTAATCATTTCTTTTTTAATTTATTTATTTATTTGTTTTGTATGCGTGTGAGAACTGTATCAAGACAGTGATCAATAAATCGTTTAAAAGCAAGCACCCCGAAGTCCAGCCCGTCTCCATCCCTACGTTTCCTCAACTGGTGGAAACCCAGGGCATTCCAGAGCTGTGACGTCACAGCCGGAAGTGGGTTCGCGTCGGGAACTACTTCCGGTGGCGGAGGAGCACCGAATCACGTGTCGTGTGGCACGCTGATCATGTCTCCCTCCGCCAACAGCGCGAAGGTGGTGAATAACAACCCTGGTCGCTACTCGTACTCGGAGCTGTGAACCCCGGGTACGGACCAGTTGACCTTGGACCAGTTGACCTTGACCTTGACCCCTGGGACTTTGTCACTGTGAATAGACAAACACAATGTGGTGAGCGCTTGTGTAAGGGTGCGAACAGGGCGAACAGGGCGGCCTGTGCCATAAACCTGGATGGCTTCAAAGTATTTTCAATACTCCCACTGCAGGAGACACAGCATGCAGCACGGGCTGCCCCATCACCTGGACTGCTCCATGAGCCATTCCGTGCAAGGCACACCCCTTGATGGGCCGCCCCGTCCGCTGCCCCGTCGGTGGTGGTGTTGTTGTATATATGAGTGAAGCCCCAGTAGTGATGTTGTAGTATAGTTTATTGTAGAGTATGAGTTGGAGCTCAGTGGTTTAGGCTACCTTCCTCTATGGTGTCTCAAG
>JAAUXT010012061.1_pt1 | contig 10997 bp, 11 predicted proteins | sample 7278171 | NCBI WGS metagenome assembly JAAUXT01 (sample SAMN14350112, study PRJNA611818) | marine sediment metagenome | isolation source: surface marine sediment (1.8m) | place: French Polynesia: Moorea | collected 2018-08 | reverse complement strand
AGTGAGTACAAGTCTTTTGGACAGAGTTCCATATCTATCTTATTGTACGGATGCTGTTTCTGTCGAGATTTGGCACAGAATTCGAGACAGAAAACGGCATCCGTGCAATAATGAGCAATCAGAATCGGAGCGCCTCGCCACGTGTTCCTTTGTCCCCGAACAAAGTCGAACAGCACTCGAGGACTCTCGGCGCTGCCAGGGCTCCAGGACCTTTGCGCAACAGCCTTTGTCAAGTGCTCACTTCGTGGAATTTCGACTTTCAACTGGTTTGAATGAAGTCAAAGTCAAAGTGCAGAAAGGGAACGCGCAAAAACGTGGCCATTGGAAGAATTGGACCTTCAACCACAGAGAACACACAGATTGCAACACCTCGAGTGAACAATTGTTTGTGTTTTCTCTTCATCTTCATGTTGCACACAAAAAGATGTTTTCTCACCCTTCTGCTCAAGATTCAAACCTTGGAAATTTCGGAGAAGTGGCATTCTTCGGGAAACCACCTCGAGACTTCCTCTGGACGGATTTCACAGTGAATCCTAACGAGGGGAATTTTTGGGGGTCACACACACACACACACACACACACACACACGTATTGTCCCCACCTGTTCAATGCACTGCATTGTTCAGGTGGTTGTGAAACCTGGCGGTGGTGTCTAGGAGTGCCGTGTTGCATAAGAAGGTGAAACGTTCTTCCACGTGGCTTTCGCCAGCAGGAGGGAATCCTTCTTGAAGGTGTGTGCGTGTGTGTGCGTGTGTGTGAGGGGTGCACAATGCTTCCTTCCCAGCACAAGCCCAGGTTTTCTCCACGGCGGAGGCAGGCTCCAGAGGTGGATCCCGACCCCCGAAAGAAATCACCTCTGGAAGTTTCCAATTTGAACGTCCAGCCCACGGGGGATGCCCCCTGAACAAAGTTTGTGTGCACCGCTCGGACTCTCAGTGGTCCCTGGATCCGCCCGAGTCTATTGCTGAGGTGAGACGTACTCAGTGCGACAACAAAGAGCACGGAATGCCTTTCTGGTAAAAATTCCACGATCCCTGCATTTGCATATCCTGAATCTTGGATTCGGCTCTTTTCAAGGGAACATCAAAGTCACACTGATAGGGATGTGTTGTAAATTTCAACTCCGCGCAGAGTCCATAAAATGCTCAATGCGGCTGATGAATTGTGATGTCTGCATGTACTTGTCTGCAATCTTAATTGCCTGAGTTTACTGACTTGCACTTCAGGCCCCGGGAGGCCGAGGGACAAAATGACATATTGAACACATTGTGTGACAAAAATTCCTGTACATCTCAGGTGGAGAGAATCTAACAGAGACCCAGACGAAGTTTTACTGCTGCTATCAGAACCACAAGGCAATCTGTGAAGCACACCGCACGAAACTCCCTCATTGTTCAATGGAGCTCCAGACTTCGAAACACAGACACGAACACGACTGAAATATGCACGCGCAACATACCCCCCTTTTGAACAAGCCAGCAATGTTTGCATTTTTGCCAAACGAGCGCACGCACACACACACGAACGCACACACCTTGAGCTGCGTCCACAAGCAATGGCGCAGCAGCACGCATACCTCACACACGCACGCACACCCACTCACTTTGACCAGCTGCGCTCGGAAGGTAAATTGCAGGGCCTCCAAGAAGCGGTACACACATACCAAACACGCACGCACACCTCTCACACATACGCACCCTCTCACACGCACGCACACCTCACTCACGCGTGCGCACACCTCTCACACACGCACACCCACTCACCTTGACGAGCTGCGCTCCGAAGCACCGACGCAGCATCTCGTAGGAGAGGATCTCGGAGATCTCGGAGGAGCCCCCGGCGTTCGGGAGACTGCGCATGCGCTCTCCCCCCGCGGACAGCTCCATGCTCCGCATCCGCCTGTCAAACATGCACAGCGACGCTCAGGCCGGGTCCACGCCGAATGCGATTTGTATCGTGTTCTCCCGTATGCAAGTCGCACCCAGTGAAAAGACGCACCACGTGTGTGTGTGTGTGTGTGTGTGTGTGTGTGTGTGTGTGTGTGTGTGTGGTGTGCGTGTGCAAGCGCAACAATCTGTCAGCTGCAGTGTACGATACATTTTGTTTGAAATGAAATAAATGTGTGTGTGTGTGTGTCTGTGGTGTGTGCGTGCATGTACAAGCACAACAATCTGTCAGCTGTAGTGTACGATACATTTTGTTTGAAATGAAACAAATGTGTGTGTGTGTGTGTCTGTGGTGTGTGCGTGCATGTACAAGCACAACAATCTGTCAGCTGTAGTGTACGATACATTTTGTTTGAAATGAAACAAATGTGTTGGTATGTGTGTGTGTTCTTGTGGAATTGAATGCAGGTGTGCGTGTTCTACGTCTGTGGTGTGACTGCGTGGGCACGTGTGGGTGTGTTGTGAGTGAGTGAGTGAGTGAGTGAGTGAGAACACAAAGAACTACGTGTGCGTGTGTGAGGCATGTATGTGTGCGAGTACTCACCTGAATGAGCGGAAGTCGGTGTGCACGACGCCTCCCGCCTCCGCGTCGCGGATCAGTCGCTCAAACTCGAACCACTGTCCCAGTCGCACCGTGAAGTCGGCGCCGACGTACATGTTAACAGGGCTCGGTGGCGCCGCCTCTCGACGCCGCCGGCGACGGCGACGCCGTCGCGGCGTAGGTGCCGCAGAAAAACCAGCGACGTTCACAGCCGCGTCCTGTGATGGCGTCGACGTCTTTGCCTTTCTCCTGGAGAAGAGGCGGCGTTGGGGAGACTCGCGGCGTGGACGCCGGCACGGCGTCTTCCCTGTGAGGCACGCCGTCAGGGGCGCTGGCGGCGTCACGGCGCAACCCATTCCCGCTGCTGCTGGCGTCCCGTCGCTGTGTCTCAGCCCCGCGCCGTGTGGCCGGTGAAGCGAAACGTCCTGGCCGGGGACGTGGATGAGTGTGGGCGCGGGACCCTGACCTTGACCTTGTTGACCTGGCTGACCGCCGTCGCTTGGCGGTGGGTTGAGTTCGGTGAGTCATGCGCTGCGTCTGTGCCATTGTTGCGTCTGGGGAGGGAACAAACAACCGTCATTTGCAACAGAAACAAGAAAATTATTGTGACTGGTTCGCAGCCCTGAGAACACTATTGGAACTGTCAGTCTCCCGAACCCTGAGTCACCACACACAATTGACATGACAAGTTGAAAGGAGGTTCTCACCTGTGGTTTGGACTGTGGCTGTCATCGTGTAGACTCTAGTGGTCTTCCTTCTTCGGCTGCAGGTCCTGTCCAGGCGGAAAGCTGCGTTACATGCCTTCTCTGTCGAGTTCTTGTGTTCTGTGAAACGTATTTCGAACGCGATTGCACAATACAATAAATATGTTGAAATAACGTCGCAAGGACGTATTTCACAACCAAAACAATGATGATAGTACTATTTCTGGAGAATGACGCGCCCAGCAGCCAATCAGAGACGGGCCATTGATAAGATCGACCAATGGGAAGCGCTCTGGAATTCCCACACTTTCCACTTTCACACAAATCGTCTCGACAAGGCCCTTGACCCCAAATCTTAAACATGATAATCGCGAGAAATGTTAAATTTGAAGAAATAACCAAGTTGAAACTGGAAAACAGTTTCATAAAACACCCAGAAAAAACAATTTTGTCCGGCTTCCCAGCCCCGTGTCGAGACGCCATTTTCCCACAAAGAGAAATTCGCCGGAAAATCAGGAGAAAAATGGCGGCTTCTGTTGAAGTGTTTTCAGTCTTCCGCCTTGAATTTTCGCAGTTTTAACCCCAATCGGATTTACAAAAACACCACTTATGCAGGTAATATTTTAGACCTACCTACTGCGATCGAAACTGACTTGTTTTTGACGAGGTCCAGTCACGAGATTCCGAGGATGAGAGGCTGAAAGGGAGGAGTTTTGAGTTTATCATGATCAAAAAGTGTAAACATGTCACTTTTTTCTGTGTCAGCCGGTTTGTTTTGCAGCGACAAACGATGTTCAAGTCCCCGAAGAATCTGCTTTTGAGACCCCAAGTTGAAACGAGGTGCGTTGTGCACAGGGACATCATTGAATCTGCATGAGGTGTTTCGTATTGACAATCGTGTCGTGACAATCTGTTCATGTCCAAATTCTTGTCAAACTGCAGGTTCAAGTCACAGAGCGCGTTGTCTGACACATGGGTGTGGTTCCCTGCAGGCTCCAAGAGATTCGGCAGTTGCAATGCCCACTGTGTGTAAGCCAAGCTGAGCTTGCCAATTGCGAAAGCGCTCCTTGTGTCAGGAAACGTCGCGAGAGGTGCAGCTCGTTTCGCCCTTTTGGGTGCCGTTCGATTTCCGCGAGCTGTCAATTCGGGTAACCGTGGTTGCCTCAAAACGAACATAGTTTTGCTGTCCAGATCGGTTGCAAGAAATTTGCCTGTGAGGAAGGGTCGCTTTGAACAGATCTCTAAATTGCTGAAATCCGGGAGGTGATCGAACGCAGCCAAACGCCGTTTCCGTTCAGCCAGGACTCGGTGCCTCGTACGTACGAGGTTGTTCCAAAATGTCTTTGACGTGCATGTTAGGAGTCTGCCAAAGTTCAGGTTGGTTCCAGCGTGTGTCAATAGTCAAGTATGGGTGCACAAAAGGGGAACTATTCGATTGCCATTGTCTCTGTCAGAGCAGCTTTTGTCTGAAATGTGGTTAACTCGATTGACAACAATAATAAACTTTTGTGCACCTCAAAAGTCCAAACATGCACGTCAAAGACATTTTGGAACAACCTCGTACAGCCGTACTGAGCAGCTGTGCCACATGAGAGTCAGACCAGGCTTCAAAACAACGTCAACAACAATTGAGACGTGGACGGTGGGTTGCTGTGTTACGTGTGTCCGCATCTCAAGATGTGAATTGACCCGCATGAGACTCGAATTCACTGTGACAACACAAAACGACTACGTACGAACCCACGCACCCCATTCAGGAAGTTGACAGCCCGGTGGTTTGGCGTGTTGTGGTGCCCGTGGCATGGTTGAAATCTGCAGTGGTTATTTTCACCTTGTTTGTCAGGTGCAGAATGAAGGACCCTCAAGATCCCGTAGACACTGACTCATTGAATTGGAATGAGAGCAATCTTGATCCGCAGGAAGGAAGTCCTATTGGAGATTGTGCTGGAATGTGGAGCTTCCCGCTCTTGTCACTTTGCACCAGGTGACTTTACTCGAGGAGTGAGTCGTACAGTCGTGTTTGCAGGAAGGAACTTCCACGTGTGTGGAAGGTTGGATGGACGTTGGTTTCAGTCCCGTCCCAAGTGTGTTCGGTCTGGGTTCACTATTGCGTTCACATCTGAACGTGGGTTGACTCTACTGGCGTGAACGTGGCCTGGGTGCCCAGAGAAAGACGCAGCAGATACGAGCAAACCGTCAGCTTTCGCTGAGTGGAATGACCGACCGCAATTGAGAATTTCTCTTCCAGCCAGCTTGCTCGTAAATCAGTTTGGTGGCCGTGATGTTGCGAGATTTGACTGAAGACAATCGTGCAGAAACAGTTGAAGCACATCAAAGAAACACACCCAAAAGCAAAAGCACGAACCAGCGTTGTCTTGCAATAGAAACAGGCCCGTTTGATGAACCTGACACAGCACAGCAGTGGGAATTTGGTGGAACTTTCGTGGTGCGTGCCGTCTGCGACTGGCCTGAAGGGAAAGTTCCTGATGCCTTCCTCACATTTCAAACTGCTTTTTTTGGAGAGAAATTCTGACAGCAGTGACTTGCAGATAAGGACAGAGTATTGTTTGTGTTTACTGCACTTCGGTTTTCGAAGCAGATTTGTGAGTTGTTGACAGCACCAAGAAAGGGTCACAAAACAAGCATCAGTTGAGAGCGTTGACAAGTCAAGGTCCCGTCCAGTGTGAAGAACTCCCAACGGACAGTTTCAGACACTGGCGGGGGAGGGGGGGACCGCAGATCTGAAAACGAAATGCGACGGCGGGGGGGGGGGGTCACATCCATTTCAGAGTGAGGCGCGCATTCACAAGTGAATGACTTCTGCTTTGGCGTCAGTCTTGAAGCCAGAACACCGGCCCACAAAACAGGGTGCGTTGAATCACCTGGCACGTCGCGAAACTTTTTTTTTTCGTGAGCCCAGCACCATTGAACCACCGCTGCACACGGGATGGGCCGGTGACAGTGGATCGGCGGCACCGAGAGGACGAAGAGGAAACGAAACCACGAGAGCCAGGGCCGTGTCACACTGGATGCGTCACTGGGATGCTGTACCGCGTGCAACAGAGCAGTCCCCATTGACACAACGTGTCACGCCCCATGTGGAACTGGCCTGAAACTTGGCAACCGTAGACAGCCTGGGCTCCTGTTTCGACAGCACAGTAGCGAGTTGTCTCCACAGAGCCGGCGCAGAGAGGTGGATGGGTGTCGTGACTCGAGCGTTGCGCTCCGCTGCGTACTTGGTACTTCAGTACTTTTGGTACTTGGCATCCACCTGAGGTTTGTTCAAATACTCAGTGGAGCAAAGTGTCGCGCGCCATGATATTTCAGAATGGCGCAGGTTGTGAATGGAAAATTTCCTTCTGTGAAAGTTCCTCATGTCAAGAGATTTTCAGAACTTTGAAGACATTCAAAAGTTGTTTGTGCAAACTTTACGGGAAATGTTGTCAGCTGTGAAATATGTTTGTCACGTTGAGCGTGATGTTTGAACCACGATGGTTAGAAACCCGTGGAGGTGACTCATCCTTATTTGGGAGACGGTGTCACACCACTGATGGGGACATGGGAAGTCTACGGCGTGCGTTAGGTGTGTCTCCCGAACCGAGCTTTGTACCCCACGTGTGGACCGCCCCTCTGCTGTCCTTCAGGAAACTGCTCCAAAATGCCAAAATCTGCACGGCCTCTTGCGTGTCGCTCTTGCCACAAATCTCTCCTCGCTGTGAGGAGAAATGTGACCCTCATCAGTGAAAATGTTGAAACTCCAAGCAAGACTTTGCGTCCTCAGGTGAACCTTACTGCCCAAGGACAGCGGGCACCTCACGCAAAACCCACGTGTCATGAGGACTCGCTGCCTTGTGAAGCGCCTGGGAAGTTACTGTTGGAAAAAAAATATCCCAGTTGCCTCGTGCACAAATGTGCACAAATTTCCGTATTGACAGGTTTTTCCTGAAGCGATGAAACGGTTTGACTTGAGTTACTCACACCCTCGTGCTGTGTGCAGAGAGCGTCACTTTTTCCAATGCAAGACGCCGGTTGCTGCCGAAATGTTTGATGACGCCTGGACAATTGTCGTGAAACGGAAGAATCAACACGAGATTTCAATGCACAGGACCCAGTCGTTTGTTTGCTTCTCCTCTGAGACCCGCAGAAAGAGTGACATCGGCCGGTTCCTGGGAACGCGAGAATTCGACACCTGGGGAGCGGGTTTGGGAGGGTGACAAGAGATGATGGGGTGATTTTCTCCGAAAACTGTGAAAGGTGCAAATTGTACAGGGCAGGCCGTCAGCGTGAGCTCAGCGAGATTTTCTCGGACAGCGATTGGAGATTTGTAGAAAGGTGAAACGGATGTGAAGAGATAATCAACAAAGTGTGTGTGTGTGTGTGTGTGTGTGTGTGTGTATGTGTGTGCGTGTATGTGTGTGCGTGTGTGTGTGCGTGTGGTCGTGCGTGCGTAAGCTGGAATGAGGGGTTGGGTTTGAGTATGAGGGCGCGTGTGTGCGTGTGCTCAAGTTAGCTCTTGTCAGTGGAGACGAAATTCATGCGTGTGTGTGTAGTGTGTGTGCGTGCGTGTGTAGTGTGTGTGCGTGCGTGTGTGTAGTGTGTGTGCGTGACTCGTACGGACCCATTTCCACTGAAACATCCTGTCAGGCTTATGTTGTGCAGGACGTGTTGTTGTTGAACTTCTGCAGGAATGTGAGGAATTTTCCTCATGACGACTGACAACTCTCAACTTTCTCTGTGACGGCACGACGTTCGTTGGAAGTTGTGATTCTGATGCCTGTACTGCATTTGTTGCGTCGTCGTGCGGTTTGCAGTGGGCTTGTCGCCAGGTGGACACGTCACGTGGGAACGCAGCGCGCGCGCCAGCCTCATAGCGTACGTCCCACGTCCAGCCAGGCGTTTTTGCGCGTCGCGTCCGACGCTTCATGACCCGAAACGACCAACGCACGCGTAACGTTGGCAACCAGTGATTTTCGCAAGTCATTTGACGCCTTGACGTTGTACGAGGCAAATTCGGCGAAGGCGTTGCCGGGCTGGTTCAGACTCGCCATCTCCAACAGTATCTCAGCGTCCCATCCACCCACTCATTTTCACGCAGAATTGTGGTGAGATTTACGATTGTGACAGCCGACAGTTGAAATTTAGTTTGCCAACATGACAAGGCGAATTCAACACGGGGTTCAGTTTCCCACCCTTTTGTGTGGAGCAACTGGGGTGTTTGATGTTTTGCAGACATTTTTGCAGAAATTTTTCTGAAATTCCGTTTTTCGCCCCCGCATGATGTGGCGAATATGCATTTGGTTGTTTCGAGAATCATGCAAAAAGATCTGAACAAAATTTTGCGTCTTGCTCGATATTTTTCCGTGGCAACAAACAAGATGACTGACTGCACGAGGCAAACTTGCCAAACGTTGGAATGGAAATCCTGGTGTTCGAGTGTTCCCCCCCCCCGCGTCCCTCCAGAAGTCTGTTGCAATGGCGCCGTCAGGAAGCAGAAATTCCTGTCATTCCTGTGTTAAATTTGGATGCTGAGATCAGAGTCCGTACTCGTACTCAGAAGTGGATCCAGGACGGGATCACAAGTACGACTCCCTTGGAGAATTTGGAAGTGGCAAAATGAAACGGAATATTTCTTGCGGCGCAAACTTGGGAGTTGGGAATGGAAGGACCTGAGGTCCCCTGGATCCACCCCGTGGAGTGGGCAGCCGCTTCCTTTGCTTTGACTCTCTTCAGCGAAATTTTCACGACATGTTGAAGGAATTTGAGGAATGCGTGTTGCACACACACAGCGCGCCACCCAGGTGACTGCACCGCATTCCAGGACCCCCAACACAAACTCTGTGTTTACCGTATTGCGGACAAATTGAGCCTCACTCGCACCCGGCGGGGGAGGGTTATGACGGGATGTGGTTCCTCCGTAGAGATTGAGAAAGATTTCTTTCCGGACAGATATTTCAATTTTCTGTGGGTTTATCTGGGAAGATTTTGTGCAGGGCAAAGGACCTCACAGGCACAGCAATGCAAGACCGTGTTCCTCAGGACCAATGGGATCAATAGAAATCTTCATAATAGGCAGATTAAGCACGACGTTTGAAAGCGCTGAACGTCGCGTCGCCGACACGACGCTTGAACGTCGAAATAGCGATTTTCACGCGACGTTGACGCGACGGGGCTCCGACGGGTGATTTCAAACGTCGTGCTTAATCTGCCTATTGTCTGCGTCCCTGGTCCCTGTATCCCTCCCTCCTTGGGGCGAAGAGAGCTCAGTTTGCTGCAGAACTGCTCCAGTTCCTCACACTGGCTCCTTCGTCGATGCCAAGTCCTCATCCACCCCATTATGGGCGAAATGCTCACTGCATCGCATACCAATTTCGGCACAGGAAATTCTCTGTGCAGTCTTTACCGAACCTGAACGCCCAGATGGACCGGGTTGGGTTTGGGGAGAGGCTCGCCACCTGGGCTTGTCAAACGAACCTGGGCTGGTTTCCAACAGGGATTTGATGCTGAATTTGAGACGTTGGCCCCCTGGGTCCTTTGGTGTTGTTCCTTGGTTGTCTTCTAACCCTTATTCTATCTTTTGATCCACCCGCGTATAAGACGCACCTTTTTGTCTCAAAATTGAGTACAAAAAGTTGAGGTGCGTCTTGTACATGGGCATTAGATCACTGGCACTAGAAAATCAAGGCAATAGTTGGGGTGCGTCTTATGCTTGGATGCGACTTTTCCACAGGTGAATACGGTACAAGGATCAGCACAGACTGTGGACAAAACGCCTCACATCCGGCCGGATCCCACACAGAGGCCCTCAGGGTGACAGTCGTGCGGACCACCACGGCGCGGGTACTCAAGTACAACACAAGTACTCGGCTAAATTTAGAAAGGAATTCGTCCTCCGCACTCGCCGTGTCTGGTTCGGACCGCGTCTTGCGTGTGACTCAGAACATGGGCGGTTCGTTCATTCACACTGGATGCGTGCGGTCTGCCCGAGCAATGCTGGGTGTGACAGGCGTTGTGTTGACGCAATGCACGGCACGTCCAGTTTGCCGGAGTCTGCGTCGCGAGAGACGCGTCCAGGGCGACGCTGGATGTGTCAAGCATTGTGCCCTGGAGACAGAACAGCACGGCGTGAATTTGCACGTGGCCTCGGAGTGAAAAATAACAGGGGTTTTCACACAGATGATGTGGCGTCAAAATTTTGACGCAATGCCAGGACTGGACCATTTTTTTGTGCTCTCTATTGGGTGTCATGTTAAATCTGACACCCGGACGTCAAAAATTTTGATGCCAGCGTCAAAAATACTCGTATCTGCTTGTGTGAAACCCCACAATTTTGTTTCAACGTGAGTTTTGTCGGAATGCGACGCACGACGCGTGCAGTGTGAAAGGATTCCGCCCTCAGAGGTGACAGGACCGGATTGACGGGACCCTCCGGATGTTTGGTGTGTTGCTCAGTGGACCAAAATAACTGTTGAGGTGCTGTGTGCTGAAGTGGGGGCGGGAACACAACCACGGTGACCCCGTCTCAGTCTCACACCGGATGAGTGTGGGCCGAGACACCCCCGGGGGGTGACGCATCACACGCCAATCGAGCACAATTTCGCAAAAACAGGAAAACAATTGGCCTTTTGTGAAGTGTGTCGGAAACGAATGATTCTTTCAAATGTCAATTTCAAATGTCTGTTTCGGCCTCACATCACACAATACGAGGATGGAACCAATTCTGAGTGTTTGCATGTTCACAGGCGACCCTGGCTGCACCGACTGGTGCAGTTAAGGCTGACTATTTTTGCCGAGGCCAGATGGAACTGT
>JAAUXT010018346.1_pt1 | contig 10998 bp, 13 predicted proteins | sample 7278171 | NCBI WGS metagenome assembly JAAUXT01 (sample SAMN14350112, study PRJNA611818) | marine sediment metagenome | isolation source: surface marine sediment (1.8m) | place: French Polynesia: Moorea | collected 2018-08 | reverse complement strand
GACATTTCATTGCTGAAAAAGTTTTTACAGGGACTTTTGACTACTTTGTGCTGGAATGCAATTGGTGAAAAGCATGTTGCTCGACGTCTGCATGTTGGTATCACGAAAGACCGAACTGAATGTGTCCTCGTAAATGCTCAAATCCACTTCCACATTTGTTGCCAACGCACCCAATTTTGGACAACCCTTGTCGCTAAATTGCACGTCAAGAATTCAGTGTCGTGAGACAGACAGAAAGGACCGAATGCATAACTGACCAGACGAGAGAGAAGTGGAGTACGAGTGTTTTGATACTGTGTCACATTCTGTGTCATTTCCTTCCCTTGCGGAAGAAAAATCCACGAATGTTTCTGACTCAACGACACTCCTCCCACCCTCACGCAGGTGGCATCACTCCCACTGTTCCCTTGCTTCCTGATTCTCAGCCAGCATGTTTTGAGTACGAGGCATTTGAACCCCAACATGGCAAGGATGAGTTTGAAAACAGAGTTATTCTCTGACCTGCAGATCTATTGCGTTTGCAGCTGCAATTTGGTTGACATTGGGCAGAGATCCTCCCTTGTAGATTCCCAGGTTCGGTTGCGCCAAGTGATGGGGTCCTTTGCTTGTCGTCGTCTGGAGAGAGTTCTGAAATGATCACAGCAAAATTTAGAGAAATCGACGAACGAAAACAACACAACTGCATCCATTTCTTGTGGCTGGTCTTTCTGCGAGATGTCGACAACGAGTACAAAGCGGTCAAACTGCTCAACTGGCCTTTCCAATCTTCAAGGATGAAAAAAACACAACTGATCAACATGATCAAGAATTTTCACCCCAAAACATGTTGTGTTTTCCCAGCCGTTCCTTCGCGACACACACTTCGACCACAACCCCAAACCCTTTTACTCACCACTTCTCGCATAATGGCCTCAAAAGCAGCCGTTTCTTCCGCCTGCTTTTGATTGTGCAGGGCGATTTTCTCGCTGAACTTGCGAGGGTTCGCCATGATGGCTGCTTGTTGTGATTCTGGCTCTACTGGGGGTCGTGTCGTCCAATGGGCGGCGCCGCCACCGAGACACGTGACGCCGCAGCCGCCGCGGAGGGCAGCACTGAAAAACTCAAACGAAATGCCGCCAAAAGAAAGGTCATCTGCGGTGTTTGCGGTGAATCACGGGAATAAAACTGTTGTTCAAATTTTGTGGTTTGGTCTGTGATGCCTTAAACACGTGTTTGTGACATATTTGGCATTCATTTGATTCACCGAGTGTGTAAAATCATGAATTATTTCGCTGCCGCTGACTCGGCTGGTGGACTGAACAGAATTTTGCGTTTTGAGCTTGCGCAGTCAAAATTTTGACGCCATCCTGAGACTCCAGGGGGGTGTTTTTCCAAAACGGTGGTATCTTGGCTCTCAGTGATAAAGTTACCAGCAAAAAACACTGGTAGCCATCAGCGAAAATGTTACTGACATCTGAAAAGTTGTTCCAAAATATCAGTGATTTTTATATATTACTGGCAAAAACACTGGTAAGGACCTGACTTACCAGCAAAAGTTATACATGGTCAGGGGTGGGTCCAAATGGAAAAATACTGGCAAGAAACACTGGTGATTTTGAGTGACTTTAACAGGGGTATCGGGAACTTACCAGCACTCTCTTGTTGGAAAAACACCCCTCTGAGCAAAAAGACAAGCCCCATGGGGCCCATGCCCCCAAGCAAAATCTGGATCTACCCCTGGTTCTGTTGAGGATCAATATTCCTCAACAAGCGTCTTGCCCCAAAACCTTTTCTTGTTGCTGTTCTGCAAAGACCAAAATGCCTGAGCGCTGAGCTTCTTTCCACTTTGTTCACTCGCAGTTGGAGGATGAATTCACTGAAGACTGGAGTGACGTGTTGGTGAAGTGGAAAACACTCGAGGAACGACCTAGTATCTGAATCTCTACAGAAAACGAATTTTGTGTCGCCTGATGCGCAAAAATGCAAATGTGTTTTTCACAGGTCTCTAAACGTTGGGCGTGTCCAACAGAACTGCCTCCTTGTTCTGGGAAGGTCGAGAGAGTCCCACTTAAGAAGCCCAGAATTTGCATCTCAATTCGTAAACAGATTGTTGTTACCAAATCAGGAGTCAATCAAGAACCCACACATCTCTGGGGGATCCAGGATGAGAACCAGGGGAAGTATCTCAGGTGGTGGTGGTGGTGGTGGCGGTGGCGGTGGTAGTGGTAGTGGTGGGTGGTGGTGGTGGTGGTGGTGGTGGTGGTCGTCGTCGTCGTCGTCGTCGTCGTGGAGGTGGTGGTGGAGGGGGGTGTCACTGCACCTTCACAAACTGACAAGTCAAACGTAAACACTGGCAAAGCACGAGGGGGTACGAATCTGTGTTGTCGCAGGTTTGACGTTGACCGGCCTGAAGCTGAGTGGGGGTCCTGCCCCGAGGATCCGCGAGAGTGCAACACACAGCAATTAAAATGTTTCTCAGTTGTGGCGTTGGAACTTTGATGAATCGTGTGTTCACTTCCATTCACTCACCTGCTGCACCACACGTTTTGCCTCTTAAAACCGAGCGTCGATCACGCCATAAATACCACAACTCGGGTTTTAAGGCCTGAATGAAGGGACTCAGATGCACAGATCGACCGTGGCGCACCTGGAACAAACCCCTCCATTTTCACATTGATCAAAACGTGCCTGCACGATGAAGGCGGTGTGGACCACTCTTGTGACAGCGTTATGCCTTTTCCGATCCGTTTGGAGTGCAACGGACGTGTATTGGCGTAGCAACACGAACAGGCATGGAATCACGTGGGGAAACCCTCCCACAAACCCCTCCTGGATGCGGCCGCAGACCCAACGCGAACCAGGTGGTAATTTATAACTTCAGCCTGGAGGCAAGGTCTGATTCAGCACAAGATTTAGATGGAAGGGGAGAGGGAAAAGCACCCTGGAGTGGGAAGAACAAAGTTATTTGAACCACAAAAAGAACAAGAAAAGTTTGCGCGACATGATTCATTTGGGAGGTGTGGGGGAATGTTTGTTCAGGGCTCAGGGGGATTCGAGCCTCCAGCGCCCACCTGAGTCCTGCTTGAACCCGGAGGGAGATCAGGGCCGGGATTCAGGAATTAGTCAAGAGAAGATCACCGCCTGAGGGCTCAATCCCATGCTTACCTAGATCTATAACCTTGAGATATGCATCAAGTTGTATCTCCGTGGATGTTACACAAATTTTGTGTTCCACAAACGAAATGAATTTCATCTCGTGAGGAGCTTGAAAACTGCGTGTGCAAAAGCTGAGGGGCGTTACCCTGTGACCCAATCCTTGCCTTGATATTTGGATGCACGACCTCTGTTTAGAAATTAGCCTCGGTAAACTCTCTTCAGGAACAAGGATATAAAATGTCAAGTTTCTCTTTGCCTCCGGGCGGACCAGGAGGACTGCCTGACATCGGGCGGATGGAGCGGTGTGTTCTTCCGACCCCGCGGCCCCTCCCGGCGGTGTGCCCGGAGCTGAGCGTGCACCGCGGCGTGCCGGGGTCCTTCCGCACCGAGACCGTCTCCACGTCTCAACTTGAGCCGGAAAAGGTAAGCATGCGTGGGTGTTCGGGGAGGGCGCCAGGAGATGGCGTTGGCACAGGAGAAGGGACCACAGCAGGGGCCAAGCGAAGTGGAAGGGGCAGAAGCAGAGACAAGACGTTGGGTACAGGCCACTCAGATGCAGGGTGAGAGATTGCCGACGAGGAGACCATGCCCGTGTCCCAAATCACCCCAAGAGAAGGGAGAAAGAGTGGTGACTTTTGATGTACAAAAGGTGGTTCTGATCCGGAATTCTTTCTCTTCTTCAGGTGGCTCAAGTGATCCAAAGCCTGATGGTACGAGCCACGCAAAAGGTGGTCTTCATCGTCCACGGTCTGGTGGGCGATAGACAGGAGCGTGAGCCCGCGTGGATGATGAGCATGTTGCGTGAGCTCCTGCAGTACGAATACTGGAATGTGGTGGTTCTGGTTCGGTGGAAGCTACCGACAGGTGGCGCCTCGGCGATGGCGTCGACCACCTGGGGGCGAAATACAGTGGGCGTTGTGCACCAGCCAACCACGATGCAAACGAACCAACAGATGTACAGGTCAGGTGCACTCACGTATCCAGGGCGCGGACCCAGGATTTGGTCAGGGATGCCCTCACCCCCTCACACAAAGAGCCCACGGATTCCAACTTCAATACGAGGTTTGGAATTTATATTTCCTTCTTTTTGCGACAGTGTCTTCCATAGACGATGGAAGAAGATGCGATAAAGTATGGAGACAGGTATGCCTTTGAACTTTATTGTGCCAAAAGATGAACCCAAACTGAAAATAGCAACATGTCAAAAATGAATGTTTTGTCATGCATAAAATCGCGATGCGGCGATGGTGCAATGAAACAAGCCATGCAGTGAACATAAGAACTTAGTGGGATCTCCCTCAAACAGAACCAAAATTTTTGTCCATCTCGAACAGGCATTCAAAACCAACATTTTCACTGATCTCAATGTGGGGCTGCCAAGCATGGGCGACGCCCTTTACCTTCAAAATAATTGCCTCTGGCATCGACACATTCCTCATATCTTTTGGCCAGGTTGTTAAAACACTTCACGAAGTCAATGACAGGAAAAGAGCGCAGTTCTCGCGCAACAGCAGTTCGGAGGTCATCCAAATTTTGGTAGACATGGCCCTTGATCCTCTCCTTCAGTGCAGGGAACGCCCAAAAGTCACAGGGTGACAAGTCAGGTGAATACCTCGGGTGTTCCCAGACAGACTGGTTGACAGACTGCAAGTAATCAATGGTGTCATCAGATCTGTGGGGGGATGCGTTGTCCTGAAGAAGATGGAAATTGTGCCCTTCCCAGAGATGTGGGCATTTCCTTCGCAATGCCTCACGCATCCTCCTCAAAGCTGTGATGTAAGTCTCACTGTCAACAGTGCCTTCAACATATTCACATGACACCACACCACCTGCATCAAAGAACAGAATCAAAAGTAACTTCTTCTGGGAATGCCCTCAGAGTGCCTTGCTGGGTCTGGGCTCGTCTCTGGTCACCCACTGCATGTCGGCATGCTTACTCTGAGGATCATATGTGTAACACCACGTTTCATCTGTAGCCACTATCCGGTTTAAGATGTCTCTGTCCTCTGCAATTCTTGCCAGATTCCTCCTTGACATCTGCAGGCACTTGTCCAAAAGTTCCTGATTCAGTTTCCGTGGCACAAAGCAAGGAGCGATTTTGCGCATCTTTAAGTCCTTCTTGAGCACTTTCAACACACTAGTGTGACTCATGTGCAATTGGTTGCCCAAGTTTCTGGAGGTTAGTCTTCTGTCCATCTCAAGGGCGTGTCCAACAGACTCAATTCCTGCAGCAGATCTTGCTGTGCGCGGTCTCCCTGTACGTTTTGTGTCTGAAGTCCCTCTGTCCGGATCAGCAGTAAAAACACGGAACCAGTGACGAACCTGGGTCTTGGACAGGGTGTGGTCACCCCACACAGCGGTCAAGGAGTTGTAGGTGCGCACAGTGTCAAAACCCCACGCCACACAAGCTTTGATCATCGCTCTCTGCTCTCGTCGGCATTCCATACTCGCACAATAAAACAAACACAACATCCAAAAGAAATCACCTGCCATCGCCATGCTGTCATTTGATGCCACTGTTACTCGCACTGGTGTGACCCCACAGCTGACCCGAATTTAACCAAAACATGTCCAGTGGACCGTGAGATCGGTCTGCGATCGACAGCCTCATACAAATTCCCCGAAAAGTGCAGAATGTCTTCGCAAATGCAAAAAGAAGGAAATATAAATTCCAAACCTCGTAATGTGTATGGAAATTAAATTTTGCCGGCGGTGCAAACTTTCAGGCCGCAACAGATTCTTTTTGGGAAGAGCGCGGGTCTCACATTGAGAAATACATAAAAGCTTCTGCTTTGCTTCTTATCGAGGGGTTATCACGCCAGGATTGCAGTGTTCGGGAGGTTGCTATTGACTGGTTCGTCTTGTTCCAGGCAAGCTGCAGCGGACACGCAGCCTCTGGGGCAGTTTCTCGGGGCGGTAGCGCAGTGCCTGCAGCAGCGGCTGCGGGCGGCGGGCCAGGCGGCAACACCAGGCGGTGGCGGCGTGAGGCTACACGGCGTCGGGCACGGGCTGGGCGCCCACGCGCTGGGTCAGGCCGGGCGACGGAGCGGCGGGGCCTTCAGTCGCATCACGGGTATGGGCGGGATTCCTGTAGGGCGGGCACTGGAGCGAAGTGAAGAATCTTTCAGCCAAGGGCAGGGGTGTCGGTGGTGGCGTCATGTAAAAGAGGGTTCAAAGTGAGTACGTTGCTATAAAATCAAGCAAAGGCCACAGTGGAAGATCCAACAGGGGCGCAGGCCCAGAAACCCTCTTTTTGAGAAAAATGAAAAAGGGTACGTACCTCCTCAGCCAAATCTTTGACCCGTCCTTGCCGAGTGTGACATGACTCATGCCCATTGCACTTGTTGGCTGTTAGAGATCTTGCAGCAAAAATGGTCCCCCGTCATTAGCCACAGGAAATACGTGCGCTGTTGCATTCTGCGCTTCTCTGTGATATTTTGTACCTGAAGAAAGGTGCAAATTCAGCAGTTGGATCTTCTGAGGCTTGTGCACCTGTTTGATCTCAGCTGCCAACAGAGAACGATTTCTGCACGTATGACCTGCGACGAAACCAAACGCTCGGCCACACCACTCTTTCGAAACCTGCCCAGACCGAGCAATGACCCTTGTATCAGGATTCAACAATTTAGCAGAAAAGAGGGGAAGACCTTTCCCCTTCTTTGGAAAAGAAACACAAGGATAAAATTTGCTCGTGCAATGACATTTTGGTTGGTCAATTCTCTTGTGTTACAATAGTTAGTGGGAAAGTGCACGTTTCGCAACCACTCTGAACCAGGTCTTTCTCTCCAGGTCTGGACCCGGCTGGACCCTGTTTTGAGGTCCAGAACCTTCACCTGCGACTCTCGGCGTCCGACGCTGCCATGGTGGACGTCATCCATTCTGACGGGTACCCGCGCATGCTCAGACCCACCACGCACTACGGTTCCCTCCAGTCAATGGGAGACGTGGATTTCTATCCGAGCTGGGGCGAGATGGGTCAACCAGGCTGCGGCTCCGGGGCCCGAATGGGCTGCAGCCACATGAAGGCCGTGGACTACTTCATCTGGAGCATAGGGAATCCGGGGAGACTGGAAGTTCAGACCCGGATGACCCGGACTCCCACCCACATGGGGAGCAGGTGCCGCGTGTCCATGGAGACGACGCAGCTTCCTGTCGAGATGGGTTACTACGGAGACAGCAAGCAGTACAGAAAGGCGACACTTCCAATGCAGTACTACACACACACCAACCCTGGACAACCCTTCAGCAACCTCGGTGAGAGTTTGGATGATAGGGGGAGGAGAAATGCTTGGTTCAGAGTCACGGGAAATGCCATTCTCCTTTGGGACTGAAAAGAAACAGCCAAGCAGATTTTTGGGTACATTCAAGCAGATTTCGCAAGTGTGAAAAAAAAACACTCGGAACTCCAAATCATTCGGGGGCTCGAGATCCGCAACCTATGAAATAATTCCCACTCTCAACAAAATATCCGATTCATGTGTACCAAAGAATTGCACTGCGAGGGGCACAACCGTTTTCTCTCCATGACTATCTTTGGGCCCGACAAAAGGTGGAACTTTGGTAAGCTGATGAAGGTTTCAGGTTTGACCCAAATTCTGTACAGTAGTTGCCCCTTGTTGGTGCTTTCTTGTGTCTGACACCCACCACTGTTCCGCTGTCTTGTTGCAGAGATCCGCTACTTCATGTTGCAGCACCACGTGACCGGCCACGTGCTCGACGCCTGCCCCATGTGGTCGAGGAACCCCGCCGGGCCGCGCGCCACCTGCCGGGGAGACTGGACCGCGCTGCATCCGGAAAACAGACGCATCCACCAGCTGTGGTACCGGGACGGACAACTCATCAGAAACTGGTGCGCGCCACTTGTTTCGTTTGGCCTGTCCAAGATGTATTTCGACAAGGTATTGTTTTTGTGCGCAGAAAACAGCGACGTGTTGTTGGTTCGTATCGGGTGCATCCAGGTGAAACGGACTTCATGCAAACAGCAGAACTGTAAAATGAAAAAAATCAACCGGAAGCGGAAATGACCCAAGCGGAACTTCCGTTGCAGCTTCATGCCGACCAAGGTTCTCGAGGTCGACGTCATGTCCACGTTCCAAGATGGCGTTCGCGTCGGCGCAGGAGCACGGAGTCTCTTCAACGTGAGACTGACGCACATGGAGACGCGACGCATGAACCAGAGGTTCCTTCCTTCCGGCATGGAAGGTCCGGTGGAAATCGTATCACAGTACAGCACAGGTCAGTGTGCGAAACACGTACATATCATATGTACTGGTATATGAGAACACGTGTGCGTCCGCATGTTTGGCAGGTGTGCGTGTTTGTGTGTGTGGTTGTTGTGTGGTTTGTTGGTGCAGATTATAACTCCTCAGTCGAGCGCAGAGTGAACCACCTTTGGTGGCGTTGAACTTCATGTGTTCGTCTGTGTGTATGCATGTGTCTCTCCGTTGGTGTTTTTACAGCAGGTTTCTTCCCTTTCCAGGAGACGGACGGGAGTGGGCGCTGCGCCCGACGCGGGGCGAGGTGCCGTGCGGCGCCGCGGCGGGGGTGTACCGCCGGGTCGGGGCGGCGCCCCGGGACCGAGACATGTGGAGCAGGTGGAGGCTCGTGTATGTGTGACGTGGTGGGATGTTGGGACGCAGAATGGTTAGAGGCAGAGCAAAGTGCGTGGGTGGGTTGGGTGGAGTAAAGAGGGTTTGTTGATTGCGCCAGGTTGAGTGGTGTCCAGGGCAAGGAAGGGCAGGGAAGAGAAACCTGATTGGATGTCGTGTCGTCTTGTGAGGGTGAAGTGTGAGTGGTGACAGGATGGATGAGTTGCACATGAAACAGGACAAACAGGACAAAGGCACGGGTTGCAGTTTTGACAGCACTTGGCTCGATTGCTGAAAGGGAAATGGAGGTTGGGATAAAAATATTACATTTTATGAAAGTGTTCAAAATGGTTATTTGGGTAAGAGTTGTATTCATTTATGTGTAATTGTACATGAAATACTTAGATTTTATATTTTTATGAATTTTAGTATTTATTCAAGTGCTTTTCAAATGAAAAGTGAGGTGTGTAAATTTGAGACTTTTTGAAACTATTCAAAACAGATATGTAGAATAGAGTTTAGTTTATTTGTTTGTAATTAGGTGTAAGAATGTTTGATTTTTCATTTTTGTAACTTTCCATTCTTTTGGGTCCATCAAAATTGAGTGCAATGGAAGCTCCTGAGAGATTTAGTTTTAAAATGCACAAGCTCAAAACATTTTGACATCATCATCAGGAAAGCCTGAAAATCACTGCGATGCCATCTTGGCATATTTTTTTTCAAAGAGATCACATGACAGGGAATTTCCAGTCACATGACCAGGGAGGGATGCAGGCCAAAGCCAGCAAATAGTGATATTGTGCTATTTTCTATCTAAATTGTATCTAATTAATTACGAGGTTGTATTGGAAACTCCGTAGCGCTGTCATGATGATTGAAGTCTCCGACAGCGCTACGGAGTTTCCAATACAACCTCGTATTGTAAAAATATACATGAATATTAAAATTGTCTGCCAACACCAGCACCCCCTAGCAGAGGAGGAGTATGGTGTGACACACCTGACCCAAATGTTAGAACCACCACTCACTAGATGGCGTGATTGTACATAATAAATACAGTGGTTCCCACCCCTGGGGACAGTCTCTCCTGAGATACCAAACCGATCGTTTCTGATATCACTACACAATGGGTACATATTCAGGTCAGTAGAGGCGTAAGTGTGGTGGGGTTGACCCTGGTTTCCGCAAGAACAATCGTGTTGGGAGTGAACTCATCCCAGATTTTCTGGCACTCCCACACCGGCTGTTGTGCCCAAGACGTGTGTTGCTCGTGACCAAAAATGTCTGAGCAAGTGTCGACAGCAGATCAATCCTGCAATATTGATCTTTGATGCCAAAGGCAATTTGGCACAAGAACGTCGAACCCTTTGCACCAACAACAGTGCTCATTGACAAATTGCACACGTTGTGCCCCAACAACACTCAGCAACTGAAATGTATGACGTGTCCTCATTGAAGAGATGCACACCGCAGCAGTGTGACAGCGATGTCGATAAGAAGACTGGAGCCTGCTCTGCAGGCTGGAAAGAATATGGACAGAGCCAAAGGTGAGTTCTTGATGGCATCCAGGTCAGTGTCATACGCCCTGTGACGCTCTCGCTCTGTGTTTCTATTTTGAGCCTTTTTCTGACACATTGGAGACTTCGAGGCCTTACCTGCATAATACGAGTCGTATAAGCAATTTGCCCCCATCTGTGGCGACGCTGCACACAAGTTGTCCCTTTTGTCTCCTCTAATTTGTAAGCTGGTGAGGTCCACCCCCCGCCCCCTTCGAAAAAGAGGCTCCAGTCAGGACTGATCGACGGGCATTCCGGCCCAAAAACACGTTTCTTTTGAATACTTTCTGACACTCGTACAGATCCGATTGTGGCTGAAGGTAAAAACAGCGATGTTTTGTTCGAAGTTTGTTGGTTGGTGGGTATTTGCGACTTCGGGGCTGTGCAGAAAGTTGGTGACTTGATGTTGAGAGTGGTGGTGATACATACAAATGACAGCGAAATTAGTTTCTTGTTTTCTTGTGTGGCTTTGAGAAAAGGGTGAAAAATACAAGTTGACAGACAAGTTAGCACCACGACTGAACATCCTTTGTCACTTGTTCCCACACTTTTTAAGCGTGTGGTACATGGCTTCGGGCGACCACACGCTTAAAAAGTGTGGGAACAAGTGACAAAGGAAGTTCAGTCGTGGTGCTAACTTGTCTGTCAACTTGTATTTTTCACCCTTTTCTCAAAGCCACACAAGAAAACAAGAAACTAATTTCGCTGTCATTTGTATG
>JAAUXT010006762.1_pt1 | contig 10998 bp, 12 predicted proteins | sample 7278171 | NCBI WGS metagenome assembly JAAUXT01 (sample SAMN14350112, study PRJNA611818) | marine sediment metagenome | isolation source: surface marine sediment (1.8m) | place: French Polynesia: Moorea | collected 2018-08 | reverse complement strand
GTTGACCTTTTGACCCTGGTCTTGGGTAGTTTTCACTCAGACGATCGTCCGAGTCAAAAGTGCACTGTGCACTTTTGACAACCAGGGCATTCTGACACTCCGACAACGTCAGTTGAGATGAGAAAAGGAGAAAAGTCATCGTTTGCACCGAAACGACTGCAGCGTTGCACACAGCAACAAACGCGCTTTCAAAAGCTCCTTCCTCCACGTGTAGGGAACCCCAAGTTTCGTCCATACTTTCTATGCTCGTGCGAAAGTCAGTCCAGCCCAGACAGTAGATGCCCTGAGTCTAAGGAACGTGTAAATCTTCCGTGAACCATCTCGGTGTTCAAGAGAAAAACAATATTCTCTGCATAAATTCTTGCTAAACAATGCATAGTTGTGCTGTCCGTGCTGCAGACAGGGCGAAAACAGTCTGGATGGGAAGACTTGTTGACGCTGCTTCGGGAATGAAACATTGCTTTTCAAGACTCGTTGATCAGGTGAAACATGGCGTCATGTTCAGTTTGGTTGGTGGAGACAACAATTTGTTTGATGAGATCTCAACTTTTGGACAAAACGAAAAGCAGGCATCGTCTGTCTTTCGTCGGTGATTCTCTGTGTGCCTGGGATGGCAAAGACCTAAGCGTTTCCGTTGCAGTGAAGAATTGAAATGATCATGTGATGCTTTACACTTGACATTTATGGCCGCTTAATGCCGAAGATGCACATCATGGGGGACAAAGGGTATTGGATCTCAATCTGTTGTCGAGACCAGCAGAGAACGCAGAGCAAAGATAACGATACGAGTCCAGCCAAAACCAGACGTGGATTCTTTCATTTGAAACACGGAAATTAGCTGTGTGCGTGAGTGGCGTAATCTGCTCAGCGTTTCCCGTTCTTTCTTCTGAAGTTCTGCAAATCCATGTCTGTCGAGGTCTCGGAGCGTGTGCGGACAGCCGTGTGCTGAGCACCGCTGTATGGAGTCGGCTGTGTCTGCTGGGATCTTTGTCCAAGCAGACAAACGGATCATACGAGCAACTACTTTCCGTTTTGCCCTCACTTTCTATAGAAAAGAACAGCTCGAAGGAACTTCCCTCAAAGACATATGGTGGACACAGTTGATTGTGACATGAGCAAAATGGATAAGTGTTTGTCCTGAATAATTGAATCTTTGAACTCAACCAGATAGTTCTTCCCAATCCCTGCAGGCTGACTAAGCCTCATTAACATTGCATGGGGCATCATTTTGGTGGCGACCACATGACATGGGGTCAGGATAGGTGACCCTGAGAACGCAACAGGAAAGACGAATGCAGCACGACGAAGGACACTGTCTCCAGGCTTTGTCCTGGAGGCCAGTGCTGACAAGCCAAACAGGTGGGAGGACAAACAACCTAAACATGTCGAGTTTGTTTCAAATACACAACAAACATCAGTGGGGTGCGCCATTCTCCTTGTGATTCTCTTGATTTTTACTGTGGCTGATGGGGGCTTGAGTCAGGGGCCCAACCAGGTCCTGACAGGAGAGCACTGCGTGTCAAAAACAGGATAGAAAAGCGTACTTGCGCCTGCAGTTTTGGGGTGGAGTGACTTTTTCTGGTGGTCGGGGTGGAGGGAAGACCCGAAATTACAATCCACGGGTTGGCACAACAATTTTCCTTCAGCTTCGAGATTCGTCGATGGAGCTCAACTTGTAGCCAGGCTGGTTAATTTAGTGCGCGCAAAATATTGGTCACACTCAATCAATCCAAGCTTTGGGCCCATCAGATGTTCATCGATTCTCGTTGATGACTTTCTGCCTTGCCAAATTCTCGATAGAATTGATTTGTCCCACTGAGTACCTCCTGCAGACCAGTGATTCAAACGAAGCGAAGGTTGCTGCATTTTGATCCGTTTGAAAATGAAAACGTCTGTTTCGACGTGGAAATACGTGCACGCGTTGGTAAACGACGACCTTTGCCTCGAAAGATCAGGCGCAGTTTCAGATTCTCCATGATCCAATTTTCAATGCTCGTTGGGTAATAAATTGACCGCTCTGTTTTCCTGGCAAACGATTGCATCCGGACTGCCAACCAATCACTGCAGCACACTGCATGCAGGTGTGCGCAAGAGTTTCAGGCTTTGCTTTGGTGTACGATTGCGATGCCGCTTCTGCTTGGAACGAAGGGACAAGAAAGGAGAATTCCGCAGCAATCGGTGAGCGTTCCGTGGGTCCGTGGATCTTGATCGGGGTCCCTGGAGCTTCAGTTTCACTGCCGGCCCCAAAGACATGCACAAGTGCGACAGATTTCCCATTACACGCGGTGCCAAATCAAGATGCTTCTCCGCGAGAATGTTATCAGCTTCTTGAGGTTGTGTGATTGCCGTGCGTACCCATCTGGTTGAAGGCATCTGATCAAGTGTGTCTCGTATCAGATTGGACACCGCCACTTGCCCCACAATTCAATACGAGACAGACAGCTGAAGGGATGCGTATCTCAGAAAAAGCCCAGCAGAATGCATGATTGCCGCAAAGGATTCTTGTTTTTGTCCAATTACTGGCGCAATAGGATTGTCCTTGAGACTGACCAGACATCCGGCACACCGCCGACGAGAGCAGCGCAGGAAGCCTCAAACAAGCAAGAACCCAGAATCTCCTTTGGTCTATCTTTTACAACATTGTCTCTCGAGAACAACTGAAGTACGGTCAGTGTTGATGGACGCACATTTAATTCACTGAAGGTCTCATCATGGACTCAGGCTACTCTCAAGCTTTGCCGAACACGCCGAAAGAGTTTGAAGGCACACATCAACTATAAAGCCCAAGGCACAGGTGCGATCCGATATACAGTATTCACTTGTTTGCATGTTTTTCCCTTGACGTCCAAACTCCGTTGTTTTTCTCTGAGATTTGAATACCAATACGATTATATCGGCGACTATCTACATTTTTGTTTCCTTCGCAGACAAAACAATATTACTCGAGTGAATTCTCGTCCTGGGTGGGAGAAGCGCCTGTGAGTGGAAACGTGGGAACGTGGTGGGGAAGTTTTGAACAGCTTCACTCCACTGTGCGCGATTCGTAGTAAGTCTGCGGAGCCTTGAACATCGCGCGGGCACATTCTCTGCATCGCATCGCTCGTACTCCTGACGCACTCACTTGTTTTTATTCTACGGATGGTCTGGGAACTGCGCAATTTGAGGATTTGATTGCCTCAGCCAGAGGAAGAAACGGCGCCTTTCCGAGACATTGAGGCTTTCCGTTCCTGAAGGCAGGTGAGTTGTTTCTCAGACCATTTGTGCAATGTTGCCTGCAGCAGTTTCCACACGAAGTCCCCTTTTCTGAGGTGCAAACGAGAAGGCGAATACAACCAGAAAAGGGAAGTCTTGCAGTTTTCCTGTCTGTATTTCTGAACACTCAAATTTGGAAGGACAGAAATCCGTATTTTTCAAGGACTTCAAAATAAAATAAACAATCCTTGAGTCCTTTGACACTTCAAGCGGATATCACACACCCGTCACTTCAATATCACTTGCGTACCCACCGTTTGTGTCGATTCTGCCTCGACACTCTTTTGGGGAAGTTCTGCACTTCATGAAAGTGTCGACAACATGTACGCTCAGATCTGCGTCAAATCCGGTCAGTTGGGAGTTTCAGCAGCGCAGACATGGACATCTCCACAATAGTAAAGTGAAGGTTTTGTCAGGTCCTGCATGAGCGATCGACGTGGCTTTTTCCATTTTTATATCAGAAGCAAATGCCGCAAGCCTGCATCAAGCATTTAGCAATTTTTCTTTCATGTTTGTTGGCTGTTTTGTGTTATTTGTTTGGCGTATATTTCGGTGTAAAAGGGCTAATTGAGGCTTCTTTGATGAAAAGAGCAAGTGATATTGAGAAACGTTTTTGGTCAAGATCACCACTAAGTTTACGTTTGCGTTTTTTTTTTGCTGAAACTTCATGCAAGGGAGTAACTCCCCTTTACGCAAGCGTACTGTCAAATCAAAGTACATCTTATCACATGTTCCCTTTGCGCGAGACAAATCTTGCCTGTGTACGAGGTCTTAGCCAACGTAAGGACATGAGTAAGAAAAGTTTTAGTGCCACCAGGATGGACTTTGGACTAAAATCCAGCGAGATAGTTGTCTTCTTACCGTCACACAGCGGATTGAAAAGTAATGCTCCTGGACACTTTTCATTGCAGGAATAATGACTCTCACGGGGGTTTACTATTCTCGGTCAAAAAGTTCATTTACTGTAATTACAGGGACAAAAGAAGCACCACACTACTCTGTTGACAAGGTGGCCTTCAGACACTCTGATTGCTTGTTCACACGGAAGGTCGACTGGACCTTTACCTTCTGCCAAGATCCGTGCACAAAATCAGGCGAATTGTCCAAAGGTCCGAAAAGGAAGAAGCGTACACTCTTCGCATTCTGCACAACGCATGCAGAGTCGAGAATAGATTAGCATTCGGAAACAACACGCGATCTTTCCATTCTCAACATGCGTTGCAATTCATAGCTCTTGTGAGAAAGAGGGAACAGAATCACTCCCGGGCGAATACAACTTTGCATGAGGACTACAGATGTACTCAGTTTGCTTTTTGTTGCAATTTCAGGTGGACAGAGTGAGGAGTGTTGAAGTGCACCAAAGAAACATTGCAAGACAAGAATACTGCAAAGAGCTTGTGACTCGACGGCCCAACTGCTGAGCACATTCGGAGATAAAAAGCCACGAGATGTCATTATGAATACACTTTGGAAGTGTGTTTCAACTTCGTTTGTAAACCATCTCATGTTTCTCAACCATGTGGAACACGGGAAGTGGGAGCCACTTAAGGTCAAGTCCTTGTGAAAGGAGCTTTCGAGGAAAACAGCGGATGATTGAAGAGGCTTGGTGACGGCGAGGAAAGGACGCTCGCTCAGCGGCCTCGTCTCTGGTCGCCTCACCGTGGAAACGACAACGACAATGACAGCGCCACCCCAGCGACAGACAAAAAACTAATTTGCCTCCTTTTTCAAAAATTGCCTGGACCTCTACGACTGAGCCTGGAACTTCAAAGCTTGTGCAGGAATAACACGAAGACAATGGCCCAGATGTGCTCACTGGTCGGCTGATCCTTTTGTACATTCACGGAACAATAACGCAGATGTTCATGTCATAAAGTGAGACAGCTTGAAGGATTGAAGGTCGCAAATCACGCTAAGACGATCAACAATGGATGGGCAAGCAAACAACACACATGTTGTTTCCAACGACACGGCTGCAGCAGAGGCCTCTGGTGGAGGGGGAGGCGCAGCGATGGCGTCCACTCCTCTCTACATCTACATCACCGTCACAGTCTTCTACGTCGTCATTTTTGTTCTCGGCATTGTTGGTGAGTTGAAAGTTTTGGGTGCGCAGGCGCTTCAAGAAACACTCAAAACACACCACGAGTTGTTGAACATGGGTGAATCTGTGCACATATTTTGACGAATGAAGATCAAACTGCCCTGCAGCCGACGGGGCAGCACAGTGACAACCTCTGATGAAATTCTGAACTCGTCAGACAAGTGACGGACTTTTGCCATAGATTGTCACCTTCGGAATCCTGAAATGAGGGCAAAAGGAGTGGATACCCCTGACAGAATCTTTCATTTGCTCATGTCGCCCATCCCACTCCCCACGTTGACCTGGAGGCAGCAAGACATTGAACACTCTAAACATCTTTCTCTTCGACGAGGACAACGAAAAATCGTGAAAGTCTGCCGTTCGCGATCACCAGAATCTACCGTCCTCAATCTTGAAAAAGCAAACACACTGCACGAGGGGACCTGATTCATCGCGCATAAATCACTGAAGCTCTCACGTTCACTCACCACACGCGTTTCTTTTTGGGATTGGGAAGATGTTTTGTGGCCTTTACTGGAGTAATTCTGAGAACGAGGTGACGCCTTTAATTTTGGTAATGCAAAGCAGCAAAGGTGGGTGCCGTACGTAAATCAAATGTCACTTCTGCCCACCGTGGATCAGTTTCTCCACGTGCAGAAATAGTCTTTCAGACACTTTCCAACGAACCACAAAGAAGAAGCGTTCTTGTCATTTGGCAGTTTTCCATTTCCACAAAAGAGGACAGCTGACAGGTTGAAGATGCACTCAAGACGACTGCACAAAAGACACAGAAGATACCAGAAAATGCCCTGAAAGGCAATTTGTACACCACAGTACACGGTCAGTCCGACGCAGCGTGCAGATGACAGTCTGGTGCAGTGTGTCTCTGGTTGACATATTCAATCGAATGGTTGGAAATTTGGTCGCCAGGAACATTTGGACCAGTACACAGGTGATACTACGAGGGCCGTCGTTTATGAGACCGCTCGGAGCGGTGAGATAGGCGACCAAACCCCGAGCGGAATCATAAACGACGGCCCTCGTATGGACTGTTTCTGGTCAGAAAGTTGGTTATCATTTTCTCAATTGCTTAGTTTTGGCTAAAAGACTTTCTGTTGCCTTCCCTGATTTTTTCACAGAATCAGAATGCATTTTGCAGTGGCAACGAAACTCTTTGGAGGCGACCTCCATGCACAATGTCAAAGTCAGGAACGACAGGTCAAAGCAAAGTGCCCTTCCGCGATGGATATCGCACAGCAACAACGCAAGATTTGACGTGAATAGAGGGAAGTGTGTTTTCGTAAAAACTGTCCTTGACAGGCATTCTATTTGCATACATGCTCCAAAATCGAGAAGTCAAAAGCGCATGCAGGTGTTGATGCAGAGATACGACCAGTTGCAAGAGACCATCAGTGGTGCACTGCGTCGGTGACGAAAAGCTAATTTTCACGCAGGACTTGGATTTTCTGACATTCAGTTACAAGCGCGGAACTGTCAAGGCACTTTTATGTGTGCACGCACGAAATGGGAATTCGAACCTTCCACACACTCACGGTTCCCCTCGAGTTTCGGTTGTGTTGCTTTTTACCGGGGATTCTTTTTGTGTTGAACACCAGTCTCAGGTGCTGTTTTCTGTGATTCTAACTGATGATGCCCGGCGAAAAAGCTCCAAGACAGAATGCACGTCTCACAACATAAGCGAGGCCCCAAGGCGCAGTCCATCTGTTTTATGTTGAATAGTTCCCCTCTGTTCTGCTTTTCATTAAAAATTAAGTGATGGGGTACAGAGTTCTGGCTGAGGTTGAGTTTGTAATGAAATGGGGAAGGTGCGAAATTTGTCGGAAGCTGCAACTCATTTGTCGTGGAGCTGCCTGGACGCGTCGCGCCGCCCCGTCTCGCACCGTGATGGATCTGCGCAACAACCGGCGATTATCGGTTGCGTCGCCTTCAGCAACGAATTTGCTGGACAAATCAACTGCGTGAACAAACTCACAGTGTTTCAGCAAACCCAAACCACGCAGCTTTTGTGCATCTCGTCCGCGTTTCTCAGGTGCGATCAGCACATATTGCAAACGCAACCAAGGGTAATCGAGACATGCAGATCGTTGGGAGGTGTCCAGTCTTTGGGAAAACGCCATTCGCAGTGAAAGTGCGATTCCAAGTTGGAGACACATGCACATTGAGAGAGAGACAGAAGTTCTGGGATGTGGATTTTCCAGACAAGGAAGATGCTTTTGTTTTGTTGCTTTGAGCAGTTTGTTGTTTTCAAGGCGAAACATTTCGTTCACCTTTCACAATTTTCCGCCAGGAGAAATACATGAGAAGTCTGGAAACCCCTGTCAAATCTGATACAACTCAGGTTTAGATTCGCAGACGGAACGTGTGAGAGCTACAAAGAGATTCGCACTCTCGCTGATTACACAGCTGCTTCTCAATGAATCCATCCGAAACGGCCTTTTTTGCAGCGAGGGAAACACCACAGACTTGCACATGAGGCTTAATTCATTAGACACAAAGATCCAGTTTGTTGCAAAAGCTCCCTCCCTCCCTCCCTCCCTCCCGCCCCCTGCGTTGGAGAGAACCGTGAGTCGAAAATACTCGTATACTCCTGTGATATAGTACCCTCTGTAGCGGCGAAACAGTTGTACTTGTGGTTTCAAAAACTCAGGTTTACAACACACTAGAGCGGAAGAAATTAAAGGCAGCGTGATCTCGTTTTCGACTGGCACCGCGAACACAGGTTAATGATGGTCAAGGCACAGCCACGAATGTGGCATGCACAGAGCCAGTGTGCTAGTGTGTGAATCTGTAAAAGCTTCTAGCCAGCGAGACAGCCAATTCAGGACCATTTCAGGATCTGTTCAAGGCACAGTATGCCACACCTTTTGAGTGATTGTACACAGCGTCCTTCCTGTGCAAAATGGCCCACGGTCCATGGCATGCAGGGCGATGAATGGAAGTTCATGCTGAAACAAATTGCCCTTCTTCAGTCAAATGGAAATGACGCATTTGACCGTCCACCACCAAGTCAAACTGCAATACATAAATTTACATATGTTTGTCTGGGGAGGATTAGCACAACCAAATCTACGCACTGAAAGGGTCAGATTGATATTCTCCGTCCGATTCTCCTGTGGAAAATATCATGAGTTGAAGCGAAGGTCTCGTCTTATTTTATTTCTGCTCTTTTTCAATTTGGCATCCTCGCTGTGCATCAGGTGTCTACCGAAGACCACGGTGTGGGCCTCAGAGATTCCCGTTCACCATTGGTTGTCCTTGCCAGCGCAGCGGAGAGAGATGCCTTTTCCCGTGTGAAGTCCACAGAGCAAACTTCCTGGCAAATATCCCTTGCGGGTGGTCGTCTCGACATGGCAAAAAAAATGTTGACAGAGTGCACCGGAGAAGCCGCCTGTGTGAATGTCAGCTGATGCGCGAGAGCATCTGTAACAACATTTCACATCTAATTACTGCAGGTCTGTACAGATGATGAACGCTTGAGCTTGCCACGCTTGGTGCAGAGAATCTCCCAGATAAGTCACACAGGGCGCAGACGAATTCAACACAAAAACTTTCAATTGCAAGTGGATCTCACCAACAAAATGGATGCAATTTCCTGATGCTTTCTTTGGAGGTGGCCGAACAGCCACGTTGAGTCCAATTCCCTCACCTTGCCTCCAACGACGATGAAATCGCAATGACAATGACGTCAGCATTTGAAACTTGAAGAATTAATGACATACATGTGTAGTCAAGAGGATCTCTACACCCCAGGCTCCAAGGCTACCATGTTCTTGTTTCGACGTTCTTACAGCAGTCCATTTGTGCTCTCTGTTTCGTGATCCATGGGGCCTATTCTGCTTCCTTTGCATCATGAATTCCTTCGTACGTCTCGGGTACGTTGAAGGAGAATTGTCTTTTGGGAGATGCCGCAGATTTTTTGCCTTGAGATCCCGCTCACAACTGGAAATACTTGTTTCGAGAAAATATCCCCTTGCATCAGTTTACGACAGAGTACGAGGTCCATTCAAAAGTATCCGTTGAATTGTTTGAAAGTTGCATTCCACTGCCCTAAAACAAGCTGTATGAAACTACCTTTGTTTGGTTCTTTTCTATGACAGAGATTCTTTCACAGAGGTACAATTGGAAACTTCTTTGCAAAGTGAGAAAAGCAGATGGGTTTCTTTTTTATTATTTGGAAGGTACTCAACCACACAGAAGTGCTTTGAAAACATGCCTTTTTTTCAAAATGCGGGACTTTGAATCACATACGGCTGATCAACTTGACCCCTTTACAGCCTTACAGAAGTCACAAACCATCACACCCAAACCGAGTGTTCAGGTCTTCAGCCAAGAACCGCAAACGGCGCCTACCCTCAGACCTAATCTGTTCTGATTGTATGAGCACCACTTTTGCGTTCAGTCCTGTAATCTCTTCCAAAACTCCCCTGAGAGCCACGATGGTGAAAACCCTAAACTCCTGTCCAACGGAACGGAAATGACCAGCACTCCCGAGGACAACAGTTCGAGTTCAACTCGCATTTAGAACGTATCCACGGGTTACAACCTTCCCCAGAAGTGACCCCAGCCTGGTGTTGTGTGACCCAGCCTGTTGCTCACTCTGCCCCAATATCCCAGCATAGTGGAGAAGTGGTTTTCTGTATTTTCTGGTCGCTTCATGTTGTGAGCATGTCAGTGAACAAATGCCACGAGAGTCGCATCCCATGTTCACACTCGTCGACGATTGTTCCAATCTGGCAACTGGGTAATTCTGTGCAGGCAGGTCCTCGGTCTCTGTAAGAGTTGCTTGGCGTGAACTTGAAACGAAACGTTCGGAGAAACAACTTTGTTGTCAAGGCCTTCCCATACCGAGGCAAAGAAACATCTGTATTGCAAACAGACGATATGCAGTGTCTTCTTGGTTGGTTCTTCCTGTTCAAGGTACACAAAGGGGCCCCAACACAAAGCAATGGGATCAACCAAGCATGGGTCACCAAGTGACTCTTTCCCGAGCCCCAATTGTGTTCCTGTTCCTCAACATTGTTGTGCGCTCCTGTCAAGATGCTTTCAGTTGAAGAGAACGCGGTACATTGAATCTGAAGGAGACAACGTTTCAGAAGCAACAACACGAAACAGATGACAAAGGCGCTCGAAACGGGATTTTTTTGTCAAATCACAGCAGAAAAATAGGAAGAAACGTTTCACGCAAAAAGCACGTTGCACAAAGAGTCCTGCTTGAGGAAAACATGTTTTGTGCAACCCACACAAATGCTGCAAGCGTGACTTTGTCACAAGGATTTTGTTTTTCTGATGTCTTTCTGTTGTTTTCTTGCAATGGTGCGCATTCTCTGTGGATTGAGACTTTCCCGAATGACCGTGGAAGCGAATGTTGAGAGATACGAGGATGTTTCTCCCTGAAGAGGCATGCATCATCGCTCTCATGGAGCGGGAGTTGTGTGAAGCGCACAGAAGGAATTATGATGCTTGCGATATTTTTGGAGAACTCGAGAACAGGTTATGAACTGAAAATGCACCAAACCAAGAGAAATGACTGAGCCACCAGAACGCTTCACAACTGACAAATAATTTGGGGGGGGGGGGGTGATTCGCGGTTGTGGCCAGAAAAAACTGTTTATTGGTGAACCCACCAAGAGTTATATTTATACAAT
>JAAUXT010012905.1_pt1 | contig 11001 bp, 8 predicted proteins | sample 7278171 | NCBI WGS metagenome assembly JAAUXT01 (sample SAMN14350112, study PRJNA611818) | marine sediment metagenome | isolation source: surface marine sediment (1.8m) | place: French Polynesia: Moorea | collected 2018-08 | reverse complement strand
GTTGTCGTGTCCGCGACCGACAATTTCGAAGGACTGAACCAGCGGCACGCCCGCCGACATCATGGTGGCCAGCTGGCGGCTGAAGTACGCGATGTCCTTGGCCGTGATCTTTTTCTGCTTGCGCCCACCCAACAGCGACTTGGGCTTTTTCCTGACTTTCAGCGGGTTGATGCCCTGACGACGCAACGTTGCCTTGATCAGGGCATCGCTGCTTCCGGACATCTCGCCCTTGACACGTTTGCCGGCCTTGTCCGTGCCCTCCCAGGCGAACATGTCCTGCTTGACTGCTTGCTCCGCCATGCGCTACTCCAGCGTGACCCGGTTGATTTCCTCGATGCTGGTGATGCCGTTCTTCACCTTAATCAAAGCTGAGTCACGAATGTCCTTGACTCCATCGCGCTTTGCCTGGTCGGCCAGGTCGATGGCGTTGCGGCCTTCCATGATCAGGCGTTTCATCTCGTCTGAGATGGGCATGACCTGATACAGGCCGACGCGACCCTTGTAGCCGTCGTTGCACTGGTCGCAGCCCACGGCCTTGTACACACTGACGCCCGAATCCACGTCCTCCTCCGAGAATCCCTCGGCCAGCAGACCTTCTTTGGGGATATCCTCGTCCACCGCCTTGCAGTTGCTGCAAAGACGCCTGGCAAGCCGCTGGGCAATAATCAGATTCACAGAGGTGGCGATAGCGAACGGCTCGATCCCCATATCGACCATTCGCGTCAAAGTTTGAGGGGCGTCGTTGGTGTGCAGGGTCGACATGACCATGTGGCCGGTCTGAGCGGCCTTGACGGCGATCCCGCCGGTCTCGAGGTCGCGGATCTCACCGACCAGGATGATGTCCGGGTCCTGGCGCAGGAATGACTTGAGGGCCTTGACGAATGTCATTCCCGTTCTCTCGTCCACCTGCACCTGGTTGACGCCCGCGAGGTTGATTTCCACCGGGTCCTCGCAGGTGGAGATGTTCCGGTCGGCGGTGTTCAACATGTTGACGCCGGTGTACAGGGATACCGTCTTGCCGCTACCGGTCGGACCCGTCACCAGGAACATGCCGTATGGCTTGCTGAGGTTGGAAATGAACAGCTCTTTCTGGTCGTCCTCGTAACCCAGCTGATCGATGCCAAGGGACGCGGAGGCCGAGTCCAGAATACGCATGACGGTCTTCTCGCCGTAGAGCGTAGGGCAGGTGCTCACACGGAAATCGATGGCCTTGGTCCGCGACAGCTTCAGCTTGATGCGCCCGTCCTGGGGTACGCGGCGTTCGGAGACGTCGAGCCGTGACATCACCTTGATGCGGGCCGCGATCTTGCCGGCCAGCGAGAGAGGCGGCTTGGCCATCTCCTTCAGCACGCCGTCAACACGAAAGCGCACCCGGTAATACTTCTCATAGGGCTCGAAGTGGATGTCGGACGCGCCTTTCTTGATGGCATCCAGCAGGATTTTGTTGACGAACTTAACGACCGGAGCATCGTCAACCTCGATGCCGACATCCTCGTCTTTGGGTTCGTCGTTGCCGAGCTCCAGATCTTCCAGGTCGTCGAGATCATCCCCACTGGTCAGGTCGTCCAGGGTAGTGTCGGCCGCTTCGATGGCTGAATCGATGGCGCGGGCGAGCTTGTCCTCCTCGACCAGGATGGGTTCCGTGGTCTTGCCCACATGGAACTTGATCTCGTCGATGGCCTGAACGTTGGTGGGATCCGAGATGCCGATGTAGAGGCGATTTCCACGCAGGAACAAGGGGAGCGCGTGGTGCCTGGTGATCAGCTTCTCCTCGACCAGCTTCGTGACCTCGGGGTCCAGCTCCATGGCGGCGATATCCAGCAGCGGGAAACCGAATTCCTGAGCCGCTGCATGAGCCACGTCGGCGCTGCCAACCAGCTTTTTGGAGACGATATAGGAGACGAAGGGGACCTTGTCTCTGAGGGCTTCGTCAAAGGCCTGGTGAGCCTCCTGTTCGCTGATGAAGCCGTCAGCCACGAGTTTGCGGGCAAGACCGCTGAGGCGAAGTTTGGGACTGGGAACCGCCATAGACTGAAAATCCCGAAAATCCTAGACAAAGACAGGCTAATAGTAGTTTATCGATGTCTATCAGCCAAAACCCCGAGACAGATCAGTGGCCTAGCTGCCTCCGGGGGGCTGAGAACCGTTGCTTGGCGTGGCCTCGCACCGCCTTGAGCGTGGACTTTGCGCGGCCTTTCCGGAGCCCGGACCGCGCCACGGCCACTCTGAGGTTTAGCGCGTTTTGCATCGCTTACTTTAGGGCGCCGTTTGCCCGGGCCCAGTCAGCCTCGCAAGCCGGCCCAAGCGTCCGTGCAGCGGGTCAATCGGCGGCCGATTCCTTACCGCCGGGTTCCGTCGTGCGCCCCTCGATGAAGGCGGCAAGTTGTTCCAGGCAATCATGATGATCGGTATCGTGACAGTGCACGGGTGCGTAAGCGGTCACCGTAGCCTGGCTGCGCATGAACACGGCCGTGACCACCCGACCTCGCCCGCGGATACCGCCGATTCGCAGGGGTACGATCGGACATGCGGTGCGGCGGGCGAGCCAGGCCACACCGCCTTTCAGCTTGCGGGGCGGGTGGTCATCCAGGTGGATTCGGCCGTGAGGAAAGAGCGCAATCACTTCGCCCTCCTCGAGGGCGCGAAGCGCTGCGCGCAGGGCCTTCTCCGGTCGAGCACTACGGTCGACCGGGATGCACCCAACGGCCTTGTAAAGCCAGTTTAAACCGTACCGCGCATATTGCTCGCTGGCGATCACGAACCGCAAGGGCCGGCGACTGGCGGCGATCATGATCAACGGGTCGAGGCCCGAGATGTGGTTGGATACCAGCAGGGCCGGTCCCTGCGGCGGCAGATGGATCGGGTCGTGGCGGAGCCGGTGATAGCGGTGACAGAACATCCGGTTGAGCCCGTCGAGGCGATTCAGCCAGCGGTGGCCCCAGTCCGTTTCATTCGCCGTTTCGCAGATCTTCAACAAGCGCCAGCCGAGCAGGCCCCCGACGGCCATGACAGCACTGATCACCGGCACCGCGCTCATCGTTGCTCGGGTCGTCCCTCTCCCATGCCCACTGCGCCGCCTTGCGGTCCACGGTGGTCGGTCCCTGAACGGGTTGCACCAGTTCCCTGAGAGTGTTCAGCAGCGGGAGGCATTGTTAAGCCAGATCAGGCTCGCCATGCGGCCGGTGGTGCCATCCCGTCGATAGGAGTAGAACCGCTGAGCTTCGCTCAAGGTGCAGCGGTCGCCGCCGTAAACGGCTTCCACGCCCCGGGATGCCAGGCGCTGCCGAGCGAGCGCGAAAACATCGGCCAGCCACCGCCCTGAGGGCGTTGGCCGAAAAGCGGCGGCCGCTCGCTGTTCGTAATCGATGAAGGTTTGGCGGACTTCGTCGCCGACCTCGAAGGCGTTCGGGCCGATGGCCGGTCCAAGCCAAGCCATAAGCTCGGCACCTGCCTTGTCCAGTGCGTCCACAGCTGCCTCGATGATGCCGGCTTTCAGGCCGCGCCAGCCCACGTGGGCAGCCGCGACGCGACTTCCATCGCGGTCACAGAGCAGCAGCGGCAGGCAGTCAGCGGTCAGCACCGCACACACGACGGCCGCGTGAATCGTGAAGCTACCGTCCGCTTTATCATCTGCTTTCGCTGTCTCGGCGCTAACCATGCGCGCACCGTGTACCTGGCGGAGCCACACCGGCTCCGCAGGCAGTCCCAGCGTTCGCTTGAGCCACTGGCGATTGCTACGCACGGTCTCGGGGTCGTCGCCCACGTGGTCCGCCAGGTTCAGCCCCTCATAGGGTGGTTCGCTGAAGCCACCGATGCGGGTCGTGGACACGGCCTGCACACGGGGCGGCGCCGCCCAGCTTGGTAGGATCCAATCTTCTGATGCCAATCGTATCTCTGAACTCACAGTGCGGGGCAACGAGCCCAACCGTCGCCTGCCGCCGTTAAATCGCCGGTCGCCGACTGCACCGCCGGTGGCTGTCGTCGAGGAGCCCGGCAGACGAGGCTCGTCTATTGTCGCGTCAGGGGCGGCCTTCTCCACCAGGTCCCAGGATGCCGCGCTTCAGGCAAGCGGGTGGCTAACCGTCCGGCGGCACTGGTGCGCCCGCCGCGGTTCGCAACAGGTGTAGCAGCCGCGCCATGTCGTCTGGCAGGGGCGCCTCCCAGGACACGGTCTCACCACTCGCCGGGTGTGTGAGTTGGAGCCGGGCGGCGTGCAGAGCCTGGCGCTTGAAAGCGCGCAGGCTGTCTGCAAGCTGAGGCGTGGCGCCGGGTGGGAGCTTCAGCCGCCCACCGTAAAGGGGATCGCCCAGCACCGGATGCCGCAAATGCGCCATGTGGACTCGGATCTGGTGGGTTCTGCCCGTCTCCAGCATCACGCGCAGGTAGCTGTGGGCCTGAAATCGCTCGAGCACACGGTAGTGGCTGACCGCCGGCTTGCCCGATGTGACCACAGCCATGCGGGTGCGATGCCTGGGGTCGCGACCAATAGCGGCCTCGATGCGACCGCCGGCCGTCATGACGCCGATGACCAGGGTACGATACTCACGGGAAACGCTGCGTCGTTTGAGTTCATCCACCAGGCGCTTGTGAGAACGCAGGCTTCTCGCCACGACCAGCAGACCGCTGGTGTGCTTGTCCAGGCGGTGAATGATGCCAGCGCGAGGGACCCGTGCCAGCCTCGGATCGTGATGCAGCAGGGCGTTGACGAGCGTGCGGTCCGGGTTGCCGACTGCTGGATGCACCACGAGTCCCGGCGGCTTGTTCACCACAATGAGTTCGTCATCTTCGTAGACCACGTCCAGCGGCAAAGCCTGAGCCTGCCAGTCTTCGCGCTCCTGAGCCTGGGGGTGGAGGGCAACCGCCTCGCCACCCCGGACCTTGTCCCGGGACCGGGATGGCTGACCATCCACACGCACGTGTCCGGCCCTGATCCACTGCTGCAGACGGGCGCGGGAATAGTCGGGAAAAAGCCGGGCGAGAGCCTGGTCCAGGCGAAGCCCTGCCATTTGCGCGGGAACACGGGCGGTGAGTATCGTAACCTTCATCGGGCTGCCTTTACCGGGCGCGCCACCTTCGGATAATCTAGCGTCATGGGCTTGATACGCCATGTGACCGCCGTGTTGCTTCTCGCCGTCGCCGTATCGGGCTGCGGCCTGTTGCCCGCGAACGACCCCACGGCAGACTGGTCCGCGCAGAAGCTCTACACCGAGGCGAAGGCGGCGCTGAATAGCGGCGACTACGAAACCGCCATCCAGTACTACGAGTATCTCGAAGCGCGGTACCCGTTCGGCAGGTATGCGCAGCAGGCGCAGCTAGAGATTGCTTACGCGTATTATAAGTACGAAGAGCCCGATGCGGCGATCGCCGCGGCCGACCGATTCATTCAGCTCTACCCTCGGCATCCGAACGTGCCGTATGCCTACTATCTGAAGGGCATCGCAAATTACAACCGGGGCAAGGGGAAGGTGGAACGCTACGTGCCTCAGGACCCGTCCGAGAGAGATCCGGGCTCCGCTCTGCATGCGTTTCAGGATTTCTCGGAGCTGGTCAAACGCTACCCGGACAGCAAGTACGCCAAGGATGCCAGGCAGCGCATGGTCTTTTTGCGCAACAATCTGGCCCAGTATGAAGTGCATGTTGCCAAGTACTACTTCCGCAGGGGCGCCTACGTGGCGGCGGCGAATCGGGGAAAACACGTCATCGAGAACTATCAGCGCACGCCAGCGGTGCCGGAGGCTCTCGTGATCATGGCGAAGGCCTACAAGCAACTCGGGCTCGAGGACCTTTCCAACGACGCGCTGCGGGTGCTGAAAGCCAATTATCCCAACAATCCGGGGATTGCCGAGGTCGAGAACCTGGTGGTCAAGCGGTAGCCGGATGCCCCGCTGTCGGCTGCGGCGGGCTGTCCGTCAGATGTCTGATTCACCCCTAAAGCCAGAGCGCCTCCGAGCGCTAGCATTGCCAGGTCGATACTTCACAACAGGCACGGGTTCCAGCCCCGGCGTGGTCGAGCGCGCCAGGCCACCTGGCCGGCCCGTCGGATCAAGCAGGGGACCGGGAGAAGTGGATGGCGAGAGAATGGATGCTTCTGGCAGCTTCTGTTGTCACGACGCTGGTGCTCGCGCTGGGTCTGATCACCTGGTTTGCGCCGCAGCTTGTGGGCCTCCCCGCCGATCTACGCCTGGTCAGAGTCGCGGAACAGAAGCCTGCGTTCTTCGAAGCGGTGTTCCGACGGGAGGATTACGGCTCCCAGGATTTCATCATCAGCGATCCGTACACCCGCGTCAGGGCGAAGCCGTTGTATCCGGAACTCCCGGGGGTGGGTCCCAATGATATTCTGGGCTTCCGCAACCGCCATGTGCCGAACGTGGCGGATGTGGTATGCATCGGAGACAGCCAGACTTACGGCAACAACGCGCACCTGGAAGAGAACTGGCCCAGCCAGCTTCGCATGGCGGTCGGCAACCTAGCTCCTGTTGTTTACAACGCTTCCGTCGGCGGCTGGGGTGCGGTTCAGTATCTGGACGCTTTCTCCAACATGACGCTGCTGCAGCCGAGAGTGGTGGTCGTGGCCTTCTACAGCGGCAATGACGCTCTCGACTCTTTCACGGTGGCCTATGGCGTGGAACGCTGGGCTGACCTTCGGGTGGAGCCGACGCTGACGGCGACCGATGCGCCGGCAGTGGCCTACTCGCCCTCCGCGGATGACGCCTGGCAGGTACAGTTTGCCGGCGGCCCGGCAACCACTTTCACCCCCGGACTCAGGCTCGCGTCCAATCAGGACCATCCTGCCGTGCACGCCGGATATGCCATCATGGCCGAGGTCGCCAGGCAGATCAGCGTCCAGGCGGCTGAACTGGGCGTTCGCGTCGTCTACGCCATCATTCCCACCAAGGAGTTGGTGTATGCGCCGCGCGTCGCGTCGGAAGCTATCGAGACACCGGCAGCCTATGCGGCGTTGGTGCGTGTGGAGCAGACACGCATTGCCACCCTGGCGGCGCAGCTCGCCGGGCTGCCGGCGTCCGACTACGTGGATGTCGTGCAGCCGCTCCAGGCGGCCGCGCGCAGCGATGCGCGCCTGTATCCCGAGGACACCAACGGCCACCCGTTTCGCTCCGGCTACCGGGTCATTGGCCAGGCGATTGCAAAGCAGGTTGCGCGATACTTGCCCGAGGTGCCCCGCGGCCTTGTGGCGGTACGCACCAGCACAGGCAAGCCGCAGCTGGCTCTGCTCACGGACGAGGGCGCAGCCGTCTTCGCCACGCCCAACGTGGCTCGAGCCAACGGCTGGTCACTAGACCGAATCAGGGTGGTGCGCCGCCGCGATGTTGCCGCCATGCCGCGCTTCCCCGTCATACGCATGGTAGACCCGGCGCGTTTCGGGCCCCAGGCGATTGTGCTGGCGGACAGGTAAGCGGGGCCGGGTCAGATGGCCTGCTCGTTCTCTTCGCCCGTGCGAATCCGCACGACCCGCTCCACGGGGGTGACGAAGATCTTTCCGTCACCGATCTTGCCGGTCCGTGCGGCCTGGGTGATCGCCTCGATGCAGGCATCGGCCTGGTCATCGGCTATGACGATCTCGATGCGGACTTTGGGTAGAAAATCGACCACGTACTCGGCGCCGCGATACAGCTCCGTGTGCCCCTTCTGGCGGCCAAAGCCTTTGACTTCGGTTGCCGTCATGCCGGTAATGCCAATCTCCGACAGGGCTTCGCGTACGTCGTCCAATTTGAAAGGCTTGACGATGGCCTCGATTTTCTTCATCCGCGGCTCTCCATTCACGGCTACTCGTAGCCCGATGTTATCGGATAACGCCGGTCGCGACCAAATGCTCGCCGGCTGATTCGTATGCCCGGTGCCGCCTGGCGCCGCTTGTACTCGTTGCGGTTCACCATGGCAAGCACCCGCTTCACGGTGTCCGGGTCAAAGCCCGCTGCCTCGATGTCTTTCCGGGAGCGATCCTGCTCCACATAGAGCTCCAATATGGCGTCGAGCACCGGATAGGGGGGGAGCGTGTCCTCGTCTTTCTGGTCCGGGGCCAGCTCCGCCGAAGGTGGTCTGTCCAGTACCCGTTGCGGTATGACCGGTGCCTGGCGGTTGCGCCATTCCGAAAGGCGATAAACTGTCATCTTGGGTACATCGCGCAGCGGCGCAAAACCCCCGGCCATGTCGCCGTACAGTGTGGCGTACCCCACTGCCATTTCGCTCTTGTTGCCGGTGGTCAGGACGATCCTTCGGCGCTTGTTGGAGATGGCCATCAGTATGACACCGCGGCAACGGGCCTGGATGTTCTCCTCGGTGGTATCCGGCGAGGTGCCTTCCAACGTCTCACCGAGCGCATCCAAGAAGGCCTGGAAAGTCGGCTCGATGGGGATGATGTGATAGGGGACGCCCAATGCCACGGCCTCCTCCCGCGCATCCTGGATGCTCATGGATGCGGTGTACCGGGAAGGCATCAGCACGGCCTCCACCTGGTCTGGGCCCAGGGCGTCGGCGGCGATGGCCAGCGTCAGCGCTGAGTCGATACCACCTGAGAGGCCGACCACCGCCCCCTGAAAACCGTTCTTGTCCACATAGTCGCGCACGCCGGTCACCAATGCCCAGTAAATGCTCTCCTCGGCAGGCAGTTGCGGCTCTTTTTCACCTGGCAGCGCGTGGACTTCCGGTGCCTCCACGATGTCGACGGTGTAGAGCCCCTCGGTGAAAGCGGGTGCCCGCATGGCTAACGTGCCGTCGCTGTTCATGACGAAGGAACTGCCGTCGAATACCAGTTCGTCCTGCCCGCCCACCAGATTGACGTAGACCACGGTCAGGCCGTGGTCCATGGCTCGCTGGGCGACCAGCGACTCCCGCTCCGCGCTCTTGCCTTGGTGGTAGGGAGAGGCGTTGAGGTTGAGAAGCAGGCGCGCTCCCCGAGCGGCCGCCGCACGCGCGGGGTTCGGCACCCAGATGTCCTCGCAGATGTTGATGGCTGTGGTGATACCGCCAATCTCCACCACGCAGCTGTCTGCGCCAGGCTGGAAATAGCGCATCTCATCGAACACCGCATAGTTGGGGAGGTTCTGCTTATAACACCGCGCCCTCACGACGCCGTCGCGCAGTAGAAACGCCGCGTTGTAAGTGGCTTCGCCGTCTCTGTGGGGAAGTCCGAGCAGCACATCGATCCCGTGAACCTGGCGGCGGATCCTGTCCAGGCTGCGTTGGACCCGGAGGTAGAGGCCGGGTCTCAACAGTAGGTCCTCGGGAGGGTAGCTCGTCAGCGTGAGCTCCGGAAACACCGCGAGATGGGCCTTGTGCTCATCGCGGGCCTGGCAGGAGCGCTGGATGACCGTTTCGGCGTTACCCTCGATATCGCCCACGAGCAGATTGGTCTGCGCCAGAGCGATACGCAAGGGCCCCTGCACGCCGCCTGTCTGGGGCATCGAGTTGGCCATCAGACGCCCGCGGGACTTGCGCAGCCTGTTCCCCAGGTCGCGCCTGCCGGCGGTGTGTGCCGGGGTGGCGTCCCCGGCGCGCATGAAGCCTGTGGTCGCGTCGCGGCTGGGAGCCTGATTGTCCCGGGTTCGGACTGGAGCGAGTGTGCTGGCATGGCCGCGGCGCAGGTACCGGATTTCCGAAGTGAAGGGCTATTCTGCGGAAATCCGCAAGCATCCGCAAAGCCGCGCTTCAGTGACCTCTTGCCGCGACCGCTACAGGTCTTACGCCTGGTCACCGCCCGGTATGGCACGCGGTCCGGGTATCCAACGGATGCGACAAACCCACCACGTAGTGCATGAAACTGAGCATTCTGGCCGGCAAGGCCTGGGCCGGGACCGACGGTCCTCCTGAGAGCCCGGCCGACACCTGGCGGCCCCTTCGCTATTTCAACCTGTACCGCACCACGCTGGCGGGCCTGCTGATGGTGCTGATGCTGTCCGGCGTGATTCCACGCTTCTTCGGAGCCCATGATCCCGAGCTGTTCGCGGCCACCGTCACCCTTTACCTGGCGTTCGGCATTGCCAGCAGCTTCTCAATCCGCTGGCGCCGTCCAGCCTTCCAGCTGCAGGTCTTCGTCCAGGTTTTCGTGGACATCGTCGCCATCACGCTGATGATGTACGCAAGCGGTGGGGTTCGCAGCGGACTCGGCATGCTGCTGGTGGTGGCGATCGCCGGGGGCAGCATTCTCACCGTGGGACGCACCGCGATTCTGTTCGCGGCGCTGGCGGCTCTCGCTGTCCTGGTTCAAGAAGTGTATGCCTGGGTCCACGACGTGTTCAGCGATACGGCATACACCCAGTCGGGGCTGCTCGGAGCGACCTTTTTTGCCACCGCGTTTCTTGCCCACGTGCTTGCCGAGCGGGTGCGGGAGAGCGAGGCCCTGGCCCTTCGCTGGGGGCTGGACCTGGCAGACCTGTCCGTCCTCAACGAGCACATCATCCAACGCATGCAGTCCGGCATTCTCGCCGTCGACTCGGAGGATCGGGTCCGGTCGGTAAACGGCTCGGCCAAGCGCCTGCTTGGTATCACCGGGCAGCCTGTCGGGGATGCTTTAGCAGCGGTCTCGCCCGAACTGGCGGAACTGGTGCAGCGCTGGCGGCAGGGTCCTGCAAGTGGTTCTCAAGTATTTCGGCCCGCAGGAACGGGCGGTGACGTGATTGCGTCATTCGCCGCGCTGGAGCAACCCACTTCCCGCGGCGCCCTGATTTTTCTGGAGGACAGCTCGGAGGTTACCGACCGGGCGCAGAGACTCAAGCTGGCCTCCTTGGGCCGCCTGGCGGCCAGCATCGCCCACGAGATACGTAACCCCCTCGGGGCAATCAGTCACGCGGGTCAGCTGCTCGCCGAGTCGCCGCAGCTTTCCAATGCGGACCAGCGTCTGACGCGCATCATCACCGACCAGTCCCAGCGTGTGAACGGGATCATCCAGAACGTCATGCAGCTCAGCCGGCGCGACCAGCCGACTCCGGAGAGCTTCGAGCTGGGTGCCTGGCTGCGCGATTTTGCCGACGAGTATGTCATGGG
>JAAUXT010018174.1_pt1 | contig 11003 bp, 10 predicted proteins | sample 7278171 | NCBI WGS metagenome assembly JAAUXT01 (sample SAMN14350112, study PRJNA611818) | marine sediment metagenome | isolation source: surface marine sediment (1.8m) | place: French Polynesia: Moorea | collected 2018-08 | reverse complement strand
CTTGTTTTTGTTGTTCGGTCAAGATCTTTGCACTCCCATTGGTCAGCAATGGTACCAGGTGATTGAGAAACAAAAGAAGTCGACCAGAGTGTTGCGTCGCCAAGAACATGAGTTTTGGTATCAGCCTCGTACTGTCGATGTCAGAGGCGCGCGGCTGGTTCTCCACTTGAATGTCTAGTTGTGTGTTGCAATCGGTAAACGGCGTCCCGATTCCTCTGGGCAAAGGCTTCTAGTGCCTTTTAAAACCTCCGGGATGGGTTCAGACAACGTGGCTTTCAGAGCTCCCCACCCCCGGCCAACACTTCGAGATAATCTTCAGAGACAAGTGAAAATGTTCCGTGCCTTCAGAGGCCCTTCCCTGTGAAAACAAGTCAAGTGCCCACCGCCATTCCAAAAAATTCCAACATCGTCCGGTCGAAAATGTTGTGTGGAATGTTTGTTCTCACCCCACACTCAGTGGTGAAATTTCCTCTGGCAAAAATTTCACAACAAACTTGTCAGAAATGACCCCCGCCCTCCGCAAGTGAACCTTTCCAAGATCTGCCAAAACAAAAAGGCATTCGAAATGAGAGTCTCCAAATAGCCTGGAGTTCTGGTTGGCCCAGACCAACCTGCAGTTGGAGGCTTGAAAAACCCCAATGACCACGATCTCCGACAAAATGAGATGCGACAAAAGACCTGGAACATTTTCCTGGAGCTCCACAATTCACACGATTTCAGAAACAAGAGAAGCAGTGCACAGGGCAACTGCACGTGCGAAGTCCCCGGGGTGTTTGCTTTGGTGGTCATGATCCTTTTCCTTTTTGTTGGCAAATTACTTTCAGATATCTTTCATATAAGCCACAGATCAAGTATCTAACTTATAAAGAACCTGAGATTTGGGATTTTGCATCTGATTCCTGGGGAGTTTTGTTTTTGCTGACTATGGAAGTTGGCATGGACATCCTTTCAAAACAGCACAGCAAACTACAAGTTTCAAAATACCTTTCACATGAATGATAGATCAAGTCCTTCACTTCAAAAGAACCTCAGATTTAGGCTTTTGCATCTGGTTGCTGAGGAGTTTTGCACTTGGTTGCTATGGAATTGCTATTGAAGTTGGCATGGACAAATATGACAGCAAACTGCTTTCTAATATCTTTTTAAGTCTCTAACTTCAAAGAACCTGAGATTTGGGCTTTGCATCTGGTTGCTGAGGAGTTTTGCACATGGTTGCTATGAAATTGCTATTGAAGTTGGCATGGACAAATATGACAGCAAACTGCTTTCTAATATCTTTTCAAGTCTCAACTTCGAAGAACCTGAGATTTGGGCTTTGCATCTGGTTGCTCAGGAGTTTTTCACCTGGTTGCTGAGATCAGATCTCCAAATAGAAAAGAACCTGAGATTTGGCATTTTGCATCCAGATGCTGGGGAGTTTTGCATCTGGTTGCTGGGGAAGTTGTCATGGACATACTTTTTTTTCTAAATTTTTACTATGGACTCAAAGGCCTTTCAAATGAGCCCTAGATCAAGTCTGTACTATCAGTGGCAACTGAGATAGGGGGGGTGGTGACAGGTGACGTTCTGATTTACTGCTTTTGTTTCCCAATCGCGGGGGTACAATGCAGGCTGAACGAGCCTGCGAAGATCTGGACCGAACAACAAAACGGTCGTTGAAGATTTTGAGAAAAGCCTCGTAAAAGCTCCGCTTTGTTGTTCTCAACAGTCGCCCGCTGGGGAAGGCCTGGATCAACTTCTACAAGTCGATCACCAACGTGGAGATGTTCCCGGATCCTAAAGTCAGCTCTGTCGCGGACGACCTCGCCCACCAGCTGGCCACGGAGCGCATTGTCGGCGTCGGTGAGTTTGCTTGTTGTTGGTGTCCATTTTCTGGGACCGTCAAACCTGTTCTCGTCTCCATCCCAGCGAAGCCACCTGTGTTCGCAACACAATGCACGCACAAACTGCAAAGGTTTTCCCTCGCAAGTAGCCTCTTGGGGACCAAGTTGTTTAGGACTGGTCTTGGGCAGTGCGAACTACAACAGTTATTGTCTTGTCTGAGGTAATCGTTTTGATTTGATCCACCGGATCATTTGACGTCCAGCTTGATTGCTATTTTGTACCTTGCAGAAAACATGGACGGAGGGACCCAGATCAAGCTGCTGTTTTACTTCGCGGACGGAGGCAAGGCAGTCTACAAACCCATGAGGTGAAGCTCAAACATCGCTCCTGTTTTCGCCTCACCGATTCTCCAGACTTGTCCTGAAACAGGTTTCAATGCTGTTGGAAAAAACAAACAATCCTGCAAATAATCTTACAAACTATAGATCTGCGAAATAGCGGTTCACATGAAAGGCTGACATGTTGGTCCAACTTGAGGAAGATCTCGACTACGATCCCACACACGGGAAGAACAGGCGCCCTCAGCTTGTTCGTTCCCGGATTGTTGAGGTTCTTGCACATTTCCCTGACACTTCCAGCTCCTTTTCTCCAATAGATCTAAAATAGGGCTGGGGGAAACTTTTTGGGGCCTTCTTTCCCGTATTTTTGCATGGGGACTACCACAGGTGTTTTCTGACCTCCCTCCCAAGTTCGAGGGACTCCTCCCATGCAGATCCTCGCAGGTGTCCACCAAGGAGCTGTGTTTTGCCGAAGTACAAACGTTTTTCCAAAAACCCCACAGACTCGCAGAATCGTACACATAAGTGGCCGTCCAAAAAGTGGAGGTGTTCTCCCAGCGCCAGCAAGTGCAAAGTGCATGCGCTGCTGAACTGACTTGTCAGAAATACAGAAACACTCGTCAGCGCTGACAGATGTGGGTACGGGTGAGATTCTTTGGTTCCCAAAGAGTCTGTGCAAGATCGATCTCATTTGGAAAGTTGTTGTCTCAACTGCGAGCTCTTGATACAGGCAGATTCATGGGAGTCTTAAGTTGTAGAATGAGTCCTGCCCAAAACGAATGCTTTTTGCATTGAAAAAGCTTTTCCCATCAGCATTTTTCTGTCGTTGATCTGGAGAACACTGTCGGCAGCAGAGAAACGAGCATGCAGTCACCCAGTCCGTGTTCCGCTTTCTGTCAGAGTGACTCGAGAGAAGGAGACCGATCCCGACGTCTTCTACTGGAGAGACTACGAGCGAGCGACGGCGGAGGTCGCAGCCTACCACCTCGACAGGTCAGTTCAACTTCGAAATGTGTGTGCGTGTGTGTGTGTGTGTGTGTACGATTTATCGTAAAAACAAGCGAAGTGCATGGTGTTCACACGAAAAAACCCCTCGCATGCAGAACTCGCTGTCAGTGTTTGTGCAATTGGTGCATCTCTTGAAAGCAACCCGATTTTTTCTTCGCAATTTTTCTGTGACATTCCCTGGCAAAGGTGGAAACCGGACCGCCGGGTTTTGTTTACGCGTGACAAGCACGCGCTCCTCATGTTTTGGTCACTGTACATAATGTCTCGCGTTGTGGCCTTGCAGGGCCTGAAATAATAAATCTAGGAGAAAAATGTAGTGTCAAACCCCACGAGTATGTTGGGGTGCATAAGGTGAGTAGTTAGTGGTCAAAGTGATGCCTTTTTTGCGGCCTGCATGTTATCTTGTGGACACCCAAACTCATACGGTATAGGTCTTCAAACCAACAGTGCAGTTGGTTCTCTTCGCGGCACGGGATTCCAAAGCAAGTTATTGGTTCGTTTTCATTGCTGTTTGTTCGTGTTTCTGAGTTTGACCAAAACAACAAACAAGAAAGAAGATACAGCCAACTCAAACAGCCCAAAATGCACTGTAACAAGCACAATTGGTGTGACAAGTGTGTATTCCAGCAAAGGTTGATGGGAATTTTGCCTGGGCCAGTTGATAACTCTTCTAAACTGACAATAGAGCTTCACAAAGTGACACAGTTGTTCAAATGGAACAAACTGTACACGAAGAGGGCTTCACCCAATTGTCTGGTTTCATTCTGCGGTTGAAAATGCAGAAAATGATGCAATTTCTTTCCAAGGAAACGTTCAAAGTGGCTCAAAATGCGCTGGAAACATCAAAAATCGTGAAGTGAGTGCAATCAAACGATCTTCAAAAATGGTGCTCAATCACCAAGTCAATGTTGTTGACCTAAGAGGGGGCGGGCACCCAATATAACCATTACCAGAACAATCTCCACCTTCATATCAGCAGGGGGGGCACCCAATATCAATGTTGGCTGAGTACCAGGGGGGGGGTCACACAATCAGCTACAACCCACACTTACCTCTCTGAGTGCTGTCCTGAGTGACCAAAGGACTACTCTGAGCTCAATGATGGGTAGATTAAGGGTTCACCCAACGCTGACTTTACCAGAGGGTCACCCAACCTTCATACTGCCTTTTGCTGAGGTCACTGTTGGGTGACCCCCACCCCAATGTCAAACTTTGGGTGGCTGCTGCACAGCCCAAAGCATCAAGTACAAATTTAGCACAGACACACTTTGAGACGTGATAAATTAGGAATTTGGCCACTCTGCTTATATGGAACCACGGAAAATCAATGGCTGGAAAAAACGCTACTTGTCTTTCCGATTGGCCTGGTCATTGGCTCAAAAGTTCATCACAAATAGAGCAGAAATAAGCTCTTGATACCGTGAAACATGTTTCTGTTTTTGGTCAATGATGGCCGAGCTTGTCTGCCGTTGTTGACAGGAGATGTGAGCCCATTCATCCAGCACCAAAAAGTTTAGTGCGCCCAAATTGAAATCTGTTGTGAAATTTCTGACAAACACAGAGCACAAAAGTTTTGAAGTAACAGGTTTGAAAAAAAATACTGTTATTTTTGATGAAAATTATTTCACAATGACTCTTTTGTTGTTGTATTCAATAAAGAATTGAATTGCATTTGAAGGATAATATAAATTTGACTGCTAACACAAATCACTTTTTGTGTTTGTGCGTGGGTTATGTGAACTCGAAAATTATTGTAAGAAAGATTGAGGTTGAAAATTTGTCGCACGCACAATGATTTGCCAACAGACAACAAAAACCCACACAGGTGAAATCAATGCGTCCCGATTTTTTTTGAAATTCGCGAGCGAAAAACACACAGAACAGTGTTTCGAGACCTGACAAGAGAGTCACGAGTGGACATCCGTTTGATTGCATGTGTTGTAGATGACAAGTTCACGAGAAATATTTATTTCCAAGTTGCCTGAATTATTGCTCTGGCCCAATTTTTTTTATGACTTTGCCTCATTTACGTGTTTCGTCTGTTTGGCTGTTTTAGAGTGCTCGACATGCGAAGGACAAGCCCCTGCGCCAGTCGAGTTGTCAACATCACCAGTGACATTCTGCCTGTTGCTGACAAGAAGTTAGAAGAGACTATTTTTGTTTCGCCAGGTGTGTAGTACCGCATCATCAAAGAAACAACGTGCTTCAGGGTTTCAATTCCTCAGTCACAAACTTGGTTCTTTTGCATCTTCTGTCTTTCACAACACTCTGACTGGATCAAGCTGGACAGACTGTTTTGCGATGTGCAGCGATGTTATTTGCGCAACAAAGCCCAAACATTGAAAACATTTTGGTCCCTTCTCCAAAGAAAAGAAACGGAAAGATTGCTAGCAGCTGGTGTGGTAGAATAGATAGATCTACAAAATTGTGTTGTTTCGTGCTGCTGTGCTTTTTGTTCAGTGGTGGGATTTGAAGTCCTTGGCTGAACCCAGCCTTTTGGTTTTTGGCTTTGATACAGGAACTGATAACGCCACTTGCTGTTTCTAACAGTGGCTCGTTAGCCCAGAAGTCAAAAACTTGTTCGTCGGAACTTCTTCATTCTCGCCGAGACAAAAACAAAAACAAAAGAAAACTCAAGAGGAGCACAAATGTTCTGACTTGGCTGCTGGGGCTCGATAAATAATAATGAGTGTGTGTTTTGCTCACATATTCTGCTTTTGGTCAGGAAACAACGTATGTTTCTACGGGGAGTGCAAGTACTACTGTGATACCGGACATCCTGTGTGCGGGAGTCCTCACCTGCTGGATGGGTCCCTGTGTGCCTGGCTGCCGGAAGTCGGGAGAACTAGAAGCAGGTCGCCGTGGAGACGTTCGTATTCCAAGGTGCGTCTGCGGTCTGTGCCCCAGTTACTTTCCGTTGAAGTGGAAAATCAAACCTCATCTGTGGTGCCTGCCGCCATGGCCTGGAATGTTTTTTCTGGTGCCTGGTCGAGGAGGCCACAGAACACAAGTATGAAACAACTGTGGTAACAAAGTGCTCTCCACCTTGCAAGAAACCGTGAAATGACGAAGTGGTGATGTGATTGCAGTATAAACTGGCGGAGTGGGAGAAAAACGACAATTACTGTGACCAAGTGAAGTCAAAATCTATCCACGGGGTTGGGCGCATGTTGTTGGACGTCATGGACCTCTACACGTTTGACTTCCTCATGTGTGAGTGTCAGCAAGTCAAATGAACCATGATTGCAAGGGACAAAACAGCAACGCTTCACAACCGCTCAGTCCGCAGGGGAAAGGACAGTTCGATTTCAAGTTGACGCAAAAATATAATAGATCGCAACTGAAACTAGACTTTCAAGTAGAAAACGAACCGCATGCCGCTGTCATCACTATCAAGGAAACCACACTCAAGGAAATTTCCCTGCACTGAAATTTCCTTGCAGCCTCAACTTTCCTTGAAATTCTGTATATAGGGGGGGGGGGGGCTGGGTGTCACAAGAAAATTTCCTTGCACTGTTTCCTTGCACTGAAATTACCCTGCACTGAAACTTCCTGCACAGGAGGGGGCGGGCTTACAAGGAAATTTCCTTGCAAGGAAATTTCAATGCAAGGAAATTTCCCTGCACTGAAATCTCCTTGCACAGGGAGGGGGGGGGGGTTACAAGGAAATTTCCTTCCACCCCCGCCCCAGCTCTCACCTCGGTCAGTCAGACAGTCACAGTAGAAACAATACAAGCCGATGCGGCTCGTAAATATGTATTGGAGCAGGGTCAAGCGAGAAATTTATATCGGAACAGGGTCTCCTGGTTTTGTGTCAAGCGAAAACTTGTTCTGTCTTATCCTGAGGATAAAAAAGAAAGTAGTTTGCATGACAGTTTGTGCGATCTTCCTCACAGACAACATGGACCGCCACCACACGGAGAAATTCCGGGAGTTCAACAATGATACTTTCCTTATCAACTTGGACAACGGAAGGGGGTCAGTATTTGCGAAAAAACCACGGTTTTTGGGAACGTACTGCTTTGAAGTTTGTGGATAGTTTCCGCGTTGGAGGGGCGGTTTGGGGTGGGTGTGGACTGATAAATAACCAACGTTGGAATTTCTGCGCCGTTGTTGCAGGGTCTGCCTCCCCCCTCTGGTGACAACGTGTTTCTTTTTTCTGCGCACAGGTTCGGTACGCACAGCAGAGACGAGATTTCCGTCATCGCCCCGGTGTACCAGTGCTGTGTCTTCCGCTACTCGATGCTCCTCAAGCTTCTCAGTTTCCACAAGGGACCCGTGCACCTGGGCGAAGCTTTGAAGCGTTCAATGGCGACGGAGGCCATAGCCCCAGTTCTCATCGACGAACATTACGAGGCTGTGGACAGGAGGGTAAATCACACTCTAAAATTGGTGGCAGAGTGTGTGAGGAAATATGGTGCTCGCCGAGTCGTTATTGATGACCACAACTGACACACCAGTCGTGCTGACGAAGAGCAATGCCACCGGTGGTGCACACTCACATTCAGTGCTGTGGAACAGTAACACCAACCAACAGTTTGACGCAAGGAAGAAGCAGACAAGTGACCTTACAAAGTGAAGCCAAAGTTGCGAATATCAGTGTGTGCACAATCGTCACACGCAGCTTGGTGTACATGGCGTCACAAAGTACGTTGTCGAACAAATGCAGTCATCCACCTCGGTTTTCCGAAACACAAGCAATAACTAGTGTACCAACTTCAAAAATCTCGTGCCTGAAAAACATCTTGTTCGTGTCCTAAGAGATGGACTCTGCCAGTGAACAAAACTTGAATTTTGCACATTCGTGTGACATTTGCAAAGCAATAGCGATTGTTTTTGTATCCCTGTTTGGTGTGTGGAAGATGCGGACGGACGACCCTCCACACAGTTTCAAAGTCTGGAAGGGGGAGTTGAACAAATGGTCCCTCAGCACACTGAGTTTTGGAAAACCAAAAGAGGGTTCAGTGCAGTTTTTGGTTCATTTTGGTGTTACTTCCAAGAATTTGGCGAAATTTTTCAGATTCAGAATTTTGTGATGACCAAATGTGGCATTCAGTGTGTTTTGACCAAACAGATCATCCCCATTTGTCCTCTACCCTCCAGATAGGTTTCAGTGCCAGGCTGGGATAACCAAAGACCAAGCTGCATGGACACGATTTGAGTAGTTTCTTCCTCCCCGTGCCACCCTCATGCCAAGCTGAGATTTGCTTCGTGTTTGGATTGATTGGGTTGCCGTCATCTTTGGGCAACACGTCATAGACTTCCACTGCACTTGAAACTTGTTATGTGTTTTCACAATGTTTGTTCAAAATTAGCAAAGAAGTGGTCCATTTGCCACCTACTGCCGATTTTGACACACGCTGGTCACAGCGGCAGGCACTTTGTACGAAGAATAACCACACGGGTCTTCCAGTATCTGGGCGCACCCAACTTAAATGTTTGCAGCCAAATCTGTCCTGATCAGGAAAAAGAGGGTCCTTCATGGAAAATCCAGTCATTCGATGGTTCAAACGTTCTTTCACGACTGTAGTTTTCCTCGCAGTTGATTTTTTGGAATTGCAACACCCAACACCTGTTTGTCTAGAGCTGCTTGCAACAGCACAGCAGCGCGCGTTAACTCGTGCGCGTGTTCACGAGCACATCAGTGACCCTGTAAAAGGTACCTCAAGACGACCTTGTGATACTCGACTGTGCCAAATAGACGACACCCAGTTGTTAGGTTCGATTTGGTGCAAATGTGTGAAAATTTGTTGTGAATGTGAAGAGCTGTTTGAGACGAAGTGACGCCAAAGAAAGTTCCCTCAGCTTGTTCCTCACAAAATGCCTTGCGTTCGAGGAAATTTGGGTGTCCCGACAACGGAATGTTTGGCTTTTCTATGCTTTCGTTCCAACTTACAAAATACTGACCTTCCGAGGTACAGCCTCGCACAAACAGAATCCATGGAAAGTCTTGATGTTTCGTATGTTTTCGTGCATATTTGTCAGTTGTTTATTTGAACCAGAATGGCATTCGATAACACAGCTGTTCCTATTTTTGCATTGTTTTACAATTGCACCCACGCATTTCCGCAGTAGTTTGTTCACTTGTGTTTGAAACACAGAACGTCATGCTGATCTCGATACACGCGTTATGGGTGTCCGGTTCCGGCAGATGACATGACAAGTGCAGTGAATCCGATATTAGCAACGAAAAATGAATCTGTCACAGCAAGCGTACAGTATTGCTCAAAACGATCACAAATTTATGGGTGCGCAGTTTCAACCGCTCGAGACGCCTGTCGTTTCTGAAATTGCCTTCGTCAAAGGAAACTGCAGCAATGTGATGGTGGAAATGTTATTCCCAAATTTTCATCGCAACGTAAAATGTTGACGACATTGTTGAAATGTGTTGTTGGAAATATGAGACATTATCATTTGTGAATAAAGCGTACAGGACACAAAAGTGGTCAGTTTGGCTTTCTCGACCCCAAATATCACGATGTTGGCTCGTGTCCACCAGTGGCCGATTTTACTTCTTCAGTTGTGACGTTCGATCCCACGTCTTCAGCAGTTTGTTCCACCGCGTTGACCAAGACCGTGTCCTCTTCTTGAGTGTGTTCGGCGGAGCCAACTGGGAACTCGCTCTCTTTCTCTGCGTCCACTCTGAGGTCAAGAACTTTTGAAGCAACCGGTTCGTCTTCACCTGCCACAAACCCAGTGTTTCCGACGGTCAAGTTCACCACAGTCCTTTCTGATTTCTCTCCCTGTTCGCAAGTCTGAGTGACGTCATCATCAAGTCCACCATTGCCGCGACAAACTTCCTCATCTTCAGTGCCAGTATTTTTCTTTGTTTCTTTCACAAGGGTGATCTCTTGCAAGTTATATTTTCTGAATTTGGTAAAATATTTTTGAACACTAATACACATGATATTCTTGATTACATCCACACCGATAACGTATTCTGGGTTGTCCAAGTCAGGTTGATTCGCCGGATTCAGTCCTCTCACAGCTTCAACGAGCAGCCGAATCACATTGCTCCTCTTCACCACCGAGTTGTTTCTGCACTTCACGTGGACAATGAAGGAATGGCCATCCGCATTTGTGAAGTGCTCCTTCAGAGTTTTTTCAGCTAATCTGGTGATATTTTCGTCAATACATTTGCACGTTCCAACTATCGGAAGGAAGCGCATGATGTAACGGGACTTAGCTTTCTGCGAATCGAGGACATCAGTGAAGATGCTGTCAACCAGATGTACGGGGTTGTCCAGCGTCGTCTTGATGAACACGCAATTGTTTGCGCCACTCTCAAACTGCTGGAAACGTCGCTCTCGCTTTGGCTGGGATGTCTGTTTGTCTCGTTCTTTTTGCAAAGCCTTTTCCATGTCTTCGTCGCTGTCAGTCTCCGCCTCCTCCTCCTTCGTCTCCTGGAATGGCATAATGCGACGGCACTTAAATTGTGGAGTGACAAAAGCGTACTCACCACTAAATTGTGTGGGCCAAGTGCCACACAAGGCGATTGAACACGTGATGTGGCGTTGGTCCTCTGTTGAAATAAGCCACCACCGCTTGAACAACTCATGGGTCTCTCTCAGAGAGGCCTTGCCTCTCTGCCTCCTCACACAATTTACGTATGATATTTTGCCAAAAGAAAGAGAGAAGTTTAGTTTCTTCAAAGGTGATCAAACGTGGGTTCGCTGACGCCATTTTCCAAAAAGAGAGAGCAGCAGAACCACAAGGGGTCACGTGATCAGCCCCTGGGGGGAGGGATGCTGGGTAATTTCCAGCAAAATAGCAGAATTTTGATATTATGCATCTATTCCCTGTCTAATGTATATAATTAAATATAAAAATATT
>JAAUXT010119080.1_pt1:0-10000 | contig 11004 bp, 16 predicted proteins | sample 7278171 | NCBI WGS metagenome assembly JAAUXT01 (sample SAMN14350112, study PRJNA611818) | marine sediment metagenome | isolation source: surface marine sediment (1.8m) | place: French Polynesia: Moorea | collected 2018-08 | reverse complement strand
TCAACGTGAGTGGGTCATGTGAGTGGCAACCAAGCTGTCAAGTCGAAAAAGGACCCAGCCATGGTGCTCCTGCCTCACTCCAATACACCGTGATTCATCACAGGAGCGACACTTAGTCCCTCTTTTGAAGACTTGAAATTCAATCTCTCTTTTACCAGGTCCGCCCCTCAAGTTGCAGGTGGTTCATTTGTCTCGTTTCCTCTTCCCTGGGGTAGTATTTCATGTCTCGAGTCCTGAACACATCGCACGGGTTATTTCTCCCGGGTGAACGTCGCTGTTGTCGCCTCAGTTCGTGCTGGACCCGGCGGACCAGGCGCAGGTCACGGAGCGACACCTGCTGGGCTTCTCCAACCTGCAGACCACGTGTCCCATCGCCTTCAGCTACACCGAGAACGGGCGCACCCTCTTCAGGTAAAGCGGTTTTTTACATCAGTGACACGCGATCGTTTTGTTTGACGTCGGCGTCAAAATTTTGCATTGATTCCAATGGTGGAATTTTTTTGACGTCTGCCCAAAGAACGACCTCGCGACACACAATGTGAAAAGTCTTTAGAACGCAGCGTCACAGAGTCGGTGCGTCGCGCGCTTCCACATGACATGGGGCTCTGCTACATATGAGTAAAAATACACTGATTGTGCGAAGTCCCTTCAGGGCGAAGCACCAAGTGGTAGTACATGGCAAGGTGGCTGAAATGTCCCCTGCCCTTTCCCTCCCAACCCCCCTCCCCCTCCCAAACCCTCTGCCCCCAAACCCCACCCCAGACCCCCTCCCCCACAGAAGACAAGGAGGACAAGGAGGAATCGGCGATATTACCGGCAAGGGATTTCGCACTGCAGTTGCCTTGAGCACTGCTTCTTGTTTGTATGTTCAAGCTTCTGTGCTGCCACAAGGGCTCAACGCGGAAGACACCCACAAAAAGAGAATGGGGCCCTGCAGTCCCAGTTCTCCCTTGGCCAGTGCTGGATTCGGACTCTGTGTTTACGTAAGTGTTGACACTTCGCAGGTTGCTGAAGCGGTACGAGGGCGCCCCGGAGGTCGGCGGGCTCTACCACTTCAACGAGGTGCACGAGCCCATCTCGTACTCAATCGGCGCGCACGTCGACCCGCCGCCGCCGCCCTCTGGTGGCTCGCGCGACGAGCAAGGTCAGTTTCCGGTTCCGTCACGGACGCCGCCTGAAGCAGCGTTCACATAACAAAACAACAATACGGAGGTTCAGAAACATGTCCGCTCCTATTTCGACGTGCCTAATTGCCAGATCGGTGACACAAAAAAACCATTTTGCTCACTTGTCATTGGCTCTCAGGGTGAATTTGGAAACTTGGTTTGGTATCTGTGTCACCGATCTGGCAATTGGGGCACCGCACGCATGAAAATAAGGCGTGCTAAACCTCCCTATTGTGGTGTTGACGAGGCTCAGCGAGACGGCACACGACGCTTGCAGTAGGGAGTTTTAGCAGATCCGTCCGGTCCTCATCCAACGTGTCCCGATCACCAGATCAGTGACACAGATACCATTTGGTCACTGGTCATTTACCCTCAGTGCAAATTTGGTGTTTGTGCCACCGATCAGGCAATTAGGGCACCTCGCCTAAAGGACACATGTGGTTGCGAAAACTTGTCAGTGTGAAGCCCTGAATCCCTGCGTGACGTGTCCGTGTAACTTGCGTTGATCAACTCAGAAGCGCAAAGATGCAACGCACCACGCACCCAGCGTAAAATGGGCGTAAACCAGGGGTTGTCGCGCTGCGCACCGGATGCGTCGCGTATTGAGCGGTGTCCCGTTGTTTCCCGCAGACGCGAACGTGGTAGCGCCCCCTGCGCCACCGCTGCGCCTCGGACACCCCCTGGTGCCGCGCGAGTACACGATGCCGAACCGCCCGACGGCGCAGGCGTTCGTGCTCAAGAACATCCCGCTGCGCTCCGGCCGCATCACGTGAGAGTGCACGCATACACACGCCACACACGCACGCACACTCTACACCACACACACACCACATACACACACACACCACATACACACGGTGCATCGCGCGCACACTACACACAGTGACACACACGCATGTTCACACACAGTGAACGAAACACACACACACACACACACACACACACACACACACAAAGGTCATTGTTGTATAAAGTTCGAAATTTGCTATTCTTGACGGCTGCGCCTGCGCACAGTCGCAGTCAATCTGTGGCGCCCCCTCCCGAGACAGCGACTGCGACTGCGCATGACCGGAAGTTCTCCCTTCTCCCACAGGAAGTTCGAGGCGTTCATCGCGACGCTGACGCCGGCCGAGCTCGAGCAGCCGATCCGCTTTCAGGTTCGTCACGTCTTCTACTCTGGGGGACTGGGGCATTTTCTTTGATGATACTGTACAGAGGTTCATCAACCGTACAACTCTACCTGGCTGTTCCATTACCTCCCCACATCGCACGGAAGTTCTGTGGAATCCTCAAAACACACGGGACAAAGGCATGCAGTCTCCACAGTCATATGCCGTGTCCACATTGACAGGCCGATTTCATCAGCCAAGTAATGAGGGCAAGTAGCACGTGTTTGCTGAACCTCCCTGATACCAGAACCACGTCTGAGCACGTCCAACTGATTCATGACAGGGCTTGGTCCCGATCACTGTTCAGCCCGAGGCGGGTCCCCAACTCCGTTCACACACAGAAACCAGGCGCATCGCCCCAGCTCGTACGATTCTGTGCGCAGAACGGAAACGTGTAGTCTGTCAGTCAATGCCCAGCAGGGCCTGTCCCAACAACCCCGTGAGCTTTGTAACTTCACGAGTTGGACGCAGCCAGGGCCGGATGGCGCTGCTCTCGCCGCAGCTCAATCACTCCCTCTGGTGTTAATACCCGTCTCCACCCTCTGACGTCCCCGATCCATCGCACCCGAGCTGGAACACGTGTGATGAGACTCTCTCCCTGTGTTGTAGGTGTGGACGTACAACGGGACGGCCGGGGAGGGCGCCCAGACGCACTCCGTCTACACACTCAAGTGGCAGCAGGCCTTCCAGCTCTCCAGTCTCACCAAGTCCACCAAGGGATACACCTCCAATGTGGTGAGCGTGCCTGTCTGTCTGCATGTCTGTCTGTCTGTCTGTCTCGCTGTCTGTCTGTTTTGCTGTCTGTCTCACTGCCTGTCTCGCTGTCTGCCTGCGAATTGGTTGCTGTCTTTTTTCATCTGTCTCTCTACCTTCCATTTTGTTACATTCAATTCTGTCTCACTCACTATCTCTTTCTCTTTCTCTTTCTCTTTCTCTCTCTCTCTCTCTCTCTCTCTGTCTCTCTCTCTTTCTGTCTCTCTCTCTTCCTGTCTTTCTTTCTTTCTCTCTCTCTTTCTCTCTCTCTCACTTCCAGCCGCAACTCGTTGTTCGCGTGTCATGTTTCAGTTTTGGCTGTGTGGGCCAAGAGAATGTGTGTGTGTGTGCGTGTGTGTGTGCGTGTGTGTGTGTGAACTGCGTGTGTGTGTGTGTGTGCGTGTGTGTGTGTGTGTGTGTGAACTGCTCACACGGTGTGTTCCCGCTGTTTCAGTTCGAGGTGCGGGAGCACGTGCAGGTCGACGCGAACGATCGGGTCGGCTTCGTGAGCGAGGGTCGCGTCGTGCCCATCCCGTACGACTTCAACAGCCAGGCCATGAGGTGAGGCCACACACACACACACACACACACACCAACCTTGAGGTGAGACCCTCTCACTACACAGGGTCCATGCTGTCAACGAATCGGCCGTGCCACCCCTGTCGCCACACGTGCACATCTCCCTTCACCTGCCCACAAAGGTTACCTTTGCCCCTGATGTTCTGCTGTTGAGCCAACATGTGTTGTTCAGCATTGCGTCAAACTTTAGTGCAGCCAGTCACAAACACTATCCTGGATCCGCAGGAGACCACAGACTGCGCCTTCGTGTGGATGTTACGCACGCACTGTGGTGGAGCAAAAGCGTACAACTGCGCTGTGCATACAACAATAAAATAACACCGGGTTCACAATTGAGTCTGATCACCTCTGAACGCAGCGGCTTTCGGAGCCAAATGGCCCACTACACCCAGCAACCCTCACTTCAAATCACTGCCCAGTGTGCCAAGCGCTGAAAACAACTTCAGAGGCGGAGCAAGAAGAGGAAAACACCCCTCTCCCTTGACGTTGGCATCGCCTGGGAAAATATTTTTGATTTGTTTGTTGAGTCTCCTCCCTCAGGGTTGGGCTCTTCCGGCGACCAGTCTGTGTCACTTTCTGTGCTGAAGCGAGGCAAGGTGAGCCCAAAGGCGTTCGACACTTGGCGGCGCGTCTTCACCTCTCCCTGTTCTTGTTTCCAGTTCCGGGTCGGTGAGCAGCATAGACGCGGTCGACGTGCTGCCGCTGAACCGGACGTCAGAGGGCGCTGTGATCTACCCGGCCCCGGCGGTGGCGCCCCCGCCCGGGGACCGCCGCCCGCCGCCCCCGCCCCGCGTCTTCCACTTCAACCCGGGGCGCTACCCGATCACGTGGTCGCTGGAGGTGGAGATCCAGCCCCGCCGCGCGACGCCGCCGCCCGCGAACGCTCCGTCCAGATAACCGCGTTACGCGCAGGGGAACGGGATGGACAGGCCTCGGTTCGGACTCGGGTTGTTCGCGCGTCCGTACACGCAGCGCTGTGGGAGGGGGCTTCAGGAGGGGGACCCCACCAAGGGGGGAACCCCACCCTGGGGACCCACCCCCCAGAGGACCTACACCTGGAGATCCCACCCTTGGAGGACCCGCCCCTAGAGGGCACCCTATGGCGACTCACTGTCTGCGGACCTTCCCTTGGGGGAACAACCCCTGGGGAACCCCACCCTGAGACCGACCCCTGGGGCTCAGTATCTTGGGTACCCCACCTTGGGCACTCACCTCCTGGGGACACACCCCTTTGGGCTCACTGTCTGGGAACCCCTACCCTTGGGACCCCACCCCTGGGGGTTCATTTTCTTGTGACCCCATCCTTTGTCGTATCCCAAGTTGAAATTTTATTGTTGGTGGGACATGTTGCGTGCGTTCACTCTTTGCCCTGGTCTGAGAGTCCCTGGATCCCCCCCCCGAGTTGCACCCAGTGACGTTTGCATCGCGCTGCAGACACGGACGCGCGACCGACCCGCGCCGTGACCCGCGCCTGGGGCTTCGTGTGGCATTGTCTCAAGGGGTTTTCATTTTGTGTGACGCGTGGTCATTTTTGGGCTGACGTCAAAAATTCCCCCATTCACTTCAATGTTGAATTTTGACACCGACGTCAAAAACACGACCGCGCGTCACCCAATGTGAAAGCCGTTTCATCCGTATCTTGCCGGTGCTTTTCTCATGGACTCACACTTAGATGCGACACCCGGCCCCGCCCACCATTCTTCCGAAGAAAAAATATTATTTGCCTGATTCGTTCAGAAAAGTTGGAATTGGGTGGGGGTGTGTTGTCTGCAGAGAAAAGGCATTTGTGTTCGAAGCAGGTGTAGAACTGGGTGAGTTCTGTATGGGCGGGGCTGGGTGTGAAGCAACTGTATCGGACGTGACTGACACCAGTCAAACACACTGATCATCAACCAATTAAAACAGCGGCGTTTCAGAAACAAGTACACCTGTCAGCGTGGACGCGCGCTGGACGTGTCTTGGGTTGTGTATCTGTGTACATTGGGATTTTACTTTTTTGTTTTGACACGTTCGCGATGCTATTTGGGTGGGAGTAGGGCCGTTGGGGGGAGAAGTGGGGGGGCGGGTGGGTGGGAGTGGGGTGCGTGTGGGAAGGGAGAGATGGGGGAAGGGGTGGGAATTGGGGTTAGGGAAGAGACGGGCCTGGGGAAGTGAGTGGACATGGTTGGATACAAGTGGAGGTTGGAGAGGGAGACAGGGGAAACCAGTCCAAACGATCCTGACATGTGACTGACTTGTAAAGATCTGTTCACACCGGACGTGTCGACGCAACCGCCATTGGCGCGAGCTCGAGCGCGACGCTTGACGCATCCAGTGTGGACGGGTTGAAACGCGCCTTGGAGCTGGACTCTGTACATTGCACTCCGGTTTCCGCTGACAACTCAAAATATCTCTGTACATTTGCAGCAAATACATGTACATTTTGTGTTGTCCCCAAATCATTCATTTGTTTTGTTGCGTTTGACGCCCAGTGCGTCGTCACAACTCAAGTGACATCGTCACTGACGTCAACGTCAAACCAGCTGCGCTTACAACACGCACCGTGAGCACAGCTCGTTGCGACTCTGGCCGCAACCAGATCCCACAGGGACGATCTCAACACGTTGGGCCTCAGTGTGTGTGTGTGTGTGTGTGTGTGTGTGTGTGTGTGTGTGTGTGTGTGTGTGTGTGTGCGTGTGCGTGTGTGTGCGTGTGTGTGCGTGTGCGTGTGTGTGCTGGGGGAAAAGTATTTTGGTAAATTAGGGGGAGCCTCGCCCTTCTTCAGCCCCACTTGATCCGCCCCCAGTGAAACAGATTCTCACGTGGACGTCGCTTCCGGTTCACGTCAACGATCACTGCGTCCACGTGGACACAGATCCAGCGGCGGCAAGGCACACGAGCATGGCCATCTTGAAACGTTGAGATCAGCACTCTTCAGGATCCAGCACTGGTCGGCGGGGGGGGGGGTGACTGGGGAGGTTTTGTTGCAACACGTGGGAGAGCACACGTGTGATGTGTCGACGTGGCATTTCAGCCTGGAAATCAGTTTCACCCTTTTAGAAATTTTGAAAATGTTCTTCTGTTTCTCAGACATAAATATACTTTTGTAGTTTCTCTTTCACACAACAAAATTATCCTTGCAGAAAAATACAGCTGCAAATACAGAACAAGTGACCATTGCAGAAGATAGAAAATTTCAGATTTTCCAGGGTGAAATACCACGTCACACGTGTTGCAACTGAACGCCTCTCCGCGTCGTGCGTCGTTTACAGCCGTCCTCACCCATGAGCTGCGCATGCGCGCCGCACCCCGTGTGAAGCCCCCCCACCCCGACGGCCCTGCAGACCGCCGCTGCATGCGTGGGAGGAGAGACGCGTCGTCTCAATGGGCCGCAATATTGGATCATCTCAGGCCAATTGGCAAATCGTGTACGCAGTGACGGAGATATGATATTTCCCGGGGTCATGTTTGAACACTGCTTCATAACCGCAATAAAAGACGGGCTGGGCGTGGGTCCGGGCGTGGGCGTGGGCGTGGGCGTGGGCGGGCTGGGTACACAGAGCCGAGTCGAGTGCGTATTGAGCCGGGGGAGATGAGGCCATCTCGCCTCCGCCGCAGACGGGAAATTGTTTCGCGGACAGATCTCAGGGGTCGAGCCCGCTGCACTGCGCCGGATGGAATGGAACCAATAGTCTCGGTCCAGGGACGGATCCACAATCCAGGGACAAAAATACCAGAAGCAGATCAAGGGAGAGATGCAAGGGCCAATCCAGGAGCAGATCTGGAGATGAACTCAAGGGCAGGCCACGAGCAGATACAGGGACAGATCCAGGAGCAGGCCAGAAACAGATCCAGGGAGGATCCAGGAGCAGATCCAGGAATGGGTCCAGGAGCAGATCCAGGGATGGGTCCAGGAGCAGATCCAGGGATGGGTCCAGGAGCAGATCCAGGGATGGGTTCAGAAACAGGTCCAGGGATGGGTCCAGAAACAGATCCAGGGATGGGTCCAGAAACAGAACCAGGGATGGGTCCAGAAACAGATCCAGGGATGGGTCCAGAAACAGATACAGGGATGGGTCCAAGAGCAGATCCAGGGATGGGTCTAGGAGCATGTCTGGAAGCATATCTATGGTGCTGGCGCAATCTGAGCGGATTCAAAGGAACATCCACCCAGGGGGGCTGGTCAACAACCACTCCCGGAAAAAAAAGATTGAAGTCAGGTTCCCTTTGACCTCTGTCTGAAAAAGCAAACATGGTGGTGCGAATCCGGCTTCAGGTTGGAACAAACCGTGTCGGTTCCGCAGAACCCGAGGACGAGGCGATATGAGCGGATCGAGTTCACGGATGTTTTCATCGAGCGTCGACAACTCTCCCCCCGGATCCGGATCTTGGGTGCAGCAGACGGAAATCAAACTCCAAACCGCAGCTGCGCAGAGCGATCTCACGGGTCGGAGTCAGACCGCAGTCCGAGACGCGAACTCCCTGATCAGTCTGGGTACTGCGTTGAACTTCAGCACAGCCCTAAAGTTTGTACGTGTGGTTCCCCAATTGCCAGATGGCTGCCCCAGATCACCACATTTGCCCTGAATTTACTCCCAGAGCCAATGACAAGTGTCACTAATCTGGCATTTGGGGCACGTCGTAGAATGACCCTGTACTTATTGCGTGGTTGTCGGGGTTGATGGTTTTTCAGGTCAGAAGATCCAGGGTTAGAATCCTGCTTGTCTCTTGTCTTCCTGTGTTCAGCAGGAAATGATCGTACAAAGTATCGCAGACCAACTGGGCCCACGCGAAGACCTCAGTGCTCTCTTCCACAGAGACATGCAGCGTTTCTATGCGCTGAGAACCCAACAGAGCAGGGAGCTTCAGCAATTAGGGTTTTCACACAGGCAGGGCAGAGTCAGAATTTTTGTCACTGGCATCAACATTTTGATGCAAGGGCATCAAATTTTACATGACACCCAATGGAAGCCTCCAAAAAAAAAACAGACCTGTCTGTTTCTGCCATTGGGTCAAAATTTTGATGCCCCGTCATCTGTGTGAAAACCCCTATTCCGCGTTACGTGTCCCGCAGACGGGGCTGACGTAGTTGATGCTGACACAGGACATTTGATCCGTCTTCAAAAACTCGCAACAACACGTGGGTGAGACGTGTGGTGGAGGGAGGATCCAAGTCACTGCGAAATTATCACAAACACATCAGTATTGCACCTGACCATTGACAAAACACACTTAAAAGTGCAAAGTCCCTCCCTGCGCTGTCACTCATCTGACGTCAGCCACGACGCTTGACGTCAGTGACGCAGGTACGCCGTGTATTCCAGCCGCCGCTCCTGCGCAGAAGCGCACCACGCAGAGTTCCTCGGTTCAGCCGCAGACCAAACATCAACACAGAGGCTGTAGTAGCGAATCCGCCATCGGCGCAGATCCACCCAGAGGCCTGCTTCACACCGGGTGGTTCCCTGGGTCTCGTGACGCAGCACGTGTCCGCAGAGACACGGTGCACGGGGTGTGAAACGCGCGGGTTGCACCACGGTGGGGTGGTTCGGATGGGCCGAGTTTGAAATGGCCCGGGCTGACTGGGGTCTGTCTTTCCGAAGCTGCGTCACCGTCACCTTTCCCCAGCGGCGAGTGCGCAGGCTCTGTGTGTGTGTGTGTGTGTGTGTGTGTGTGTGTGTGTGTGTGTGTGTGGTGTGAGTGTGTGTGCGTGTGTGGTGTGATTGTGTCTGCCTCTGTGTGTGTGTGTGTGTGTGTGTCTGTCTGTCTGTCTGTCTGTCTATCTGTCTGCCAGCCTGCATGTGTGCCAACTTTTATCTCCCTCTCTCACACAGAAACACAGTGCACTTAGCTGAGCACGTTCCCTGGGGTGGGGAGACGTTCCATGGGGTGTGGGGCTGCTCCACTTGTGTACCCTGAGTCCCGTGCATGGAGTGCGAGGCTGTAGTGAGTGCACTGCGTACCACGGGCCTCGTGCAGTTCGGGGCTGCAGTACCCTGGCTGACGTCTGCACATCTGTACGGCGCGTCTGCCCTCAGCGTGTCTGGCGCTCGATGTGCCAGCTGGGCTCCTCCAATCCGCTCCTCCTCCTAACTCCGTCAGCTCCGGCGGATCCAGGGGCCGTGGGGCCTGAGTCCAGAACAACGTCTGCCCCGCCCCTTCTGTCAATTTTGTGCAAGCGCAACAAGTTTTCTTTTGCGTGCAATTACGATTGCGTCGATCACGTATCTCAAGGTCAGAGTTGGACACGCCCAGGTTTGACGTGCCGCATGGCTGCCCTGATATGAGCCCTGGATCCGCTGGAGCCTCCACCTCGCCGGGGCTGCAGGGTGAGGATCCACCACCCCACCCCACCCC
>JAAUXT010132927.1_pt1 | contig 11005 bp, 13 predicted proteins | sample 7278171 | NCBI WGS metagenome assembly JAAUXT01 (sample SAMN14350112, study PRJNA611818) | marine sediment metagenome | isolation source: surface marine sediment (1.8m) | place: French Polynesia: Moorea | collected 2018-08 | reverse complement strand
TGGTTAAATTTGTTCCATTTGCATGTGTGCTAAATGAGTTCCCAAATTGTGAATGTTGAGTAAAAAAAGTAAGAATTTTTGACAAAACAAAGTGAGCGAAATCAGAGTGAGCAAAATCAGAGGGAGCGAAAGCGAAATCAGAGGGAGCGAAATCAGAATTTCCTCAAATCACCGTGAGCTCCATGGAGCTGTTTTTTTTTGTTTTTTTTTTGGCAGGACACTAAAATCTTCGTTCTTTTTCCAGAAACGTGGACCCGCCCATTTGGTACGACACGGACGTGAAGTTGTTTGAGATACAGAGGGTCTAGCCGGCAACCTGCTTCAAGACCCGCTTCCCCTGTCACCCTTGCCCCGCTCCCTCCCTCCCCAAATCAAATCGTTGTTGATTTCGGCAGCATCACAAAGCGAACGTTCAAAGATCAAGAAAACATTTCCAGCCGAGTGGAACTGATTCCGCAGCTGGCGAGTGTGTCAGGCCGCAGGAGTCGAACCTATCGTTCGTGTGTGACGCGGTGCATGGATTACTCCAGTTGTGAATGCTGGAGTGCAATCTTGTCAAAAAGCGACAGAAAAGTGCGCCACCTTGAAAAAACAAAATGTTTCGAATCATTTGATTTCAGTTTTGCTCTGAATGTTTTGTTTCCAACTGGGTTTGCGGGGGACGAGTCTTCAGTGATACTCGAATGCCCCCATGGTTCGTGTTATGGGATGGGCAGGTAGTGATAGTCAACGTTACCGTTCATCGGTCTTCCAGTCTCTATCAAGCCAAAAACAAGTTGGTCTCACGAGAGAGGGAATTGATAGTAGTGGACCTTGGTCTGCTGGAGATGGCACCACAACGTTGCAAGCTCTTTCTAGTCATGAACACTCCTTTTTTCTTGAACTTCACTGTCGCATTTGCAGCTGTGTGCTTCTCTCGGTACCAGGTCAAAAACATCACCCAAAAATCTGTACCTTTCCGCAGAATATTTCGCTTGTCGACTGTGAATTTGGCAAACGGGAAGCTTGTTGATGTCGACAAACAAATCTGTTTATCTGCAGCAGTCTGATCTGATGACAAGGAAACGACCACGGACAACGGCACCAAAAGCCAAGTTTTTCAGCTTTATTGACGGTATCAAAATTGCAGCTGATTCTGATCAGCGGTCAACGTGAATTCCACCTCGGACGTGGTTATGAAGCTGAAAAACTTTGTTGTTCAACTCTTACTTGTGTTGTGTGGATTGTTTTGTTTTGCATGTGATGCAAGAAACCGGGCGACAACGTGACGTATTTCTGCGAAGTGGTCACAGAAATGTGAAAACGAAAATGTCCGAGACATGGTTTGAATTGGTTCATTTAACAATGCAGGGTTTTTGACATCAAAACAGCGAAAAGTCACAAAAGTTGCATAAATGGGGACCTCGATGAGTTCTAATTTTTTTTGTCAAATTGAAAAGTTGTATTTGCATTGATACTCTCTCGTCGATGTGTTAATAAATCATTCCACTGCTCTGAAAGATTTTTTTTATATCAGTGACCGGTTCGCTTTTTTCCAGCCTATGTTAGAACGCAGACTCTTCGAGTCCAGAGCGATTTTGAGCACTGGGCGGTGCCTGCTGCTGAGGGTAGCCGCGCATGTAATACCCTTCTGGGTCGGGTACATAGGGAGACACGGGCGACGGCGCATTGTCATAGTATGCGCCCATGCCAGGCTGGTCGCTGTAGAACGGCTGTTGAGCCTGCGGCGGTGGAACGTTGTCGTAGTAGCGCCCGGGTGCGTTGTCGTAGTACTGCGGGACTGCCTCGTTGCCGCGCCCGTTGTACTCGGGCGGCTCCTCGAGGATGCGCTCCATGCTGCCGGCGGAGCGCGGCGCGCCGCGGCGCTCGTACAGCCGCGGCTCGGCCGGCGCTGCCGCCCGCCCCGCACCGCCGCTGTCGAGCGAGTCGTCGCTCAGAAGAGACTCCTTTGACTGCGCGCGGCGCTTCTTCTTCTTCTTGCGCGTCGCTTTTGGCTTCGGAATCTCCTTGAGAGCTTTGGGGCCGTACGTCCCTGTACGTAGGTCCTGCTTTATGCTGAAAAGAGAAACCACGGAATGAAAGACCTTCCCCACAAAACCTGCTCTGAACAACCGCACAGCTGATGGTCCGATTGCTGACCCGAACCGGTCACTCACCATACTTCAGGCACGTACTCGTCGTTGAAAGCGGCTGCTGTAAAGAGTCCTTCCGGTCGAAACTGAAACGCAACAACCGTGGATCAATGATGAAACGAAAGAAACTAGCGGACGTGACCATATTTTAGGCGATCACTCCTGCAATTCAGCCTGATGGTTTCACTGCCAAAACAGGAAAAATGGCACACATACCCTGATGTTTGCTCTCCATCGATTGCTCTCGACTCGCGCTTTGTAGAGATAATGTCCCATCAGAGAAAAGAAGCAAATCCCCGCCATGACAAGCAACGCTCCAATGACCTGAAAACGGTTCTCAAAAATTTGGTTGCCCATAATACCCCCTGTGAGCTGAGGCTCTTGATCAACAAGGAAGGAATTTCGACAATCAAATGCACAAATTTGTGGCTCATTTATCTGCACAACTTCAAATTTCTCGCATTGTCAGTCTGAGCACTGTACCTCTGTGCGATAGACGATCATCCTGCTGACGTTTCTGTGGCCGAAGTAGATGGCGGCTCCGAGGAAAAGGAGGAAGGACGTGATGAGGCAGGCGAGCGCGTAGTTGAGGTACTTCCTGCCAGGGCCCCGCGCCGTTCTGCAACCTAACTGATGCTGGACAACGATGCATCTTGTCTTGGACCCCACCCCGCAAAACACGGACGAAAAGCCAGAAGAGCAATTTTCACTGCACCAAGTAAAATATCAGGTGTTGTTTCTACCTCGACGAAATGACAACCAATCAAGTTCAAATGCGACACAAGTCGGATCGGAAGAGGTCTCCGAAGTGCACCCTGGCGTGCCCGTCGCACCTGTTCATGCGCGTGACGAAGGTGAGGCCGTACGGCTTGTCCGGCTTCTGCTTCTTGGGCACGTAGCCGTGTCCGGGCGGCAGGTAGCCGAGCGACAGCATCGTCTGCGTCGAGCTCACCGACGCCATCGACGGGAACTGCTGGCGCAGGTTCGTCGGCATCGTGGGAGGCGCCGCCATGTTGCCGGAAGCTTTGTGCGAGATCGCGTGCAGTTGTGCGCGTGAAGTCTCTCAGTCGCAGGTTTTCCTGAAAGCACAAACCGAACGACTGAGCCAGTGTTTGTTTTTTCTTTTTTGACCACGATTGTTATTGCAACAACTCTCGTGCATTTACTCACACACTCACGTGACAAGGGAACGAATTCTTTTTTTTTCCTGGATCTATAATTCCTATAATTGTTGCAATTAAAGAGTCTGTTGGTGTCAATCGAGCACACCGCTTCCAAGACTCGCAAGAGCTTTCAGTGCATGGCCCATGCGTACACAGAATGTTGGACAATTCCCGTCCTCGGTCAATTGTTCCCTTACCTCTCTACATTATGAAGCTCTGCGATGCGAATTTCCCAGTTGGGGATTTTTCCCCGTTTGCCGTAGGAAACTTGATTCCGCGTCAATGACACCTGGGCTTCACCAACTGATAAGCGACACCGTTGTCCCACTCTTCTTTAGGTCGAGAGCAAACCAACTGATAACAGATCTGCACCAACACTCCTTCATTGGATTTTCACTTGTTGTTTACAGTCTAACATCACAAATAGCAAAAGGCTCCAACAACCAATCTGAATTTGTTTCATGTCAACGATCTATTTCAGAAAACAATGCACGCATTTCACAAAATAATGTGAAAAGCGTTGTCGAAACAAAGACGCCACTCGGCGCCTTTCAAACAATTAATTAAAGGGGCAAAAATTCTACAATACACGAAAAAAGGCTGCACCAAGAAAGCGCAGAGTTCTGCGTGGTTGGCATCGCGGCACTATTGCCCAACCCCAACAGACCGCAGCACAGGTCTCACCGTGGGACCCAGAATCTAACGTGTCCATAGGGGATGGGGGGTCTGGCATGGGCACCACTGTCAGACCCCCCCCCCCCCTCCAAATTCGCACGAGTCCTAACCAGTGCCCAGCAGCACTGCCCGGGGTCTGGCACGAGTGGTCAGGAGACCAATGCTATCCACAGGGGTCCAGCGTGGGCACTACTGCTGGCGCGTATGCATAGGGACACGCAAGCCAACAAAGATTGCGCGCGGAAAGGGATGCGGCGAACCGCGCGCTTAAAATCTCGTGAACATCGGACAAAACTGATGTGTACACAATCAAATGTCATCCAAAATGCCAGGTATGCACTCATTGGAGCCCACCAAAAGTGAACTTGGCAATCCTGTTGTTTCTGTTCGCCCAAATGTTTCTTCTTCCAAGATGCCAGGTATGCGCTCAGTGGAGTTTACCAAAAATGAACTTGGCAATCCCAGTGTTTCGTCTCGTGTGAGTGGTTCAGGACCGCTCGTCAAATCTCAGTCTTCAGGGCGACGCTCCTCGCGCTTCGGTGCGGCATTGGCTGCAGGTCCCAATGCGCTCTTTCTTTCACCTGCAAGCGACAGTGTTCGGTTTGTACCCAAATGAAAATCTGTCAGATAGGCGGGGCAATTGAGCTTGTCCAGACAAATCTTTATTCTCGATCATTTTTGAACAAAACGCGAGCACTCACAACCCGCTCACTCATTCTTTAGAAACACCGAGCGTCTTGTAATGGCAGTCAGAATTTTTATTATCACTATTATCACTGTTGCAGAAATAAAGAATTATGTCAGAGCCAGAGGTGCAAGTTTTAATCAAGTTACTTTGTGCCTTTCAAATCTTTTGCTTGTCAAAAACCATTTGGCGTTTGAAACTTTTACACTGTTTTTGCCAAATTCACGATTATTGTTGTTCGGTCAGTCCAATCGTCGTCAAACTTTTTTTTCACAGCAGAGAAGTGAACTTTGACATGATCCTTCAACAGAAACACAGCACTAGTAAACCCCAAATGAAACGCATCCACCCAGCAAGCCTGCGTGGACTGCCCTCAAACGAAGCTCTTGCCCGTGAAGCCTTTTGTCTGCCAAGTTTTCGAAGAGGACACTGACCAAATTTCTTAATTTCTTTGGAGCGCGCCATTCCCGCGCTGCTGTCTTCAGATTGCCGCAGTTTTTTGCAGATGAAGTCTGAATTCACATTTCAGGTGCAGTTCTCTCTTCCCACCCCACCTCCAAGTTTTGTTCACGCTGTGTGCTGAGAATCTCGTCTCAGAACAACAACAATGTTCTTAATCAGTGCAGACTTGTGTGGGTGTTTGCGCACTTGTCAATCTGTTGTCATGTGGCCCCTCACTCCTTCCCCAACATATTACTCGGCTGAGAAATTTCGGTCTGGGACGGAAAACGACTCTGGGAGAGGGAAATTTTGAAACATTTTTTTCGTACGCACGGCCGTTTTCGTCTGGGGTGTGGAGGTGCCTTTTGAAGTGACGCAAACAAAATCTTGTGTTCCTGGACCAAAAGCAGTTCTGCTGATTGCAGCACTTTTTGCCCCAAACCAAAAACTCTCCTCTGGCAGTTTCGAAAAATAGGCACAAAAGCCGAAATGCCCTTTTGTACCTGGAGGAGGCGGTCACCAACACCAGCACTTTTGAAAAAGACACAATTTTGTGTGCGGGGGGTCCTCAACACAACGTTTTTTCAGCCAAATCCTTTACACTCTCGCGGGGTTCCTCAACCAGGTTCATTTGGGGGTGGGAGTTCAAGATGTGTGGGCTTCCATGAACACATGCTGCAAAATTTGTTTTTGGGGACACCCTCACATCCACCTGAAACTCAGCTTCAAGCTGGGTATGCAAGCAAACTGATTAAACCTCGGGATGTCAGCTCGTCCAGAAGCAAGAGGGTTAGAAAAGGAGGAAAAAGTGGGAACTTTGGTAATTTCGATCAAAAGTTGAAGCAGTGTGAGGAATGGAATAAGGCGGCGGCTTGATGGACAGGACGCGCATTTGATCTGACAGACACATCCCAAAGCAGCAGAAGCACACGATTCCACCAAAGAAAAATCTTGGAAGTATCCTCACAACATGACTCAATGTTTTCAGTGATCCGACCTTTGGCGTCCTGTTTAGAATCAAGAATATGTTCAGTTCATGGGGGGTCTTATGAGTTAAGGGGTTGGAGAGGAAATACGCGCAAAATAACAAAAAGCACAGTTTGGGAATCACCAGTTGTCTAATGGTCAGAGCGGTGGTGTGCTGAATGCAAGACGGGAATGAACCGCATGAGCATCCTCCCACAACCTCACCTTCACACGAACGATGGGATGAGATTCTGCCTTCTGCCTTCACAGCGTCCTGCAATTCACGTCTGCGAACAAACAAGAAGGCTTCGCTTAGAAAGCGTTCAGTTCCAACCGGCTGACCTGTCCACATTGGGGAGGAGGGCAGCGTAAGCACGACTGTCAAACCCCTCTCCCCCATGGTAGACAGCATAGGTCCCACCCAGAGACCGAACGGTTTTGGAACCTGTCCACATCAGCAGTCCAGCAGGGGTACCACTGCCAGATACCCCCCCCCCCCCTCCTTGCAAGACAGCAGGGTCCTTCCAAGGAACCCGAAGATGCCGTTGGAAGGGGCACGGTTTCAGCTCCTCCTGCTGACTCCCCCCCCCCTCCCCAGGCAGCAGGGCACACACACACACACACACACACACACACACACCAAGCGCAATCAGGACGCTGCAGGCGAACCGCGCGCTCAAAAAGAGAGACTTTGTGCCTGTCTGGCGTCTGTCTGAAGGGACCTTCTGGTCTCGACACCCTCAGGCCCATGTGTACAAATTCTAGACGCAAACAGTGCACGTCCATGATGAATGCGCAGGCGCAGAACCTATTGCGTCACTGAATGTTCAACTTGAAGCTCCCAACTCACCTCTGTTCTTTGGTGTGGCCATATCCACCCAAAGCGTCAAAAGGGGCGATGTGTTTTGCCTTCGGAGACAGTATTTGCCACGGGTCATCGTTTTCTTTGAGTCTGCTGGGACCACTGCTCAGTTGCACCACACGAGGCAGGAAACGCGAACAAGTCGCTTCACTTCGTGACCATGGATCCGTGGTCGACAGAATATCCCACGGGTACAGCTGCCACTGACTGAACCTCCGATCCGTGAGCGTCGCCTCAAGCCGTTCAACTGCCTTCACATGTGGTGAGCTCGGCCTCGTGCCGCAGGACACCCGCTCTGTGATATCCTCTGCAAAACCGTTGCGCGGTGAGAACTGACTCCGCTTGGAGGGCACGGGAGGGCTTCGGCGGTCAACTGTTGAGCCACCCGATCGCTTTGTATCCTGACGCTCCGGTTTGCGATTTCCTCCGTGGGAACTTCCATTCGTTGGCTTCTCGGAAACTGATGGTCGTCTTTCCAAACACAGCTCAACAGCTGTCGCCTTTTCCTCCTCCAGTGCTCTCTTACAGTCTGCGCGTGGCTCAGCCACGGTGCAAGTTTCTTCGAGACTCTCAGTGTTTGAAGCGTGGTGTGGTGTGACGTCTGAATAAACTTCCGTGGCCGTGCGCGCTGTTCGGTGCTTTTCTCTGACAAGACTCTCAGGGGGAACAGGACTTGAGCCCGATCCCAGAGTTACATCCTCATTGGCGTGAGAGTTGCGAGAAGTAGATCCAACTGCTTCCGATATGTCAATTAGAGCGTCAGTTGTGGACGGTGCAAGAACCTTTTCAGTGCCTGCAGCGACAATGGGAACTTCATCTGAGCTTGATGAGGCTGGGCTTCGGACCCCACCAGCGGACACCGCTCTGCTCAAAAGAGAGCAGCTTCCAACTGTGTCCGAAGCAACATTTTCACTCGGCACGGCAGTGTCTTGCTCCGCTGCGACGACATTTCTTTGGTCAGTGGAGATGAGTCCTGCCTGAGCATCCACCTTGATGCTGCGTTCTGTGGAAACAAAACCACAATCGCCATTTTTCGTTTTGTCCGCAGCTTTTTGAAACGCGACAGCGATTGCGGCAGGACAAAACCAAACCAGAATGGCAGAGAACGAAACAAAGTTGCAAGGAAATGTGGCGGTCACCAGACATCCACATGCAAAATAGTCGGTCACCAGACATCCACATGCAAAATAGTCCGGGCCACACGCTCGTCTCATTTCAAACGGAGACTCGCCAACAAGCAGAGCGCCTGAAAGCTGCCTTCGCAGCAGAGAAGACTTCATTGTTCGACCAACCTGCATCAGATTTGTCCGGGTCGATTTTGGGTGGAACAAATACAAAGTTGAGAATCATGTTCTCCACGTCTGACAAAACTTCGGAGCTCACCGAATCCATACCTGAATTCAACAAAAACACTGAACAAAAGGTGACGATTGACCAGAAATCTCACTTTGCAAAATTTTGGTAAGTCCCGCGGGTACGTACCGGTGCAGTTCAATTTCGTCAGCAAACTTTTCTGGATCGAGCTGAGCGGAAAATTCAGAGTCCTTCCTCTGTACACCAGCAAGTCATCTGGAAACTTGAACGTTTTCAGGAACTCGACAAGAGTGCAAATATTTTGCTCTGCAACCTTCTTGTCTTCTTGCTTAGATGGGTGACCTGAATTACAGAACGCTACCGGGTTATGGCAGGTTGCCATTCTGACATCAAAATGTAGCCTTGTACATGTCACATCAGACAGTCAACGGTCTGCCTGTCAGGCTGAAGACCGTCGTGAAAGCGAAAGGTGAGTACCAACGCGATGGAAATTCACTCGTACTCACTCGTCGAATAAATGTGGTACTGCTTGCTGAGCACGTCGTCCAGCTCTTGAAACAATTGTTCACTGATTGGTCGTCCGTGATCCCTGCAAGAGATCAGATTTTCATTGCAAACGTCATTAACATGTGACACAACCCAAACATAAAGTGGCAGTGCTTGTAGTTTCCAAGCTGACATTCTTCCCGTCGACCTGCAACGTTCCAATGTTGAAAATACGTCACCGTATTCACCCCAGTATCAGATGCACTTGGGACTTGAGCATCCAAAGGATCAAAAGTGGGTGTGCGTCTCACACATGGGTGCGAGTTTTCATTGTTTTTCTGTTTCACCTGAATACCCCATAACAAGGGATTTTTTGGTGTGTCTTCCACATGGATGCGACTTATAAAACACCGGTGGATGCGGTATGCAACTTACAGGCGTCTTGCGTCACCGTTCAAGTTCTGCGGTCCTTTCTGACTTCTGGAAGTCCAAATTCTGCTTGTATAGCTGCTTGTGCCAGGGTGTGTGCAGTTTTCTGAGAATTGGAGTCGCTCGTTCAAGCCAAGGGAAACTTCTCTCGTGGCTTGACAGAGTGCATAACTTTCCGTACAATCCTTCACCCGGCAGTGGGGTCCACCTTCCTTTGACAAAACTTCCCGAAATCTTGCCACGACAGATCGCAAGAAGGCGGGTTGGTCTGCTGGTGCCGTCGGGACAAGCGAAGGGTTCTGCAGCAGTTCTGTCAAAGCGTTGGTTGCCACAGCGTAGTTCTCCATCAGACTGAGGGTGAGCAATCTGAAACAAATTTACCGCGCGAATTACCAAAACACACTCTAGTCAATGACCTCAGGTTCAGCTGATCACATGGTACCTGAAAATTCTGAGTGTCTTCCTCGTCAGTTTTGTTTCCTCATGAATTAACACAAGGAAATTTTGGAAGTGCCTCCGAGAAAAACGAGTTCGCAAATTCGTTGCTCTGTTTCGCCCTTACCCGGTTCCACCTATTTGTCTATTCAGTTCGGTCAGTTCATCTCTCAGAACGAAAAGAGCCTCCAGCAGCACGGTGGTGACAGGGCCAGTCCGATTTTCGAATTCCTTCGAGAATTTCAATATTTTGCAGGAAAGTGACGCGCACTTTCTCGTAAGACTGTCGAGACAGAGCTGCAACCTGTGCAGAAGAATATAGACTGATAGTTCTGCACTTTTTGGAGAGAAAGCGTTGAGAGTGGAATCCCTGGGAAATGTATGTCCAGCCTTTGATCAGAAGTCACTTTCTGACAAGGCCTCCAGAACAGTGCGACACGGTGAGTCAGGCCTACCCACCTGAGCAACGGTGAGACACCCAACGACATCGCACTGTTCGAGGCCAGGCGTGGGACCACCAAAGGTGCGACATGACACAATTTTTACGTTCCGGAGAAAATGTCACACAATTTTTTCACACCAGCGGACCCAGAGGGCTCGTCATGTTGTGCCCATCCCCACACATCATTTTGCGACATCTGTTTTGCTTTTCACTTATTTGTTTACCCCATCCCTACACTCAGACCCATTGAGAAATGGTTGACTCCTCTGCCCAGATCTTGGATCCAGCCAGAGACTGCTGCTGTGGTGGACAAGAGTTAACGAACTCAACAGTGAATGCAGACACACTACGGCAAATGCTAAAACTGCGAGCTGCTGGAAACAAGGTCCAAACGAGAACATTTATCGGTCATCGGGGTTCACACAAACCTTGGAGATGCCGACGTTATCTGTGTAGAATTGAGGCAAACCTTCAATCACACTGTTGGTGCTTGTGCACAATGGAAACGGGGTTCAACCACCTCACCAAAACAAGTTAGTTTCAGATTGACAGACTCCAAGGAAGCGGGCGCGAGAAGACAAACATCAGTCTTCGTTCGTCAAGATTGTGGCTCACCGGACACACTCGAAGACTCGTAACTCTTCAGCAGCGTTCAGCTCTTCTGACTTCTGCAGTTGCAGCATTTCTCGCAGCTCCCTTTGCAGGTACGCGACGCAGTTGTTCATTTGCAAAAACCTACATGTCGCGACAAAAAAAAAATTAGTGAACACTTTGAGGAAGTCTGTTATATTGTCAAGAATCCGGACTGTTTGTTGTATCTCAAACAATAACCCAAAGTAGAGCTATCCACAGGGCAACGACACCTGTTGTCTTGCAAACAAGAAGGCTGACGCCTGAAAAGCGCGCGGTCCTTCGAGCCAGTCAGTTTCTCCAGTCTCCTTCGGGCCAGTCACTCTGACCACAGTTCAGTTGGCC
>JAAUXT010060652.1_pt1 | contig 11005 bp, 12 predicted proteins | sample 7278171 | NCBI WGS metagenome assembly JAAUXT01 (sample SAMN14350112, study PRJNA611818) | marine sediment metagenome | isolation source: surface marine sediment (1.8m) | place: French Polynesia: Moorea | collected 2018-08 | reverse complement strand
CCCCCCCCCCTTTCTCACGCCTCCGGCGCCCACCCAGATCTACACCTGTATGCACACTCCTTCCCGACTCGACTCTCTTCCGATCTCCCGGTGTGTCACGTCTCCGGTGTGAACCTGGTGTGTCACGTCTCTGGTGTGAACCCGGTGTGTCACATCTCCGGTGTGAACCCGGTGTGTCACGTCTCTGGTGTGAACCCAGTGTGTCACGTCTCTGGTGTGAACCCGGTGTGTCACGTCTCTGGTGTGAACCCGGTGTGTCACATCTCCGGTGTGAACCTGGTGTGTCACGTCTCTGGTGTGAACCCGGTGTGTCACATCTCCGGTGTGAACCCGGTGCATCACGTCTCTGGTGTGAACCCAGTGTGTCACGTCTCTGGTGTGAACCCGGGGCATCACATCTCTGGTGTGAACCCGGTGTGTCACATCTCTGGTGTGAACCCGGGGCATCACATCTCTGGTGTGAACCCAGTGTGTCACGTCTCTGGTGTGAACCCGGTGTGTCACGTCTCCGCCCCCACTCTCTCAGTTTCAGACGCTTGAGCATGTTAACTCCGGGACAGCGACTCTCTCATGTACATATTGTGATATTTGTGGGGGACATCGCGTCGCAGGCGGTCGCATCGTGATTGTGGGTTGGAAATCGCCCAACTTAGCAGACGTAATGTTGGGCGCTGATTGCGGCTCGGGTCCGGCTCCGGCTCCGGCGGCGGCCGGGGCGATGGATGGGCCCGTCCCCGGGCGCTGTCACCCCCATCACCGCTCACCGCTCACCCCGGACGGGCGGGCGCCGAGCCAGCCTCCGTCCAGGGGACCTGAGCTCGGAGGATTCACCTCTGGGAAAATGTGTGTGTGTGTGCGTGCGTGCATGTTGGGGTCAGCAGGAAAGTGGAGACAGCAAGTACAGATTTGGTATCATTCTTTCTCTGAAGGGAAAACCTATTCCCGACCCCTGGTGGTCCGTGCGCCCAAGGATACACGATGCGTAAATTCCAGCTCTGTGAACACAGGGCCCCGAAGCCCGTGATCAATTCTTTCGAATCTAGGAAGCCGCAGTGGTGGTTCCTTCACGCGTGAATCTACGCAGTCTCCTCTGATACGACTTCCTGCAGCAGGCCAATAAAGAAGAGTCGGGGGCTGCAGCTGGAATTTCACGAGGCTTCCCGGAGAGTTCTCATTTGATTGGCACTTCTGCGCCCAGTGGGAAATGTACCTAATAAAGTGCATTTTGCTCCGTTTTCCAGATGTGGCGGCTTCAAGATTTGGCTGCTCGTAACGGTGGACAGTGTTTTTGTTGTTGAAAGGACTTTGCATTTCTGTCTTTGATGAAACCGGGCATTGTTATGGAAACTTGTGGTTTCTTGAAGGGCGGCTGTGCGCCTGCGTGATTTATCGCTCGGGTTGTCACGTGAGCAGACACGTGAATGGACAGCGGCGCAGCCCGAGCAAAGAGCCACGTGATGAATTGTGTGAAGTGAAACGCACAACTGAGACCAAATTTGCTGCCATTTCCAATCGGACGTCAGAGAAGACAAACGAGAGTTGGAGAGAAGGATGGGGTATTCAGAGTTGACTCTCGGGCTTAAGTGAATTATGTTTGGTTTCCTCGAGTGTAAGAAAGGCTCAAATGTAATGGCCCACACCGCGGCGCAGCAGGCGAAGCAGTTTGAGTTTCGCTCGTGTTTTTTTGCCTTCGCTTTCTCCGTCATTGTCCGAGGAAACCTTGATCACAAAAGCCGCCGCGGACCTGAAGTGTGAAGGGGCCGAGAGAAGGTTTCAAGTGCCAGGACTCAGGCCCGTGACCTGGGCTTAATCAAGGCAGGCTCTGCCCCGACGACTACGACGCAACGCCAGAACGAAGAACAGTTCCCTCACTGTGAACCCAGAAATTTGCGTCGGTTGGAGGAGCTCAGAACCTTTTTCAAAAACCGACCGGCCGCGGGCAAGTTCGTCGTCTGTTTGCGGAAGTGAATCCTGCTCGGATTTGCGCGAATCGCGAACGACGCGTCTGTGGCTCGTAGCGGACGGAGCTGCCGTCAAATGTCCCGTTTTGTACCGGAAGCGGCGTTGCGTCCCTGAGCACGTTGGCGCAGCGCCTGTGGGCACGAAAAAGAACGCCAGATTTCGAATGACGTGCCCCCGTGTGGACCAGGCCGTACATCCTGTTGCTCGAGGACACTGAATTAGTGCGCCTCGGTGGAGTCCGGGTCGCGTCCCGTGGCGGCGCGGCTGACGAGAGCCGCAGGAAGTGGAGGAGACGCGGGGAACGTGCCGCGCCGGGCGCCGGGCAGGCTTCGCGCCCCGGCCCGGCGGCCGCTGCACACTGAGTGCGTCGTGCTGCACCCAGTGTGGGGGGAAATCTCGTGCACTCAGTGCAACAATGCTTCAGAGAGTCTCGAAACAATGTGTCACTGTCCTGCAGTTCCACCTGTGTCGTCCCTGACTGTGGCGATGTTGTCTTTTGAGAAAAGTGGAGCCGGAACAATTTGTGTCTTTTCGTCGATCGTGTACGTTCGCCCGAGGTCTCCCACCAGTCAGAGAGCTGTGCCTCACTCGAACAATTAGAAATCTAGTTGTTCAGTTTTCACCAACAACAAATCAGGCATTTTCTTTTTTTTCCGGGCTTGTCAGAGAAGAAAGAGTCCATAGAGCGCACAGCTGCACGTGGACACACTTGTGTTTCTGATGTTGGAGAAAGCATGAAAAATGGAGCTGCAGAAGACTTTTGAAGGGGCATCTCAAAAATAATTGATTCGTGTCGCTGTCGTCGGTGCGTGCACGGCAGCTTCGCATGTCGGTGACGTGTTGTTCACCTCATGCTGTCGGCTCCTCGCTGCTCAGTGCGGAAGTCTCGGAGCAGGTCCGTCGGGGCAGGTCCGTCGGGAGGCAGGGCCCAGTCTGGGGAACCTGCTACAGACCGCAGGTCGGAGGTAGAGGTGGGGCCCAGTCCAGGGAACCCGCTACAGACCACAGGTCGGAGGTAGAGGTGGGGCCCAGTCTGGAGAACCCGCTGCAGACCACAGGTCGGAGGTAGAGGTGGAGCCCAGTCCAGGGAACCCGCTGCAGACTGCAGGTCGGAGGTAGAGGTGGGGCCCAGTCCAGGGAACCCGCTACAGACTGCAGGTCGGAGGTAGAGGTGGGGCCCAGTCTGGGGAACCCACTGCAGACTGCAGGTCAGAGGTAGAGGCGGGGGCCAGTCCGGGGAACCCGCTACAGACCACAGGTCGGAGGTAGAGGTGGGGCCCAGTCTGGAGAACCCGCTGCAGACCACAGGTCGGAGGTAGAGGCGGGGCCCAGTCTGGAGAACCCGCTGCAGACCGCAGGTCGGAGGTAAAGGCAGAATGTGCCGCTCTCGTCCAGGCCGCTCTTCCACCACCTGAGACGTTCCCACGAGGTGGTGTAGTTTTCTGAATAGCAGATTGGTGTGTATGTGTGTGTGTGTGTGTGTTCGTGCCTAGATCTGTGTGTGCAGGTGTGTGCGTGCGCGCGTTTATGTGTATGTGTTGTGTGTGTGTTTGTGTGAGTGTGTGTGTGAGTGTGTGTGTGTCAGAGAGAACGCGTCCTGCACACTCGTCTTCGTGGGTCGCCTAACCGCGTGCGTCTGCTCGTGTCGTTTCAGTTGTACGATCGCATCAACACCAAGTCGCTCAGTCCTGCCAAATCACCCGCTTCCGACTCCGTATCCAAGGCTCGAGAGGTGAGTACCACGAATCCACGCGTTCCACTTCGGAATCGAGGAGCTGATTTCGGAGTCAGCTGACACGTGGTCGCGTTGGAACGAACGCCTTTATGTGGCCCACTTGTTCGCGGCGGAGTCCTCAACTGGTATGTCGCAGAGAAATACACACGTGGCAGTGGCGCCACTCAAGTCCATGAGCTCTGACGCCTTCGATCGCTCAATGACTTGTGTATGGATGTGACGTGAACCCGGGAACCCGGTGTATTGAAATGGCCAGACCCCAGAAACCAAGAAACCCTGGTGTCTGGTCAGTATTGCTCTGCTGAGGGTGATGGGGGTGTAGCTACGTATGGTCTCTTCGCCCCTCACCTCATGCCTCCTCATTTTACTTCATACATTACAATCATTTAGCACCTCTCACTCGGAACTTTGATTTATTGCGCTCAGCGATGTGACCCAGGGTCTGGCTATTTCAGCCCACACCCTGAAATGACCAGACCACGGGTCTTGAGAATGCCGGGTCTCCTCATTTCATTCCACCGGATTGAAACGCGCGTCTTGTTCCACAGGTGCTAGATTGTCTGTACGAGGCCTCGAGTCACGGTTCCTTGAGCAACGAAAGTCGAGAGCTTCAGGCCATCCTCACCCAGCCGCACATGATGGTGAGTACCGGAGAATCTCCCTGTCCTCTCCGTTTCTTCTGCACGTAGTTTCTCTGCGCCAGGGAGTCGAGCGGGGACGTTGTGGAACAGCAGCTTCGTCTCGGCGCTGGAATCGCCACTCGTGCCATCTGTAGTGTTTGAGCCGCTTCATTTCTTTCACTCGATAGTTCAGAGAAAAAGGAATTTGTGTTTTCAAGCGTGTGGCCCGAAGGGTCGTTACCACACGCTTAGTGTAATCACCATCAGTCTGTATGTATGTATGTGTGTATGTACATGTGAATTTGCAGGGGGGTGACTCAACATGGTGAAATTTAGCTAGGATCATTTTCAGGCCATTTGAAGCATTTTTCATTTTTTGGCCATGTTGAGTTACCTACCCACCCCTCCATGTTGGCTGGCAAACTCAACATGGAAATTTTTAAAAAAAATTTGAAATGGCCAAAAAATCTTTCGCGTGAACGGCGTGAGACCACACGCTTTATATGCGCAGCATTCTTGTTTCTTGAAAATTGCTGTACGAGGACTGCGTCCCCGTTGTCATCGCAGACTGGCAGAATGGATTCTGAGACTCTTCGGAGCTACAGTTGCAGAAGTTGCCCATCGCAAATGTCGAGTCATTGCGCTGATCTGAGCGACACCGACGTGAAGACAAATGACGTTCTTTGAACATGTACCTTTTTTGTGAAACAGGCTTCAGAAAAAAGCGAACAGTACTTTGCCACAGAGACGAAATGTCTCGTTGTGCTCTCGAGGGAGAGGGTCGACTTCTTGCTGTTCTTCAACATGAGAGGATCAGAGAGCTGGTCGCGACCTCGGGTTCCCATCGGTTGCTCGGCGACGTCGTCTCTCCGCTGGAGATGAGAGAGAGAAGCGTGCGCGGCGCGGCGGAGCGAGTCGGGTCGTCCTCGCGCGCGTTTCCGGTGCAGAACGGATGTGCCCGGGGAGACGAGATGAAAAGGCGGATGCGCCGGCGACGCTGCGGTCCCATCGACAACCCGAGGCTGCGTCCGCGGGAGGCGTCCTGAAGGCGTCGTGTCGGACGCCAAGTGTTCGGTCCATTCACTCAGTGGACGCAGCACTCGGTGGCGGATCACGCGCAGCGCCCCCTGTGTGAACGCGCCCCAGTGCGCCGGAGTTTCCCTGTCACTGAACAATCGAGGGAAATATTTGTCGGCAGCGGAAGCTGTGTGTGTATTGTCGTGGGTACTTGGCACAACAATTGACGTTGCTTTGTGAGAGGGCGGTGTGCGTGACGTCCTGTGTGTGCGGGGCGCGGCGCGTGCCATCAGCAGATTCCTCTCGCATCTCAGACTCTCATCAAACAGCACACAGCAGATAGGTAAACGTAAAAAGCCCCGTGCGCTGTCGATAAATTCGTTGTGCAGCGAGAGACAGCAGTTGGTGCGCGAGTTCGGCGTTGTGTTCTGCTGCAGGTTTGAGGCAAGTCCATGTTCAAGTAGCTCGTATTTAGAAGTGATTCGTGACCCTCGGCTGGTCATCACAAGGCCCCAACTTTCCCCCGCTGAACGAACTGACAGATCGACTGGGTGTCTGCCCTCGTGGAATACCTGTGTCCTGCTGGCCTCCTCGCTGTGTTTGTCTTGTGGTGTCAACCAGCGCACGGCGCAGCAGACCCGTGGTCCCTGAGAATCTGCCACTTTGCCTTGCCTCTTTTTAGTCTTCAAAAGTCTGACCTCAAGACACACGTGCAGGACCCCAAGGGCGGATTCACTGCACTTGTTTCTCGAAGAATGGTGCGCCAGCCTCCTGAGAGTCAGCATCAAAACGTGAGGCACCGTGTTTGTCGGTGTGGGTGGACACTGCACCAAGAAGAGGGCTCTTGAGCGTATTTGGCTGCAAGTACCCGGTTCTTGTTTTGTACAGAGATCAGGAGTCATGCACGTGCGAGGAGTGGTGCGTGCCATCTGTTACCTGGGTTTGCAGAACACACTCTCATTCCCAGAGACTGATCCATTGAAGCCAGTGCTCCTGGACCCGAAATGGAATGTTGTCCTTGATTTTCTCATTTTGTTTGTTGAGGTCGCCCGACCCCCACCCTCATTTGACTCAGCCCAACAGACCGAGGTCTGGATCCGCTTCTGTATCGTCTCGGCAGCGCAACTGCGGAATTCCGCGCCGCCGCCGCCACCGCCGAGGATCCCACCGGGCAAGATAAATACCGGCGGAGAACTGTTCTAATTGGAGGCTCAGACCGCGCGCGGTGTACGATCCGCTCCACACATCCCATCAAAAAGCGCACTCGCCTGATTGAGCAAAGTACCTGAAAACACTGCGTCTCGTTTCCTGTTGTGATTGTGTTGCTTTGCTTCCCCGGTGTCTGAATCTGCAAAACGTTGTTCGATTGAGTAATCTTCCACTTACTGCAGTCTCGGCCACTTCTTTGAAGGTGCGCGAGAGAATCGATGGTGTTTTGTGGAGATTCTCGTCGGCGCGCTGTGAGATTTGCAATGGGATTGAGGACTCTGCTTCACTGCTTTGTTGTCGAGACTTTCAAGAGGAAGAAGCGCGCGCGCAGCAACTCGTTGCAGGTATGTGGGAGTGCACCGCGTGAACTGTCGCTCAAAGAGGGTTTCTGCAAAAGCGCACCTGTGTCGAGTGAGGAAGTGCTGTGCTCGAGGTTCTGATATGGTTTCAGAATCTGCATTGAAGCTCTTTGATCTTGAAGCCGGATGCACAAAATTCACAGAGTCACGTCACGCGTTGTGTGTCTGTACAAGTCAATGGAATCGGCGTCGTTCCTGGTGACACCGTCCGCAGACGAGGCACAACAGATGAAGTTGGTGTGACGTCTGGCACTTTGTTTCTCGTTGACTGACTAGTTTGGGACCCAAACCAATTAATTTCAACAGCGGGCGCAACCGGCGCTGACGCCAACAACCGGCGGGACCACCTGAAGAGCCGGCGTAATGTTGGGGCCGCACCGGAAACGAGGATTGTGTCGGGCGGCGTGAGTGATGAGGCGACGTGTTCACTCTGGTGACTCCCCCTGTCGGGCCCTGACCCGCTCAGTCACGTCTCACGTCTCCCGCTTCAATCCCTACTGAAGTCTGTATTCGGAGAGGCCTCGGGAGCCCGAGGTGAGTGATGGCCGGAGGTGACACGAGCATGTCAGCTTCTCCGAGTTCAGTCACTCGGAAGCGCCGCATAATCAGGTCACCCACCCCAGGCTCCGAGCAGGGCCGAGCAGGGCCGAGCACAGCCGCATCACTCTGCAAGCCAAATAGCGTTCGTTGTATCGTCGCTTGCGACACAGGGTTGACACCTTGTGTGCGTATTGTAGATCTAGCTGTGAGAACGACTCGATTTGTTGTGTTGTTGGAGTGTACAAGTTGAGCGTCGCGTCGTGTCGGTGACGCCGCCACGCATTGTGATCGTGTGTGGCGCAGCCAGCGAGTCCGGCCTCTGCAGCGGCGCTCCCATAAGAGACGCCACTCTCCCCGCAATATTTGTTTCCCGCAGTCGTCCGGTAATGCAAAGTAAACTCATCTGTCGTGTCACATCTGGGGTATTATTGCAGAACTGCCCCGCTCTGCATTTTGCCTGGATTGGGAAACTCAATTTGCTGGGCAGAGGACAGTCGATCCGGAATTGCCTGGATTCGGAGAACAAGGGGCGAGATGTGGTTAGGATTGCGGCTGTCTGCAGAGGCGCGTCTCTCTTGTGCGTTGGTTGTGGCACTCAGCAGGAGCGAGGCTGTTGGGCAGAATTGATGTGGACAGACCGGAGCTGTTGTGAAGTGTCGGGCACCTTTTGGACCCAGGGGTGGATCCAAGATTCGGCCGAGCGTGACATGGTTCCGCCGAGAGAAGAGCCACCTCTCCTTTCAAGAAACAGCGTTGTGTGAAGAAAAAAATTTTTTCTGCGCGTGATTGTGCACAATTGGAAAGATACTTTTCCGGGGTCGGGGGGGGGGCGGATTCCCTGGTTCCCCTGAGTCGGCCCTTCGCAGCCTCTCGCAACACTTCCTCGGCCGGGTTCCGGGAGCGGCTTCCGCCCCCGTGTCGCGGCGGGTCGGGGAGGGGAGGCGCCCGGGAGGGACGGGGCGGCGGCCCGCGACTCGGTCAATATTGCCGCAGTCCTGGTTTGTATCAAACCTCAAAGACGCTCCCTGTTTGTTTTGGCTTCAGTTGTCATCGTTATCACTGACTGTGGAAAAATGGGGTTGCTGCTGAAGAAATTGGTTCGAGTCTCGGATTGACTTGAAGCAGTTACCGACGAGACAGATTCGACATCGGGTGGGGTGGGGCTGAATCCACCGAATTGTTTTTCAACAAACGTCGGACTCGGCAGGAAAACACAGCAACTCAGGTTGAATGCGTTATGCACGGCCAACAGGCAGCACCGCATTGGGTGCGCCGGCAAGGTCAAACGGAAATGGGTCACCCGACCGGAAATTGGAGCTGAAGACGCCGGAAATCACAAGTGCTTCCGCTGCTGAGCTCGTCTGACGCCGTCTTCTCCCTGCAGGAGCTCGAGGCTGATGAGTAAAGAGCGGACGGCTCTGCCCACTTTGGGCTGATGCGGTTTGCGCTGCTTCGGCGGGGAAAGCCGCGGGAAGGGGCGTGAAATGGCATTTCGCGAGTCTTCGTTTGATTGTGTTTTGAGTTGGGAGGGAGACGCAACGTTTTCTGCGGAGCCAGAGGTGTGATCCGCACCAGCTGAAGGTTTTGTTCGGCACACCACTGTCTGTGTCTCACGCTCCGAAAAGCCATGACGGCGCCACGTGTTTCTCCTTGACGATCGTTTGTGATCGAGTCCCCGAAAGCTTCCATTGTGACAGTTCACATACAGGGAATGACAGTTTCATGTAAGGCTTCACCCACGCTGCAAAAATGGTTCCTGTGAAATCACACAATGACTTTTCAAGACCTTTGGTTGAGAAAAAAGTTGTATGATTGAACAGGAACCTTCTTTGCAGTGGGTGAACTCACTTCTACCACAATGAGGTCACGTACGAGAGGCTCTGTGATGGCAGCGTGGTAGAAAATTAGGTCGGTCCGCTCACTGAGGCTGCGTCACGCTGGATGCGCCCACGTGCAAACGTCGCTGCGTGTACAGATGCAGGATGTGTCCAATGTCGCAAGGGAACTGATGTCTCGTTTAGACGCAGTTTCTGGGGCGGGGCAGCCCACACTCACCCGACTCGAGGGTTTCTGTCCAGGTGTGAGGGTGACAGGGGTGAGGGAGCTGGGACTGTTGGAATGGTGTCAGGATGCGCTTCGATTGCAGAGTGTACAATGTGACCTGCGTTCCGAACGGGGCCCAAGGGGTTTTCCGCGTGTCCCCTGGATCTGCTTCTGTGAAAACGGCAGGGCCTGCTGCCGTCAGCAAACGCGATGCGATTTGATATTCCTGGCAGCAAAGCTTTGATGTCTCCCTTTGCGCTCAGCGCATTGCGCCCCTTCAAACAGCAGAGACATGACGACGCAGCTCGGCCGCTCTGTGCGCGTACCGTGTGCGGTTAAAATTCTCTGCTCTGGCCGGTGTATCGCCGCCGTGGTCGAAAGTTCTCTCCTTGTTTGTAGGTTTGCGTGGAGAATGATTCAGCGACTTTGCTTGCAGTTTTATTGTGACCCGAGAAAGAACACCGTGGGCAGAACTTGGGATTCGCAGATTCCGGTTCCGGTTGTAGCAGCGAGACGTCAGAGCGGCGTGCGGCGCCCGGCGGGGCAGCACTGCGCGCCCCGTGCAGATCGTCTATTCGTGGATCACAGGCGCCGTTCTGCGAGGTTTCCCCCTCAGCGCACGTTTCCCGAGGGTGTGAAAAAATGACAGATTGCTTCCATTAGGCTCGGCGTAACGAGATTAGAATCGAGCGGCGGCTGCGTCGCCTCATCTCGATCTGATCCGGGATCCACGAGACGCGATCGTGATTCCAACTCCGATCCGACTCTGTGCGAGTCAAACACCGTGCGGTCGTGGTGGCTGCACGTGAGCTTCAACACAAACGACTCTCGTGTCCCAAACATTGGGCATGACCCAGCTCACTTCCGGTCGACAGAGCGCCCGTGAACTGAGGCAGGAGACGCAGCGCGTGATGCACACATCGTGAACCAGGCTCACAGCTGCAGACGCAGCTTCCTGCAGTGGAAGTGAGAGCGTTGGACGATCGCTTTGCTTCTCTCGGCTCGTGTCGTTTCCCTCCATCTTAACTGCACGTTCTGCGTCGTGACTCCCTCGCCCACGCTCCAAATCGAATCACCCAGGGAAGCGGCCGGAGCCTTGGTTCGCTCTGGGTGAGTGTTGCGCTGCATCGCGCTGAGACGCAGTGGGCGTCGACGTGACCTGAGACGCCACGTGGACCCGGGCGCGGGTGCTGAACGCTGCTGTGACGGCGGACGCTGCGAGTCGCAGGTCGCGACGCGGGACGCGCACGATGCCGCAGCGTTCTCGCGCAAAGCCGCGCTGCGCGTCGCTGCGATCCCGGTGTAATGAAATGGACAGACACCCAAAATCAGAAGGCAGGGCTGAGGGTCTCAGGCCTCTGTCCAAGGTCAAGCAGGTCTGGTGGTAGGTTTCTTGGCCCTGATGCATGGTGCCTCCTCATTTCAATTCTCACTTGAAATGGCCACAAGTTATCAAAGCTCCTAGTGCCTTGTGCCAACCAATACGTAGCTGTTTTCATAAGTATTGATTCCTTGACCGT
>JAAUXT010044299.1_pt1 | contig 11005 bp, 11 predicted proteins | sample 7278171 | NCBI WGS metagenome assembly JAAUXT01 (sample SAMN14350112, study PRJNA611818) | marine sediment metagenome | isolation source: surface marine sediment (1.8m) | place: French Polynesia: Moorea | collected 2018-08 | reverse complement strand
TATATTGTGAGATTGTGGTTTTTTTTTTTATTCTGAGAGAGTTAGTTTTAGTGTTAGATAGTGTTTTAGTGATAGTGTGAGAGAGTGAGAGAGAGAGAGAGAGAGAGAGAGAGAGAGAGAGAGAGAGAGAGGATAAGACAGACAGACAGACAGACAGACAGACAGACAACGCTCAACCCTTGGAACATCTTTGCTCAACTAGCCCAACAGATAACGCGGGGCCGAAACGAGTGAGCGGCAGCACCCCATCTTTGTTGACGTTGCTGCACGAGTGTGTTTGCCATGGAGCCTCTCTCACTACCAGGGTTGAATCAAAAGACACAGCAATGAGTGGAGCGCACTCACTTGTGGCCCAACTCGTGGATGTAGATGCGCGCCGTGTGGCTGATGCTCGTCTTCTCGGTGACGCCGAATGCGAACCTCGTGCACATCGGAGGACGCACCGTGGGCGCCGAGCCCTGAAATACGACGGTGGTCGCCCTCCCGGCAAGACCGAAGCCTCCTGTATCATCAAACAAGTCATACCTGCCAAAAGACAAAGGAGAGCGTGTCGTGCACCTGGAAATGTGATGTCGAAGAGATGTTTTCGCGCAAGAACAAACATGGAGGTCTGGGAGCGCTGACCCCGGCAAATTGACTTCCAATCGCGCTCCGGGGGCACTTTCTTTTGTTGTTTTTCGTTTTCAATTTTTGAAGTGAAAGTTGGCCCCTGACCCCACAAAACAAATTTATGTGCGCTCACCGAGGGTCAGAGTCTGGCCGAGACTGAGGTCGTGAGTACCAAGAGCAAACGGAAGACTCCCTACCCAGTAAAGAGCGAGACCGCGTCCGGACGATTGTTGGGGTTCAGCGGCCAGGGTTGATATTCCGTCTCCATCCAGGTCTCCAGCGCGTCCATCACCGGCGTCGCGGACACCCCTTCCCGATGTCTTCCCGCAGCTGGAGCGACCTTCGTCGGATTGGTCGTCCATGGGGAGCTGTCGGCATCCTTTCAATCAAACCAAAATGTTCAACGTGCGCACACATCAGGGGAAAGGCTTGCAGCAGAGACCACGTGTTTGCCACGCCGCTCTGCTGCAACTGCAGCTGCGCGGTTGGTTCAAAACTGACCCTCCCGGCGACACACGTGTCGTTTTTACCGTTCAATCCACCGATGGCATGCAATTCCGAACATTTTTTGAAATGCGGGAAATGTACATTTTCCCTCCCCTAGGCCAGAAAAAGTAACAGTGATCGCGGGCTGGAGCTTCGTTCATCCCAGACTCGTGTCAGAGGGAGCCCACCAGGAAAAGGAAGCGTCCGCAGTGTGGAGTGTCCTTACCATGGTGATATAGAGCTGGCTGAGCACGACCCTGTGGCAGACGATCGCCTGCGGAAGTCCCTGATACACTGTGTCCGTCTGTTTAACGTACAAAAAAGTAAGGGACAAATTAAAGAACTAGGACGCACAAAGACAAAGCTGACGAGTGCAGGAATCAAGACAGCCGAGCAAAGAACACATGCGCGTCCCGAAGCTGTGAACATTTTTGAGGCACGTGTGGTGGCAGGGCATGACCCACCCTCACAATCTTTCTGGAGGGGCAGGACCTTCCCAAAATCTAGGTTGGCCCCGGCCCTACCTTACCCCTTCTTGAGACCTACATCAGGAAGGGCTCGGACTTGTCCCAAATCTGAGCGGGCCCTTCAAACCAAGATCTACTTTGGGCAGGGGTAACAACCACCCCACGTTTGGGTAGGCCTTCTCTCATCCACCATACCCACATGTTCTTCCACAAGGGGGACCCTTGAGTTGGTGTTTCCCCATCCCCACGGCATCAGTAGGTCCTTCCTCACTCCCCCACGATGCCCCTCAAGCAATTTAGAAGGACGTGAGTGCCCTGTACTCGTAAATCTACAGCTCTTCTTTGCTCACAATGCTGAAGATGTGTGCCATGTCGTAGAAGATAATGTCCGCGGCAATTGCTTCTCGTACGTTGTCCGGGTCGTTCTGGTTTGTGTAAAGGTTGCGCGTGCTGCGAGAAGAAAAACACACGCATCTTTTCGCGTTTTCTTTCACGCCTCCAGCTGTTCCTGTCTTTTGTTTGGGTGCACTTTGGGCCCTTTACGGGCAGCTCAAATTATATTCTCTTTGTTCGGAGAAATATTCAGTTCAAGTCCGATCTTTTGTTTGAAATTCCCGCTGTTTCACTTGCCACTTCTTTTTGTCAAACAATTGGGGGAACATACTTCCTTTAAGTGGGATGCATGACTCTCACGTTGCATGGGCACTTGATTCAAAATTTTTTTCGTTTGTTCCCAGTTTTGGCTTCACCTGTCATAAATTTCAAAGCCTGTGAAGGCGGCGATGGCGGCGTAGTGTTGGGTGACGGCGTCCCGCTTCTCCCGGGGTGGGCGGGGGCGGCGCCTCCGGGGTGGGTCCTCATCCAGCCGCCCGGGGGGCGCCGAGCTGTATTCACCTGAAACACACGGACGGCACAGGTCACGACGAGGCCAGTGGGCGACGATTCACCTTGAGGATCTGGTCCCCCCCCAACAGCGGTTTGAAAAGAACCTTGATTCTGAGGTCAGGGTGAAGGACCCTGGGACCGCTGCCCGCGCAGGGCTGCCACTTTGTTGCCACGATACGTTTCCTTTGGGTGAGGCGTGTGCTTGTGCCCCTCCCCCAACACAAAACAAAACAAAGGGCTGTCTGATCAAGCTGACACATTCATGTTGATGAAGAGCGCTTAATCTGCCTCTCTTAGTTTTGAGGTGTGTCTGGCAGAACCGGCATCAGGAGAGGGAAACAGCCTTGGTCTTGGCCACCGCTTGAGCCTTGGAAACCGAAATTTTGGCGGTTTGTTTTGTTGATAGCCAGTTTCAACTTCAAAATGACATGTCTGGTTGCAGAATTTTGAACAGTGGGTGGTGCAGGATTCGGGCTCATTCGCGTTTCAGGACAGGAAGAACTCCACCCCACCCCCACAGCAACAACCGATGGATTGATGCAAAATACGCTCGTTGTCATTTTGACTCATTGTGCCACGAATTGAAAACAACCAAAATTTGGGGTGTCATTTTGAGACGGTGAACATGGAAAGCCCATGAAGGAAGTTGTGATCAAAGATTGTCACTTGAAAATAAAGAAAACGAGGAAGATGTTGAGTAGCTGATGAAGCGGGCACCAAGTGGACCGAGGTTTGATGATGGAGGGAATGGAGATGTCTTTTGTCAAATTTGAACAAGATAATTGGAGACATAGCAATATTCCTGGTCACTTGTCGTTCAACGCGTGAGCACTTGAAGCTGTGGTTGCAGGACATAGTGACCTGGTGCCCTGGGCCTTCAACCGCACGGTGGGCTGGGCTCTAGGTGCCTGTTGGGCCTTGGGTGCATGGTGAGCTGTGGGTACATAGTGTATACTGTGGGTGGGTGTGTGCACGGTGGGCTCGGTGGGCACTTGGTGGGGATGGGGCGCACATTTTGCCCGAGACACTACACGGCAGGTCGTGGGCTCTGTATTACCTTCAAAGATTCTATGTTTGAAGATCCTGTAGCGACGATCCGTTCCTCGGCCCCGGGACCGTGACCAGGGCCGGATTTCGAACGATCCGTTTCGAGTCGCGAAGGGGCCACTCTGAAACGCAACGCATGTAATTTGTTGTGAATTTCTGTTCAATCGGAAACTTGACAGATCTAACTTTTCTTCACCGAAGAGCAATGTTCGGTCGAAGTTCAAGAGTTTGGACTCTGAGCCGTGAGCGACTCGCACGTCCAATGGGGGTCAAACGGAGCAGGTTCAATCAAACCTCAGACTGTTCTGAATTGTCTGATTCTCAGCAAAACTTTGAACTGAAGTTTCAGATCATTGGCCGTTTCAGTGTGTTTCAGTATGGTGGGAATTTGAATCGAGCGGCGACAGGTATCGTGACAAATTTGCTTCGACAAAAAGAACCCAGGGGGACTTTTTTCAAGTCTGGGAAAACCTGACTTTTTGGGCACTGTTCCAGCCGATGTTTGTGTGAAAACTGCGGAGTGTGTGCTCATCAATGCATGGGTATCGGGTGAGTTGGTAAATGCTCATGTCATGAGTTCAGCATCATACGTGACTTGCGAGAGTACTCAGAGAAAATGGCCGGAGTCCCTTGGGAATTCGGCACACGCGAGTACTCACCATCTCTTCGTTCTCCATCCGAATGGACGCTACGTTGTTGGGGTCCTCATAGAAGCAGACTCTTCTTCGCTGCAAGAGGAATGACACGAAATATAAATCTTTTCGCAAGGTGCGCAGCGTTTCTCAGGGGTTTTCGTCTTGCGTTTGTGCGATGAAGAAAAAGAAACGGCCTTTCTTTGAATTGTTTTTGTGCAAGCACAAGGTCTGTCACCTCCGAAAAGGAATTTGGATCAGTCCGTTGAATCTTATGTACAGAATGTTTGTTTTCCACATCAATGTTGTTTCGGTTGGAGTTTTGTCGATCGCTGGGGCCCCAGTATGGGAGAGCAGGTCTGCCATCACACGGCGCGTCTAGGAGTCGTGTCTGCACATGTGGTGCGCAGCGGAGCACATCACCTTCACCGTGTGTGTGTGCAGCGACTCTCACGAACACAAGCCTCGGTCGTGATTCACATCGTTCCACATTCCGTGACTCTCGGGTAGTTCTATCTACATCTCGTACTTGCGCTGACACGACGATGCGTTCACAAATGGATTCAGATGGCGATCGACTTGCGCCAACAAGAGGAAAGCCTCGGTGGGGAAAGCCTCGGTTCACACTCTGTAACTTTTGGTTCAATGACTCACGATTGACAGTGAACCACGCTCTCAGTGTGTTTAGGACAGCCAGAAGCAAAAACATATTTTGAGGGACAGCCAGGGCAAAGGGACGGGTTGTCTGAACCCTGCGGCAGGGCGGAGTGCATGTTGTGTGTGTATGTTCGTACCGGAGGCGGGGCTGGCCGGGGCATTCCGTTCTCCAGGAGCATCACCCGAACGTAGCGTCTGTTGAGCCACGGGTTGAGGCGCAGGTCGAGCCGCACCGTGTCGCTGTCGTGTCGGAACACCGCTGAAACAGACGCACGTCCGTTGCATGTCAGTGAAAGACAAACGTAGATATCAGAACCCGCCAGATTCAAACACATCAAATTTAAAAATTACCATTTAGTTTTGTATGAAAGCCGTGCTCCAATACCTCAAATTTCTGGTTCCAAGGCTTTTCGGTACATTTGGACGATCCCCCGTGGACAAGACGAACCCGTTCTTTTGGTGCTGAACTTCGGACCAAAAAGGTTTCTCACACGGAACTTTTCAGCACACATACAAGTGTTGATCCCGAAGCAATGTTTCCCGTGAAAAAATCACGGCTGCTTTGCTCCTTCTTTGCAGTTTCAGTCAAGTGGTGCGAGGTAAAAATTTGGGTTCCACAAAACCCTCGCTTGGCACGGGCCACCAAAGTTAGATCTATTTACAGTGCAGATTGAGCATTTGTTCTTCATCACCATTTTGTGCTCAAAAGTGCAAAGAAAGGTGGGGAAATTGTTTTTCAGACGTCGTTTTGTTCAAATTTGATGGGGTGAAATCGAGCTCCATTTCATGTTTCTGTCTCCGTGTCTCGGCGTCTCTGTCTCTCTCCCACTCTCTCTCCTCTCTGTTTCAAACACAAAGCTCTGTTTCTGTCTCTGTCTATCTCTGTCTCTCTTCCACTCTCCCTCCTCTCTGTTTTCAAACACAAAGCTCTCTCTGTCTGTCTCTCTCTTGCTTTTCTCTCCGTCCCTTCATTCGCCACTCCTTCCCTGCATTTCTCTTCACGCTGTCACCTCTCTCTCCGTTCTCCCCTCTTTATGCTTCCTCCTCTCTCTGTGTGTCTCTCTGTCTCTCTTCTCTCTCTCCTCTCTCCCCCCTCTCTCTCCTCTTTCTTTCTTTCTTTCTTTCTTTCTTTCTCGCCCCTTCGTCTCTCCCACTCCTTAGTTTTCTTCTCACTCGAGTGCCTGTTTCGGATCCGAGAGCGAAATTTTTGGCTCCTTCTGTGCGGCAAATTATCCTTCACCATCGCATATAGCTCTGACAATGCATGGGTGGGGTGCGCTCGTGACAACGAAACCGTAACTAGATGGATGGCCGGCCAGATCCGGCCTCTCAGCGAGCGAATGCGACCACGCCTGTGATTTATTAGCTGGGCAATAGCACATCAAAACAACCATGACACCTTGAAAATGTTTTCTTGTTGTGTGGGGAATGTCGATTGAATTTCAAATGATTCAAATGATCGGTAGATCTACTCTTCACAAGCAACAAGATAGACTGTGGCCACTTCCGACTGGACTGATTTTGAAAATTGTTGTCACATATTTTTGGAATGCTGAAAACGTTTTCTCCTTCTTTACTCAAAGTACTTTCTATCCCATATACCTTTTGGCACCTCCCACAGCTCCGGCAGGCGATGAACAAACAGCTATTTTCTGTATTTTTCTGTGTTATTCAAATGAAATCACGAAATTCGTGCCCGACTGACAGTGAGGAATTGAACCGTGGCAGATGTACTCAGAATTTTGTCAACTCATGCCAACGTGCGTCACTACTTTGATCCACAACCTGTTTCAACTTGTTCGAAAACCTGGGAAAGTTATGAAGTTGGCAAAACAGCCAAACAACAAACACCAAAGGTGCATAACTTGCCAAAGTGCAATGCACCAAGCACGTACACACACATGTGCACACACACACACACATACACACACACACACACACACACACACACACACACACACACACACACACACACACACACACACACTGGCACGTCGCGCACGAGTCTGAACAGAATTTTCTTGTACCTTTTGGCATCCCCCCAAATGCTGTCACACATACATACACATAATTTTCAAAACATCTTGAATTATCGTTGAAAGACAACGTTGAAAGACACCGAATCAGAATTTCAGTGGGGTCATTGAGGAAGATTTGCGATTTGTCATTCTTTCACAGCGATTCGTAGTTGTTTCAGGAGTTATTGGCTGAGTTGAAGTCAAACAGAAAGGGTGTTTTTTATCAGACTGCACACATACACACACATTTTCGTGCACATGCACCTGACCTGATCTTGGGACGCCGTACCAAATTCGGTTGCATGCCCTCTGATTTTTGTTCAAGCTGCAAATGTTTTTTCACAAGTGTTTTCTTGTTATTTTGTCCTGAGAGTCGAGAGCCCCAGCTCCCTAGCTATAGCTGTCGGCCACACACCATCCGAATCATTTCTACGCCACAATCCGTTGTGGTAAACAAACACATCCTGTTGTGCTCAACACTTTGCTGGCATCAGCAGATTCGCCATTCAGAATGCGACACAAAAAGAGCGGGGCGTTTGTCCAAGGGTGGGTCTTTCTACCCCACGTTTTGATTTGCCTTGATTCAGGTGAAAAGAAATTTACTACCTACAAAGTGCTGGAGGAGAAAGCCTCTCTGTGTTCACAGGCAAACTACGTATCACAAGCGATCAGGAAGAACAATTTGAAATTGATCTGCACTCAGTAAATACAGTGAGTTGCGGCTGCGCAAAGAAAAGGCTTTTTGAGACACTCCGCAGGCAACGAGGAGACTCGGAGAACGAGGAAGAAGAAATGTCAAGTGTTATTTGCCCGCAGGCAGAACGCAAAAGGAGCGCTGTGTTTCGTGCACAGACTTCAAAAAGTACACAGACCTTTCATCTCGTCAAAATGAGTAATCCCACTCCTCCTTTCAGAGAGCACGAAATTGGCAGAACATTCCTTCGCAGGGGTTCTCACAAAACCCTTTGCGCTGCACAGTTTTCTTGAGGAAATGCGCTGCATTTTTCACGAAAACGAAAGTGAAACCTCGAATCCCACTTCGCGTCGACCGGTAAATCTGCCAGTTTCCTACCTTCCAGCTGCTCGTCGCAGTCGTCGTCCTCAGCGCCAGCGTCCCGCGCCGCCGCCCACGCCCCCGCCCCGGAGCGCACCTGCTGGCGCACACGGCGTATGCGAACCTCCACGTCCAACTCCGCCGGCCAATCAGGGTCCTCCTCGTCCGGATCGCGGTCCTCATCTTCGTCCGAGTCACTCGATTCGGTCGAATCGCATCTTACTGAAACGAAAGAGACGTGAACTGATCACAGGAGTATCCAAACAACCATACACAGCCCGATCCCACGTAGCATGGGTTCGGCTCCGTCAGAACTGTACAGCGCAACCTCACTGCACTGCAACTGGACATTATTATTTATTTCGTGTGGAATCAGTTGGATATTGGAAATTCCAAATCGATTGTTGTTCGAATTTTTACGGCCAGGTTCACGCGGTTGCAATGGCACGAGATCTTCAAACGCAAATGACAAAGTTTCAAAGTACCTGATTCTACTTTCAAACATTCAGGATGTTGAAACCAAAACATTTGGCGCCGCAGGCGCACAAGAGCAAGAGGGACAAACAGTTTGTTTTCAGGGGCAAGTGGGAAGGTGGGGCTGATGTTTCTCTTGCAATTGCACTGTCGTGAGCGCTCGTTCCGCGAGAAGTCACAGCGTTGAGGGTCTTCGAAAACGACAAAACTATATGAGAGTGATCACAAGGGCACAAAGACGGTAATTGGAAACACAAAATTAACTCTTTGTCCATGAAAATTAGTTGTTCTGCCATTTCATTCGTGTTTGCTGCCCGCAGAGCGAGTACCACAGCCCAACGAGCAAGTCGGGTCTTCATCCACATGTGATTGATTCTTGGTTGGAAGTGCTTTTCTCGCACGGCTGGTGATTCTCGCACGCTCGGCCTATTGTTTTGCCGTTCTGCGATCTCACACTCTTGAACGCTCAAGCCAACAGCAGTGATGTTAAGCTGTCGAGACAGAGTTCAAGAACCAGCTTCTGGAACAATCTGCAGTTCAAGAACCTATACGTCTCAAATATCAACTGAGTTCTGCACCCGAACGCGCTCACACACGACGCTGCTTGGACATCCACGGAGGTGGTTTGCATGCAGCGTGCATGTCTCGTGGAGTCCCGCATCATTTCACAGGTGGACTGAACCCATCCGTGTGTTCAGAGACTCCTCTGGGAGAAACTGCGAGAAACTGCACGCTGCTTTCAACAATGGGGGAGCGAAGAGGATGGTTTAAGATTGAATGTGTGCTCCAAAGAGTTGGCGGTTGGGCTCAACGAACAGCGTTCGTTCACCTCAGCCACGAAAGTTCCGCTTGGTTGCAACAAACTCGTTTGACATTTTGCGCAAGAGCCAATGAAAATGTCACAAGCGTGCATGGTGTATTCTCTCCACCCTCGTGTTTGGACACTCATGTTTGGATCCACGATCAAATTTTGGCTAGAATCAGCAAAATGCCAATAAAACACTGTCGTGGTGTTGGGGAGTCTTTGGGCGTTTTTGCTTCATCAAGATCCACGATCAGATAATCTCTCTTCGACTGCTGACGCGGCAAACACGCCTTTCCGAACAATCAGTGAAACCGAGCGCCGTGCGGCACAGAGACGGCCGTCAACAAGTTTATGTGGATACGTTCCACGCTGATTCTTCCTTTGTGTAGTCATTGTCATTTGATGCCATTCGTTGCACAACGAGAGCAGAGATCATTTTTGTGCGTCAAGGAGGGACTAGAATCTCACCTGAGTCTCCCACCACCCTTGCCAAAGATAGAAGCACCGAGAGCAGCAGGGGAGTTGACCAAGCCTGGGTGCGGTATCAGTGTCAGTTGGGCAAAAAAATTCCACGCAAGTTTTTCCCGTGAAAACAAGGTCATGTCAGGAGAAAGAACAAAACTGGAATGACCCGATTTTCGACCCAGATCTTCTCAGGCTTGAACCCTCGAGTTGAGGGTGATGCACTGAGAACACGACCGGCGGCGCCCATGCATCCCGCCGTCAAAAACATCCCTGACCTGACAAGGTTCCCGACCCCAGGAGAGGACACGGAATTCCCGCGTTTTGTTGTGCACTTGTAAGTCGGACACTTGTCCTCCATTTACAGCAGCACTGATCGCACTGGTCCTGAGGGAGGTGTTCTGAGGTCATGCGTCTGAGAGACGCACGCTGCACGAACAGTTTGAGGACACGCATGCAAGGCTTTTCAGTAAAAATTGAAAAGAAATAGGTAAAAATTCATATCGACAAGGTGGTTGCTGTCACAATGTGTTTTTTTGTTGAGAGCGCCAAAAGATCCAAGATTGTTGCGCAGCAGGTCATTTGGCTCTTGCACGAAAACAGCACGCATCAACCATTCATAAGGCTTCATGGAAATGCATGAATGGCAACTGTCTCGTGTTTTTGAAACGCTCCCGTGTGCTCGCTTGCAGTGTCACCGATCGATCAGTTCTCTTGCTCACAAGTTATCGTATCTGCTGCAGTCACCATTCGGCTCAATTTCCTGGAGAATACCAAGCTGGGAGAGGACCCCGCAAAATCCCAAACAAACAAATAATTCCCCAAAATCGCCTCCAGCTGCTTGGAAATGGATATTGTGGTTTCTCGACAAACACGGGTCTCCCAGTGAAAATTGTCTTTTGTCAAGGAAATACCTCCCCTGTTTAAGAACAAACCTTGACAATGCTTTCATTGTCGTGTTTTTGTGACTTTTCCGTGTCAACTTTTGGTGCGTTTTGAGCGGGCTGAAAACGCTCCTGGAGTGTCACCTGTCCGACACTTGGAGCTCAGGTTCTCTGTGGAATATCATCAGCGGATACCCGACGCGAGCCCCGACCCCCCCCCCCTACAAAATGTGAAAAAAAACATAGCTCGCCGCCCCCGCAGACCTTGCACCGTGCTTGGGAAAAAAATCTCACGAAAAAATCCCCACCCACAGGGGTTGTCCCCCCCCCCCCGGTGACAAAAGCAAAAAAGCACAGTGGCCTTTTCTCGCTTTTTTTGTAACTTTCGACCACATGAAGTTATGTCATTGTGTCACCCTGCGCTCACAACAAAAATCGGGCAGATTTTCACACGGAAATGCTGAAAGCAAACTTTTGTCGCTGCCGTGTGTCTCACGAAGATGAGCTTGGATTAAGATTCGGATT
>JAAUXT010113771.1_pt1 | contig 11006 bp, 9 predicted proteins | sample 7278171 | NCBI WGS metagenome assembly JAAUXT01 (sample SAMN14350112, study PRJNA611818) | marine sediment metagenome | isolation source: surface marine sediment (1.8m) | place: French Polynesia: Moorea | collected 2018-08 | reverse complement strand
CAGCACCGCTCTCACACACGCACACCGCACATATACTTGTCCCACACACGCACACAACTGTAGCTATCGCCTCTGCTGCTGCAAGACATCTTCTTGTGTTTCGCTTTTCTGGACCAGACCCGGAATCAGCGGAGACACCCTGCAGGTCTGGCCCATCGCCCGACCCTCGGAGGACCACCAGCAGGGCCAAGTTAATTGGGGGGAGGAAACGAGGGCCGGGCCCGCACCCCTGCCCCTCACCTTCCTCCGACTCCACTGAGGTTTTGAAAAACACTACATCCTGTCTTGAGCTCAGTTTTGTTTTTCGTCTGGTGCAGTGATTTCCAACATGGCTTGCCATCACTTGAGGGCTTTCCCCTGCCTCTGCTTTCCGAAAGTGGAGACTTCCGCCCACAACAGCGAGTTTGTGCAGACTACATCGTGTGCTGGTTTCCCGCGACTCCAAACAATAAGGGTTTTCACGTTGGTGACGCGCAGTCGGTTTTTTTTACGTCGGCGTCAAAATTTAGTATTGAACCCAATGGTGGAATTTTTGACGTCAGCCCAGAAAATGACCGCGCGTCACCAATGTGAAAACCCCTAATGCCGCAAGAGGAGTTACTCAACCCTGCACAACCAGAGGGTGGACAAGGTGGGCCCAGGTCCAGGGTCTGGGTGAGCAGTGACCCTTCAAAACCATTTCTGAGGAGGGGGTTCCGGGACTGAGGTGGGGCCCAGGCCTCTGGTGTTAATGCCCTCTCACTGGACGTGTTCAAGAACACAGCGTTCAGTCTGTGCCCTGTGGTGAGTTCAGTAGATTAGACTCGAGTCACTTCGTGTCGCATCGCTCCATCTACGAGGTACCTCCATCAAATTTTGTCCCGGTGTCCGGTGTGTCCAGGTGGGTTGTGCGATGTTGACCACCGTTGGTGAGTGAACAGACACGAGTCCTGAACATTGTGACTGTCACAGAACATTGAGCATGGCCGACCTACATGTACAGGTGTGTGGCCTTGTGAGCAAGGTCAAAGTTGACCTTCCAGTAATTGTGCCTTTTTGAATGGAAATGTGGCTGTGTTTGAAGCTGGTTTGTGCTGCCAGTCGACATAGTCAATGCTAAGAAGAGCCAGCATAAAGATCTCAAGTTCTGTGTCACCCTGGGTGTGCAGTTAGCCATCACAATCTCTGCCATCCAGATCACCCATGGGAACCATGCCCTTTGTCCAAGGTCAGTGCAAAGGTGGTACTGCCACTTCCAGATGGGTGTGCAGTCCATTGATGACCTACCACACAGTGGTTGACCCTCAGTACTGACCGGACAAGTCCTTAACAGCATCCAACAAGAACTGAACAACAACCCTAACATTTCCATGGCAGCTTTGGCAAGGCAGGTGGGTGTGTCACACAGTTCTGCCCACAAGGCTGTCACCAAAACAATGAGACTCAAGTAGTTTGTTCCCCACCATTTGATAGTGCCACAACAAGCTCGACACCTACAAGTTTCCAGAGCCATTCTGCACACCTTCCACCATGATCCACAGCTGCACAGGAGACTGATAACTGCAGATGAAAGCTGGTTTCACATCTATGATCTGCACAGCTGATGTCAGAGCCTCCACTAGTGCGCAGCTGATGACACAAGAGCCCAAATTCCCAGGCATGAGAGAGCAACAATCAAGGTTATGATGGTGTTTTTTTTTTGACTGCAAAGGCATCATTCTGATGGAGTTTGTTCCTGATGGACAGGGGATTACAGCTGCAAGGTACCTGGGAATTATGAAGAGACTACGCAATGCCATCCGCAGATGACACCCAACCTTGTGGAGGCACAACAGCTGAATCTTGCATCATGACAGGGCACCAGTGCACAGGGCCAGAAGGGTGACCAACTTCTTCCAGAACACAGGAACATGCCTCCAACCACACCCTCCCTACTTGCCAGACCTGGCACCGGTGGATTACTGACTGTTTGAACATATCAAGAAGGACTTGTGTGGCCAAAGGTTTGGAAATATCGACCACCTAATCAACCAAATCCATGCTGTGGTTGGGCAAATCACACCAGTTGAATTCAGAGCTGCCTTCAGGAGGTACAGATGATGCCTTCAAGCCTGTGTGAACAAGCAGGGGGACTACTTTGAGTAAAGGAAGACATGACATTGTGCCACTGTGGTTCTGGACTCCATTTGTGCAAAAGCACATGTTGTTGTTACTGACTGCTTATCCGGAAATGGGCGTCGCCCATCACTCCGACAATTGTTACAAGAAATGTGAAATAACACACTGACCCTTGCTGCCAAGACATTCTTCTTTTGTGGAAAATGTGCAATAAAGACACAAGTCTTTGACCCAAAAGTCAATTTCTTCATTCACAAAAGAACCCCGCAAACCGGACACCGTGACAAAATTTGATGGAGGTACCTCGTATATGGGGGAAAGTGCGTGGCCTTTTTCTGCTGTCTGCAGCGCCACAAAACTCGGCACCCCAGAGGAAACTTCTAACGGCGCAGAACTCTTCAAGTACGAGAAGGAAAAAGTTTTGCTGCTCTCTGTCGGAAGATGAATGTGACCCTGCAGTGGAAGAAATGAATCGGCGCACGAGATACTGATGACCAGGAGATAGAGGTCACTTTTTCATCGCTCACTGTCCAGCTCCCGGTAAATGAGAGTGCATAATAATCCGTCTCTGTCTCCGGGAGAGACTGAGGGAGAACCCGGGCGCACCCAGGGTGAGCGCAAGGGGGACCAGCCTTGTCAGGTTGGGAGGGGGCCGCGACAACTCCCAGCTTCAGCATTGAAAAGATGATAAGCACAACTTTGCGCGCGTGGTGCAAAGGCTGGACACAATTCGTTGTGGATGAGAGGGATCCAGCCCCCCCGATCCCCTACACCTCAAAAGGAGGAAGTACACCGGACTCCTGCCGACTCAAACTCATGTTTGTAAAAATTCTGCCCAATACTTTTCATGTGTGGCCTTTATCATTTTGATACAGAGCTTCACTTCACTTTGCTTCCCTCCTGATGGCCTGAAGCTTGGCCAACTGAGGCCGAACTGCTCCATCCTTGGGACGCCGAACTTGCAGGAGACAGACAGATCACGCGCGTTCGCTTGAAGCACGAGAGTTTTTCACAATTTTCTGTGGACTCCAGACGACAGCCCATCTTCTGTCCAAATGTCCATCAAGCCCAATTGAGGATTGTCATGTCATTGGGCGACGGCTTATGTTCCCCCCTTTTTATTGGTCCTTGTGACTTGCGTCATTTGCGTCAACTTCTCTCTTGCACACCTGCGGGCCTTCACACGGACCACATTTCACAACAGCCTGAAGTCCCTGACGAGACATCAATTTCTGACTTCATGTGGATCCAAAATGGTGTTTCCAAACTTTCTGAAGACCCTCTGAAAATCTTCCCTTCTTTTTGGTTTCTCACTTCAAAACCGGACAAGTCTGCCTGGATCTCTGTTATCTGTGTGAAAAAAGACACCTACCTGAATCTTCCTGTAAAATCCACGTGTAACACAGATCTATGTGCAGATAAATCCAGTCTGAGAGAGACGAGAGAGAGAGCGCGCGTGAGTATTCCTCCGCTGAGTGTGAGCCCAGAGGCGCAGGTCTGTGGAATCGCGCCGGAGCCGTCCTGAGACGCAACAAGTAGCGGTACGGCGCAGGCGCGCGCAGGCGCAGCGGGGGAAGCTGCTGCCGCCGCGACCCTCCTGAAGCTGTCGGGGAGAGGCCGGGGGAGGGAGAAACGGTTTGCTCTGGGGAGGAGAGAGAGAGAAAAGGGGGTGTTTGTCCTTTCAGAATTGCGGAAGGGGAATAACGTATGGTTTCCCAGAAAGAAAGAAAGAATGAAAGAAAGAAAGAAAGAAAGAAAGACACGCAGTGCAGAGAGAGAGCAGGAGAGAGACAAACCCAGGATCCAGGGAAACTTCGGAAGGGATCTTGCTGAGAAAGACCTTGGGAATGTTTTGAAGGGGAAGATGACAGTGCTGTTGCAGTCTGTATGAAGAGAAGTGTGGTTTTCAGGAAGCAGTGCAGACAGGTCAAGAGACAACATGATGTTATCCACTGCACCTGTCAGCAAAATTGTGCAGCTTCATAACTGTAAGACAATGAACAAACGTCTTCTATCAATTTATTTGATTTGACAGTTCATCTGAAGGTACTCACAGCGTTATTTCCAGCAAAACACTCACAGCTTATTGGCAACAAGCACAAAAGGCGTGATAAAGATGACAGAGCTGAACACATCATGAAGCTTTGCCTGGTGGAGGGCCACGTGCTGCCAGCAAAATGTTTCTGACTGTAACACCACCAAATATTATGGGACAAAGGACAGCATTTATTGGTGTGCTGATCACCATGACCCAAGCCACTGTTTCGGTTGGATAGCTTGAAGCAAACAGAGCTGAGATGTACACAACACTTGCAGGGAACCAGCACAGCACATTTGTAAGACTCAATACAGACAGTTGCCCAATCAATGAGTATGCTTTGTTGGTGCTTGAGGTGTTTGACTTTGTGATAGTCTTCTGGGATTGGACATATTCAATTATCAGAAGCAGCCTCAAAATTATGACTACAAGACAAGCTATCATTTGAAGGCAAGACAGTAACCAAACAGCAACTGAGAAAAGGAGATAGTCATTTGACTCAGCCAGGAAAAGGACACAGAATGTTGTTGGAAATGTTTCAGATGTGATCTTTACTGAAATGGTGAAAGGAACAACTATTAGCAGAGACAAAATTGAAAGGGACAAAATACACCTGATGACATATTTAGATCTCTTGAAAGATGTGTCAACAGGGGACACCACAACCAAGAGTCTGGATGTAGTTTGGAGAATGCCAAGTGCCACAGCCAAAATGATGAAGAGGTTCAGATTGGTGACAGCAGAAAAGCAAGCCACACTTGATCTCCAGTATTTCTCTTGAAGAAAAAACACACTGCCAAAGTGGACATCAGCAGACCAAATGGTCACAAGATAAATACAACAGAGAAAATTTATTTGGCAAATGGCAGATAGGGTGAAAGAGAATGATTGGTGTGTTGCTGTGTCCAAATGCTGCAGTGAAAGGGATGAAATGTTTGCGATAAACACCAATATGGATACAACCACCATGGAATGCCACATTTGTACTGATGGCAGCAATGTTGTTTGACATGAGGCACCTGGAGTTGATTTTGTAAAACACACATCTTGTGAGTTGGGCAAACAACAGATTTGGTGATGATTGCTCACAACTGCTCTGAATTTTGTACCTCTGAAAGTGTGCAGACTTATTTGGTCAATTTGTGAATCACTCACAAAGTGAAGAAACAAGCCAAACATTTTATGTGACCTGGAAAGAAGTTGGCTGCCCAGAACTGAAATAGGATTTTCTGATATGTTTAGAAGCTGGACACTGTTCAAGCCTCCAAAACATTTTCTGCCAAGAATATGGATTTTGTTGTTGTCCAACCTCATTGCCTTGATCCCTTTGTTGGGTTCAAAACAAGACTGTGCAATTGCAACTATTTTGTTGAAAGCAAAGCTTACAAATGTGAGTTGATCCTGAAACTTCAACTGACAAATGTGGACAATTTTACTGTTGTACAATTTGACAGATATGGCATGTGCAAAATGTTCAAAGAAAGAAAGAAGATGGTTGTCAGGAAATTGACAATGTATTATTTCAAGAAATTTGTAAAGATAATGGTGTTGTATTTGGCTGAAGTTTCTTTCAAAACAGTACAGTTTGTAGGCAAAACAAACACAAGTCTTTGGGCATGTATCCAGTTCACACATTATTTCATCTTCTCCAACTGGACAATGTACAATACCATCACAAATGTTTCCAAGATGAACACACCTGAATTGTACACCATTGCACTTGAACATTCCTTTGCAATGTGTTCCTGCATAACCACACCTGTTTTCCACTGATTCATCTGCTCCCTCAGGACAATGCCAGATGCCATCACACACATAAGAAAATGGAATACAATATGAGTTTGGGCATTTGTACTGTGCATTGCATTCAAAAGCTGAGCAATTTTTAAGATGGCCTCCATTTCTACATGGTTGAAGATGATTTTCTGAACTGAGGGTAAAGGAACAAAGCTCAGAAATATTGAAACATTTTGGGTGTCCTTCAAAACAGGGAAGGTGATTTAAATTTTGACATGATGTTCTTGTTGCATAAGTCAACAGAGCCTTCAACAAGGGTTCATCTTCTCCCTTTGGGCCACAATCTGGAATCAAGTCATTTGCAATTGCTCTGTTTTCTATCAGTTTTTCTGCATTACATTCAAAGTATTTTGTAAATCTCTGTGATGTGTCATTTTTGAGTGATGGAGGTTCAAAGTAGAAAGGAACACAACTGCCTTGTTTTGTCCTGAAAAACAAAGGACCACATTCATCTGGCTTTCCAGGTGAGCGAATCAGGTGGCAAAATACAAATACAAGAGAAGGTGAGGAGTTATTCTCTTGAACACAAATGCAGTTTTCTTCATCTGAAGCATCATATGGACAATCATTGTTGCCATTGCAGAGAAGCAGTATGGACACTAGGCCTCCTGCTTTGCATGGAAACACTTGATACTTCAGTTTTGACTCTTTCCTTGAAACTGGTGTTGAGCACACAGCAAGAAGATCATTGTCAGTGTGCAGAACATGTTTTCTGCCTTCTGTGGATATGTTTTGATTCTCTTCAAACAAAAGTGTTCCAGATTTGTAGCCAAAATTGAAAGGAAGTCCAAAAACAGGGGGCAAATGCTTTAATGCAAATCTTGGCATAATTTCATTGATGTAGGGTGAAAACAAAGCCAATTTTAGTTGAATCTCTGAGCACAGTTTTGATGCTGATTTCTGTAGCTCCACTGCTTGAAGCAAAAAGCATGAGTTGTTGAACAACAGAAACTGAGGCTGACAAAAGCTATACTTGTTGACAATTGAGAGGTTCCTTTGCAAAACCTGTGTCATTTTTTCACAGAAAAATATTGATGTTATCTTTGCATCACAATCCATGTTCACCCATTCTGGTGTATAAAAGTTGGAGAGGAGCATCATAGTGCACAAATATGTCTTGTTCTTCCCAGCTGTATCATTAGTGCTTTGCAAAGGATAGAGCTTCACCATTGCTTCTCTCTTGGTGTCCTCCAAATCAAGACACTTCATCCAGAAGTTCTTCACCCAATTGCCCCTCACAATCATATTGCGAAAATGTACGTATCTCGAACAGGAAAACCTAGTAATGTCTTTTTTCCCAAAATTATTGTTTGTGAACAATTGAAAGGACACAGGAACTACTTGGTGTGAACTTGTGTTGCATGTGCGTTCCCAAAACATTTCAATCTGAAATGACAAAATTATTACATTGTGAGTTGCACCCAAAGTGTGTGTGTGTGTGTTTGAGAGACTTGTGTGGCATTAAACTAAATTTGGAGACAGTTATCCCGTTCAGCTTCCTCCAAATTCCACTGTTTAGCCACCTTTCCTGTTCAGAAAACAGGTCAACATCAAGGAAACAAAATTACCTTTCCTGACTGTTTGACTTTCAAACCAATGAACAGCGTTTCTATTTCTGGCAATCCTCTGATGATTTTTACATGATTCAGAAAATCTTTCAATTTATTTGAGATTGCAAATGTTGGCAGGCAGCCTGCAACTCTTCTCTGACATTGCTTCATGGCTGAACTCCATGACATCTTTTTGTCTTCTTTGGTGAGTGGCTTTCCCTGAGAGTCAGCTCTCAGCAGGTCATCTAACTTGGTGTCCAAAAAGTAGTAGGTTTGAAATGGGTCAGAAGGAAGGTGAACACGAAGAGGATACTGTATTGAGTAAGAAGCAACAGCAGCTGAAGTGACAGCTTTCAATTCATCTTCTACCCAACCAAGGGACACCATCAATGGGTTTTCAACCAGATTAGTTTCACTTTCTGTAAGATTTGAGTCAAATATTGTAATTTCTGAATGTGTGCCTCTCAACTGATGACTGATAAAATTCCAGTTGCTTTGGTCCATCACAGAAGACTTCCACACAAAGTTCCAGATTGAGTACAGGAACTTTTCAGTCCTTGGGAATGACAACCGCCTAGCATGGCGAATAACTATTGGTGTCACATTGTGCAAGTCATGAAATTTCATTGCCAAATTACACTCATACAACTCACAATTCTCCCTGAATTCCTGAAATCACACAAACTGCCCAGGATTAATCAACTGTCATTCTGAGAAAAGGACAACCATGTGAAGTTTATGTAACTTACCTCAAATGGGAAAGCAACAGTCAGTGGATTGAGCACAGAAACTCCAGGTTCTGTGAAGAAAAAGTTTGTAGAATTTTGCAGTTGAGGAGAAACAGACTGAATGGTGGCATCCATCCACCCAGAAGAGTGGATTCTGGGTCTGTGTGCATAGACAATGGTGTCCTTCATAGCATATTTCCTCATAGTTAATGAAAAATGGAAATCCACTTGTTGTCCACGATCATCAGAATGTGCTCTGTCTGAAATGCATTGAACACTGACACACATTTTGCATTTAGTTCTGGCAGAACAGAAAAGTAAAAAACTTGCGATTGAGACTGAGGCATCAAAATAAGATACAAACCCCTTTCTCAAACTTGCATAAAATAGAAAAATAAGATTTGGTTATTTTACTTCACCTTTGAAAAGAGGAGCCTTGTTTGCTGAGAGGAGTAGGAAGCAGAATTCATCCCTCTTCATTGAACTCACAAGTCCCTCATGTGGCCATTCTGTACTTTTGTGAACATATTCTGCCCTCAGGTAGCTGATTCTGTGACAGATAGTCCCAGGATCTCTTGCTTTGAATGATCTTTTTTTCGCATATTGAAACTCAGCAAAAAATGAGCCCCTTATGTTGAAGGTGGTGTCTGTTGTGGCCTTTAGGTTATCAGCAAATGTCACTTGACACTGATCAAAAGGATTTTCAATTGCCAGTGTATCAGGTTGTCCTGTTATCTGATAAACAACACAGTCATCAGTTGTGTTCATTTCAATTCTGCAGTGAGAAATGGGGAAATGATATCGTGGAGGGGTGTGTTGGTAGCACTCCACATCAAGTGTGGATTTTTGATGTGAGGTGTGAAAACAAGGCTTCAAGTACACTGCCTTGCATAGAGTAGTTGTGAAAAGAAAAAGTAGACTTTCAAGTGATGAAACTTCTGGATAGCAGAACATGAACAAAAATAGATGTCTGTTGGCAGAATAGAAGCTCCGGCTTGTGGCTGAAGAAACATTGGAACAAGTTATGACACCTTCTGGAGTGTCTGAGGGGTGCTTGGAGGAGAAGACACCTCCATAATTGCAGTTTTCATCAAAATAACCCAAATACACAGCCCTTCTCAAAGTTGCATTGACTTGAAATCCCAAAGGGGCAGAAACCCTGATTTTCATTGGCTTTTCAAGCCCCACAAAGGTGATGTTTGTTGGGGTGTAACCCAACTTCAAAGAGAGATATTTGTTGATCTTTGGAATTTTTGAAGAAAATTGTAGAAAATACTGATGGGGCCAATTGGACGAAATCACCACTTGAACAAAACATTGGAAAGTGCTTGCAATGAGAGCTTTGTTCACACTGTTTACCAATTTCATGTCACCTGTTGGACCATCAAAAACATGAATGTCTAAGCTGTCAATTCCTGTTGTGTTCACACAGATCACATGAGATTTGATGGTCTGGATCCACCAAACAACCAAGGTCTTTTGCTTTATTTTGTAAGAAAGATCAAGTGCAAGTTTGACAGGTGGGTGTGGTACTTGCTGCACCCTTGTGTTAGACACAAGATTCCTGTCAATTGCAATGAATATCATGTCCACCAGGTAGTATGATCTCCAGGTCCACTTTGGGATGATACTGAAGTCATTAGAAGGAGGAAAAAGGCAAAACTCTGAATATTCACCAGAGAATCTAAATTCATTGTGAGGATATCTGCTCTTGATCTCAAAGAAACTTGGATGGTACAAAAACATGTACCTCACAGTGAGATTCACAAACAGGTCTCTGTTCATGCTGAACTGCAAATCATACTGCAGGAAAAACACTTGGTCTCTGAGCATTTCTGTTGCACATGTCCAGGGACAGTGCAAATGAACTGTGTGCAGATGGCTGGACACTCTGGTCACCTGGTATCTCAACTTTGTGGTTCTTGCACAAGAGCCAAAACGCTTGATAGAAGAAGAATACAAAGATAGGCTGTTTGGTTTTGCAAAAACCAAATCCATGAATCTAGATATTTTGTCCAGCTGATGTTTTGAAAAGCCCACTGCAGATGTGAATCCGTGCAAAGATGACTCCAGGAGATTTTCCACATAACTGAACCAACGCTTTGGCGCTTTGTCATAGAGATCCAGTTCTTTCTTGAATCGGTTGAAAATGTTGTCAGCATCTGTTGCAGGTAACAAAGGTTGAAAATACAGGAACACAGCAATCAGCATTGTAGTTTGTGCGCAAAATGTGACAATCAGGTTCTCATGTTCAAACATTCAAACTATATTTTCACTCAAAATAATTATTTTTCACATTTTATTTATGTTGCTGCTGTTGTTGCTGCTGCTGTTGTTGTAGTTTCTTCATGCTTCAGAACAAAACCCACAAAGACAGTGTTCCAAGTGAGGATACCAAAAAGCTGACACCAATGTTTTGCAAATGTTATCAGTGGAAAGAACATGGGGCCCCATTTCTCTCCTGAACAATGGGCTCCTTTTGTGCAGAGAAGTGCAGACCTGGAATTGCTTTGGGATTGGAAAATTAACCTGATTCAATAAACTTTTCAAATCATAAATTGAAGAAAACAGCACACTGCATGCACAAGTGCTGATTCAACATGACTGCGTGCTTTGTCCACATCAGCCATTGAAGCAGGGTATTGCGTCCAGATGGGTGGGGTCGATGTTTTGAAGACGTAGTCAGACACAAGGCAAAGGCCCCACAGACACACACAAACAGCAGGTCAAATGCAAGTTCCAAGGTCAAGCAGGTGAGTGAAAGTACAACGAGTCAAAATGTGCGGGATGTGGGTG
>JAAUXT010094552.1_pt1 | contig 11006 bp, 15 predicted proteins | sample 7278171 | NCBI WGS metagenome assembly JAAUXT01 (sample SAMN14350112, study PRJNA611818) | marine sediment metagenome | isolation source: surface marine sediment (1.8m) | place: French Polynesia: Moorea | collected 2018-08 | reverse complement strand
TGGTGGGGGAGGAGTGTGGTGTGACACACCAGCTGTGAATTTGAACCACCATGTGACAGGTGGCAGCACTGTTCATTCAATAAACACAGAGATTTGCGCCACCGGGCCAGTCTCACCCGAGATACCAACCAGTGTGTTTGTGATATCACTACATGGTACCCGCTCGTGGTTCATTTGGACCTACTGGGCTCTTTTCTTGGTTGGTCTGAATGAACCATTGGTCCTGGTTCCTCCAAATAGAACAGGTTTGCTTGGAGCTGCGGTCGCTACGGTCGGTAAATTGAACATGGCCCTTCTCAAAACAAAGTTTTTCACATTTCTTACATTGAAAGAAAGCTCACAACAAACCCAGATCTTTTCAATATTTTTGATTTCAAAGCAAAAAATGTTGAAAGTAACAAATAGATTTATCACCTCATAGATTACAGCGTACATTCATGGCTCCTCGTGTTCACAGAAGAAACGGCTGGTTGGTTCTTTTGAAGTGACCACTTTTGCTTTTGCGCAAGGCACTCGAAAACTTGTGGCAAAAAGCTTGGTGTGTGATGTCATATCCCTCCCCAAGTATTTTACATCCAAGTACAATTTCGTTGCTGCAACAAATCGTTCTGATCGGCGAGGACAAGCTGTGTCGTTGTCTGTAACGAAACTAGCGAAATTGCTGTGGGGAAACATTTTCCGGGACGAAATATCATATAAACAACTTTGGCGGCAAGTGCAACGAATGTTTGGAATGAAAACGTTGTTTTCTCGGTTACTCCTTCTACGATCGGAGTAAAAATGCGACAGAATGATGACAGAAGACAAGCAGGATGACAAGAATTTCTTTTTTCGTGTTGACAACGTCGCATTCGATGGTAAGACGCTGCAAACCTCTGCACCTCGTAACTTGTGGGCGAAAATACGGGACTCTAGCAAAGCAAAACAGCAGCAAATTGTGGAAGTATTCTGAATAATGAACAGTAATTTCTGAATTGTGTTCAGGCAATCGAGACGGTGAGGCACTGAGAGACAAACTAAAATGGACAGGGGGTAAAATGGCCTGAAGAACTTTTCCTGGTTGCTTTGCAGATCTGTACGATTGGTCGGTTTCGTCCCAGCAGTGCAAAACGACGCTGGCAGAGGTGCACGTGTCGAATCCGGGTCGGCACCACGGCAGACCGCGTCAGGGTGCCTGCACCACAGTGAACCGCACCGAGGTGGCTCTGTTCAGGGTGCGGGAGCGAGTGTACGCCATCAGAGAAAAGTGTCCGCACGCAGGTACGTTTGCTCCACCGATGTTGTTGACGTACTGTCTGGACGGTCAAATCTATGCGAAGTCCAGTCAGAAAAATGGCTCTTTAAAATGCTCGTGTGATGCTCAATTCGTTTGTTTCCAGGAGGACCGCTGCACGTGGGCGATATTGAGGATATCGGGGACGGTGTGCCATGCGTGCGCTGCCCGTGGCACAGTTGGCGCTTCCGCCTCGATTCAGGCCACGTGATTCACCCACGTGGGCAACGCCGACATGCGCAGGTGTTTCCGGTCAGTGTCCATTTGTTGTTTGAAGAACAGCGAATCTCATTTGATGACGTCTGTTCAGTCGAACGCACACTGAAAGTGCCTGCAGTCACACAACATACACCCTCGTACACCTGTTACAGTGCAATGGACCTTTGTTGTTGTTTCGCAAGACGTGAATGACTGTCAATATGGTTTCACGGCGTGTGTATTGAATAGTTCTCAGAGTCAGGTTTCCTTGTGCTGGCTCTGAGGGGAATTACCCAAGAATCTGGGTGCAATTGGTCACGGCTGGAAGTTTGTGGCATTGCAGGTGCGCGTGGGCGGGGACGGCTCCATCTGGGTCGGGTTCTCCGAGTTCGCTCCCGACTTCTTCTGCGACACCGACTTCTGACGCACGTGCTGGCGCGGGCGTCCGAGGAGAGCGCCAAACAGGATCCGGGCAGCGCGTCGATCATACAACGTGCAGAATCCATGCAGCACGTTGAACGAGATTGAGAAGAAAATTCCAACATAACAGCATGGCGGCTGTATCCTGTAGTTGTTCAGAAACACAGAAAAGAAAGAGGGACAGCAAATAGGTGTGAATTAGTGTTGATCTGTTGAGGCAAAGCCGTCAGATGATGCACGCCAAACGGATGAAGAAACTAGCCATGTACCCTTTGTGTCAGTGTTCGTGTGATAGACAGGGAATGTCAGTGCTTTTAGACCATTGCTAGAGTTTTTTAGTTGAGTCACAGAGTGACGCAGCATGTTTTTGATGCAAATGTTGAAATTCCGTTTCCGAATGCGAGGAACAGGATTCGTACAAGGGATTGACACGTGGTGCATTCGGTGTGAACCCGGCGTGAAGTTGTAGATCTGGTGACTCGCCAGGCCAGCCAGGCCTGTTTCTTAATTGAACGTAGAAATCAAGCAAGTAACCATGTACCGTAAGTTTTATCGCTTGACGAACCTGTTGGTTGATGTGGTGCTTTGGTTGACCTTGGAAGAGAAGGCCTTCAGGTCTTTTCTCCTGTGATTTGACCTTTGAATTTTCTGTGATTGTAGAATGAAAGTTTGACAGATTGTATTTTCTTTTTCCCCATATTCAGACGTTTCTCGAGTGTTGAGGCATGCACGTCGAGAATGTGATATTAGATCTACCTTTGGTATGTTGTGGGCATTTGTGTTGATTGTCGTTTGGTCACTTTGCTTGAAGTGAAAATGCCAAAAATGAGATGTGTACCTGTGAAGCCAAGTGTGAATGCAGCCAGAATAATTAGCAGTTTCTCAGCTGTACATTGTTGTGTATTGACTCGTAACCAGTCGCTTTTTACGTGTATTGCTTCTGGAGGTTGTTAGCAATGTTTTGGTTCCGTGTTTTTGAAGCTTGAGTCAAACAAAATTGGACTTTTTATTCTGCATTTGTGAGACGCACAAAGCCGTGACGATGTGAGTTCATGTTGGAATGGTAGATCTTTCAGGATCGGGGCCCAACCCCAGCCCAGAACGTCCGGTTTACAAATCATCGGTCACTGTCATGGAGACCGTTTTGCCTGAAGTTCGAATCCTTGTTGCACGAGATTGATGGTAGAGTTTCTTGTTCCAGTCAGAAAAAGAAATGTTGGTTGCTACGTAGACAATCGGTGCTTTTCGTGTGATGCTAGCCAGTGTAAATTTGTTGACGGAATAGATTTCAAACGTTTATGAAAAAGAATCTGTTTTCAAGTTTTGCGCGGTTTCTGGCGTTCGGCAGTTGCGTTTGCGACAAAGACTAAATTCAGAGCAGTCCGCTGCGGTAAACGGCAAGAAACAAGAACCAATTGGATTTTGTTTTCATCATTGTAGTTTTCATTCATAAAATTCAACAAAAGTTACAACAGACACCGAGTATCGGATCTATTGCGGCTACGGATCCACATCAGAAGGTCCCGTTCACACCGAGTGTTCATTCACACTGAACGTTCACACTCACAGCGTCACTCGCTCTCGTGCGTTCCCGTTGTACAATCTCAGTCGCGAGAAGACAGGGTTCTCACACTGTGCAGAAATGGTTCTTGTGAAATCACAGAATGACTTTTCGAGACCTTTGGTCCAGAAAGGAGATTTGTGATTTGACAGGAACCATTTTTCTACAGGTAAGAACCTATTTCTACAATGATGCGAGCACAGACGATGTTATGTGGTCGCAGAGTTATGGAGAGGCTGTTAGTTTCTGCGATGAGCCCGATGTACAGTGAGAGCGTTTTCAGGGAGGAAAATCGCTCAGGACGCCACAGTCCGTAAAATCCCGTTCACCCGACGAGACAGCGCGTTCACTTTCACAGGGAAAAACTAATCAGACGCGCATTGTCTCAGCAGTATTGCCCCAACCGACTGAGTTGTCTCGAAATGGGACGAAACGGAAAAACAAAGGTCAGAAAATTTCCTGGAACTGTTGCGCACTGTGCGTGCGCTGTGTTCGTCCAACATGTCCCTCAGGTCTGCCTTGGGTGAAATCCTACTGACAGTCACCCGTCCCCACTTTTGCGCCGTCAGACACCAAATCGTGTGCAGTGTAAAATTTGTCAAAAATTTGGATCCACCCGGGGTGCTCCCCTCCTTGGGAACCAGACTGCTCCTGGCTCACCAATGTTTGTACAAACGGGTTCCGCGTCGTGTGTTGTCACAAAACGAACGTACTGTCTCCCACTCACTATCTCGCTCGCTCGCACAGTCACCCGCTTCTAAAAGCCACTGCTGGCAGATTTTTGAATTCCCGTTCACACCGCATGCGTATTTTGACGCGTAGATGAACATTACGCGGCGCCCACCATGCGTGAGCGAACGCAGTGTGCACAAGGATCAGATTTGTTGAACATGCATGGCAGTCACCTGCCACACGGGTTGCCATGACTGTCCGTTCGCTCAAATTTTACAACGATCATATTTCGCTATTTACACAAGGGCTTTCGTCCGTGATTTTACTCTGTACGACAGTCAGATGGTTGACATTGTGAGCATGTTTTTCCACAGTTGTTTTGGCGAAATATGAAGTTTTCACTGTTGAAATCTACGCTCACAGTGACACGCTAAATGTATGAAAAATCTCACTAGTGGATAAAAGTTTGAAAATTGTTTTTCATTGTCTTCTACTTGAAGCAAGTCGCACGTTTGGCCGGGTTCACACCAGACGAGCACGCCGAAGTCAATGAGCGCTGCGTCATCTTGTTGACGCTGCGTCATCTTGTTGACGCAACGCTCGTTCACTTGCTGAAAGCCACGCATGACGCATCCGGTGTGAAACACGCCTCGGTATTATGTACATATTTCGTGATTATCTCATAATCAACATCAACGACTGTGTTTTTGATGCATACACTGGTTTCCAAGGCCTCCGATTGAAAGAAAATAAATTATGACGTCACCACGTGTTGGTTACCATTGTCACTCGGTAACCAGGCAGATAACCACAACACCACATCACCTGCTCCCACACCTCAGGTAAATACAGATCAAAGGCAACTGAACAAACACATTGCAGATCTTCCGGTACTCACAACGAAAGAAAGAACAGATACAGGTTTCTTTCAAAGCAAGAACACATTTTTTGTATCACACGTTATGCACTTGAGAAAACAGGCAAACATGATGCTTTCACAGATCTGTAAGTAGCAATGTCACTGGCCTCTAAAGCAAAGAGTAGGTTAGCACAAAGTTTTGTCACCATAGCAAAGTCAATGCTGATGCAGTATACGAAAGGAATTGAGAGATGTGCAGCTGTGACAGTGATCAAACGTACAGAAACAAACTCAGCTCTGACTCAGAGAACCACGTGGTGCTTTTCTTTGCATCTCTGTGACTGACACATTGAGCATTTCACGTCTGGCACGCTGCGTCGCCACGCAATGCAGTCGCGTCCCCATAGCAACGAATACGGGCAGCGCTGCAGTCTGCATTTTCTCTCCCAAAACGCACAACGACATCGATAAATTCAGGGTTGTGCACGCGGTTCGTGATGCTGCAGAACTTCATGAGCGTTGTGTCTGTCTCCGTTGCTTACAGTGCTGTGAAAATTGCACAGGCAAACGCATGTCACCAACAGAACAAGAAAAAAACACATTTTCGCACCAAAAACACAAGAAAACTCAAATTTAGGCGGACAAAACAACGTCTGGGCCGAGTTCACACAGTGTCTGGCGTCTCCTGTCAGTCGTTTGACACAGCGTCAACTGAGCAACGACGACGCAGCGCGCACGCTACAGAGACGCAAGGCGTGACGCGTGCACCCTGTGTTGAACTCAGCTTCACGAAGGCGCTGCAAGTTTCGTCTTCAACGAACGAATTTGACGACTAGAGATGAAAACAAGCTGTTGACACAAACGCTCAGCCTCACGCACACAGAGCACACACTGTGACCTGCACAGTTCCGACGCCGCCTTTGTGCGGAAACAGCAGGTTCTGGCGACAGAAACGAGGCAGCGCATCGTCGTCTAACTCAACTGTGTGAACGTGATTTTGTGAAACACAACTTTGTGGAGAAAAATAACAAAACAAAAGTCACACTGCGAGAGACCAGGCGACCAGCGCCTGTCCAGCGTCCAGGGCAGTTCGTGGAAGCAAAGACCGAGTCCAGGTACACACTGGTTCACACTTCAACAGGCTGTGTGTCACAGCGACGCAGCATACGTGTAAGGGGATGTGTGCACGACGCATGCAGTGTGAACCAGGGCTCGGTTTTACAGCCAGGAACAATCTCCCTCTGGTGGCTCAACCTCTGCACCAACTGCAGACGCGCACGCGGTGAGACTGGAATGATTCCACTCAACTCACAGGTTTGACTCAACTTCAACAATATTCAACTCAGTGCGTAAAATAGCAACGGTGCTGAAACCACAGCAACAGCAATGCGTGTAACGCGTGAAGAAACTGCAGTGTGCCCCTTGACTGGGGTGGCTGTAGGTTCTCAGAGCAAAGTTCAACGGAACATACAGCGATGAACTCAATTGTAAAGAAACAAGGCGCACGTGGCCTCAGGGCAGTTTCGTACATCAGCACTTTGAGGTCCGATTCACACTGAAGACATGTTCTGACTTGCTCGTTGGGAAGCACCTCACGATGGACTCGCTTTATCCTGACTTTGTGCACGTTCTGAACAATAATGCAGTGATAAACGCCAACAGAATAACAGGTTGTTGTTGGTGTCAACTGCTTCATCGTGATTGCAACGATCCCGTCCAGAACAACCTGACAACTTCCGGTTTCCTTGACAACCGAATCAATCATCATGACAACGTACTCATTATGATACCTCAACAGTGACAACAATGAGTAGTTCAATCGGTAACCATAGCAGTCAACAATATCCAATCACAGGTGAGAAACTCACAACTCGTTGTCCAATGGCAAGCTCTGTCTGACGATGCCATGTCTTCGCACTCTGAACTCCCGCGCTCCAATGCGACACTTATGCCACCCTTCGTCCAATATTCAGTCACGTTCCGTGGTCTCCATGACAACACGAACAGCTCCAGGTTCCCAGTCCACAGGCGTTTGGTTCTTGACTCACTGAGACCTGATTCTGAACTCAGTAACAATGCCACAAGTTCTTCAGCACCACAGCCTGTGTCTGTCTCCACTCACGCGCTGCAGCAATGATGATGCGCACCGTGGTTCCTCCCACAATGCATCAGATAAGTGAAGGGAGAAGCGTTTTGGCCTCCGTGTCAGTTGTGCGTCAACATCCGGACCTCAGCGCCGGCTCCCAGACGGAAGTCTCCAGTGCGCAGACGCAGAGCTGGACTTCCGGTGGAAATCACTCACGCGCACGATTTCTGCGCTTGTGCGCTTGGCAGATTCTGCAGGAAACACGTGATGCGCATGTCAGTGCGCGGTGTGCCCCAGAAGCGAGTCACTGCGCATGTGTCACGAAACCACGTGTTCAGGATTGCGACACGTGGTCGCCGCCACCGTTGGTCGTTGCACCGAGCTGCTGCTGTTGCTGCTCGTGGTTGTTGCTGTTGCTGCTGGAGGAGGCTGGGGATACGTCTCCCCTCGGGGAGGGGGCGGGAGACGTCGAGGTAGAGACGGAGATCCCCATGGAAACCGCCGCCTCCTGCACCTGAAGGAGAAAAAGCTGGTTTGGACTGTTGCTCGGGAAACCAGTCTTAACTGTCGTTGCAGGCCAAGCATTTCCTGTCATTTTCTCGTGGCATGTCCTCAAATACCAAGCACTTTCAGCACCTGTTATACCTGGTTGGACCCGCAGTCTTGCACAAACAACCTGTGCCAAACTTGAATCACGATGAACAGACGCCCAGGCCTGCCACGACCCGTTTCAAGCCCTTCGATACTGTACTCAGTACCCTCAGTACCTGTTGCATGTACTCGCGCGCCTCGTGCTTGGCGCGCTTCAGCAGGTCCGCCTGACCCTTCAGCACCCGGATGTTCCACGCGAAGTTCTCCGTCGCCTGGCAACGATCAAGGAATGAACTCTCTCACGGGTCACCGCTCAACGCTCGGACTGCACGACGACATAACGCGAATGAGGATTGTAGAGAGGCCACGGAGTGCACCAAAGCATTTGACCCTCATTGGTGTGGATTTTCAGTGTATCTTGTCAGTTTTGAGTCGAACAAGCTCGTCGCTTCAAGGACTCTCGTCGATGCTGTGTGTACTCGGGGAGTTCTGTGTGAGTCCTGACCTTGTTGAGTTTTTTGCCCTTGAGCCCGGCCTGCGTGGCGAGGTTGACGAGGTCTTCGTGCAGGTCCATCCCGGACTGCTGCACAGACACGATCTGAAACACGTGACAGTCACGTGACAATTCAGCGGGGGAGACTGTGAGGTCTGAATTTTGGCACTACAAACAGGATCGCATTGAACATATGCTCGAGGTCAAGTTCTCTGGGGCCCATGTTGCAGTTTGTGTTGAGTGCAATGTGGTGCGCTTCTCCTTTGTTGGGCCAGACAGAACCAGATTTGCACGGCACAGTGTCTTTTTGTCGGATTCACTCTCAAAAGGCAGACAGGTCGAGGCCACACTTTGAAAACTCAATGCTCAATGACAACACGCTGTCGTGTTCTTGCGCCCCTTGAGTACTCACCCGCTCGTAGACGTCGTCTGCGTCTTTGATGAGGCACTTACACTCGATCACCAGCTGTCGGAGAAATCAATCAAAAAACCAAGGAATCAATCAATCGATCAATTGGTCTACTTTGGGACCAACAACAAGCAGTTCCGCGCGCACAAAACAACAGGGGGCACGTGACCACGTGTACCACCGGAAGCGGAGATGTACTCACGTTCTCAAAGGTGAGCAGCGCTTTCTTGAGCGATTCAGGCACCGACCCCCGCGCCTCCAGGAACGGGTACTGCAAGTGGGAAGAGAAATTACTCGTGTGCGTTCCGCAAACAAGAGCTTCTGTGGTGAGAACTGGCACGGTCGGAAACGTGTGTGGAACCCACCAAGCAAACCGTATTTCTTGCACCGTCCCACCCACCCACCCCATTTTGCTCACACAACTCAACCTGCCGCCATTGGCAACCACCCTGCCCCGTCCACCCGACTATCTCACGTCCACGCTACCACGTCCATTGCCACCCACCCATCTCAACTTCTCCCAAATCTTCCCAATCCCTCTGTCCAACGTCGGCTCCACCTCACTCATCCCGGTCCCGCCACGCCACGCCCAACCACGCCACGCCATGTCCCGCCCCAGCCTGCCACCCCCGCGTCTCCCACTCACGTCCTCCTTGACGCTGAGCCGCAGCGACGCCGTCTCGCTGGACGTCGAGAGGCGCGTCACCAGGATCCGGATGCACTGCTTCAGGTTCGCGATGGGCGCGAGGCCGCAGTGCTCCCGGAACATCGCCAGCGAAATCTGCACGTTGTCGCGCAGGTCCGTCCCGTCACGCAGCGCCACCATCGCCCCCTGGTGGTGAACACAGTCGCGTTGAAATCAAGAGGTATCTGCGTATCTCGTCGTGAACCGGGAGTGGGATCCACGTTCCGTTTCCCATTTTGTAATTCGGGTTCAACATTTTATTTTTACCTGGGGCTCGAAGCCCAACACCAGACCAAATCTTTTGTCGTCTTTCACACACACACACGCACGCACACACACACCATGTGGTCTGTCACGTGCTCTGCACTGACCTTGAACGTCTCGTCGACCGACTTGATGCCGATGCTCTTCAGACTCGTGTACTCGCGGTTCTTCTTGCTCTTGCGCACAGACAACCCGCGGCGAGTCGCCTTCTGCAACACAACGCGCATGCGTCACGTCAGGCCAATCAGGGAGCGACGGGGGCTCCGCCAATCAGAGAAAGAGCTTGGGCCGGTGAGTACAACACTGTCATCTTGTGGAAACCGTTTCAACAGCGGCTACTTGTCCAAGTGTCAGAACGCTTTTCATCTGCTTGAGTGAAAAGAAAATGGACGTCCCACAATTCAAGAAGACGCGAGTCGAGCTCACACGCCAGAATCAACGAACTCAGCAACTTGCTATTCGCATGCGACCCTTCAACACCAGCCACACTTCAAATCACTCCCCAAAGCTGAAGATTGATTCACACTGGATGCGTCACGCGCTGTGTCCAATTGGCGACGCAGCGCCCATTGACCCTGGACAAGTCAACGGGCTACACACGTTGATAAACAGATGGCCCCCGATTGACAGTCAAACCATAATTCGTGCAGGGCTTGAATTCTTTTTCATTTTAATCAAGTGTGGGTCGATCACAACTGTAGGAACGTGGGGCATTTGGCTCAACACTGGCTTAAAATTCAACAAAGCGTTGGAAAGTCTGCCAAGTGTGCGAACTTCAAAAGCAGAACAGAAACCCCAGGTTCAAACCGCGTCTCTCCGTGTCAACACAATTTCACGTGTGTTTCAACGCGCGGTGCCAGACCACTAGACGCGTCTTGCGTCGCGCCCAAGTCAATGAGCGCAGCGAAGATTCAGCAACACAGCGTCCATTTAGAGGGACGGCGAGAGACACAGGGAACTGCACAGGAAGTTGAGGACAGGCGTGCAGACGCGATGTGAACGAGCGGAAACAGAACGCGAACTGCGGGTATCGGAGCGGACCTGACCACGCACACACACCTTCTTCTTACGTTTGAAGTTTCTCTGAAAGAACAAGCGCCACGAAGAATGAAGCAAACGGGGAGAAGCCTCGTTCGAGTTCGGTCAAAATTGCAATGGACACAAAACACTGAACATTGTCTCATCCAACACCCAAAGACTCTCACCGACCTCGTGATTTCCACTCAGAAAAATACCACCGCAAGCGGCCACCCTGGCGCTTCCACAAGAGAAGCTTTCGCGCCAACACACACACACACACACACACACACACACACACACACACACACTGTGAAGAACAATGGCATCCAAATCACTCACCACACACAAGGGACCACTCACACCACTTCTCCCCATCAGACACCCCTCCACACCTCTCGACACTCACCCCACCACCCCTCTCGACCCTCACCCCACCACCCCTCTCAACCCTCACCCTGCCACCCCTCTCGACCCT
>JAAUXT010110926.1_pt1 | contig 11007 bp, 6 predicted proteins | sample 7278171 | NCBI WGS metagenome assembly JAAUXT01 (sample SAMN14350112, study PRJNA611818) | marine sediment metagenome | isolation source: surface marine sediment (1.8m) | place: French Polynesia: Moorea | collected 2018-08 | reverse complement strand
CCCTCCGCCCTCAACCCCCCATCCCGCCCCCCCCCCCCCCCCCCCCCCCCCCCCCCCCCCCCCCCCCCCCCCCCCCCCCCCCCCCCCCCCCCGCACCGCCCCCCGGGCCCACCTCGAAATACTGTTGGGCGGCGAAGGCTTTTGGTTTTCAGTGGTTCATTTCTTTGCCTGCAGTGCGCCTGGGTTGTATATTTCTAAAAGTGTTTTGCCTGGCAAGATTTGTCACACTGGTGTCCTGATCTTAGTTTGTTGGCACGTGAAAACAACAAACTTGGATCGTGAATGAGCACATTCTTCCCCTGACTTTTTCAGACATTGCATTTTCATCCACCTTGAGAAAAACCAGATTGCTCAAAGTCGTTCTGCGGCATGCCCGCTGTGCAACGTACAGATCACGAAAAGGTGAGTGATTTCAGATGCGAAACTGGAAGGCATCCAGCAGTGTCTTTCCCTCATGTTGTTTTGCGAAATGTGTCTCTAGTCTCGTGAGTGTCCAACCTGCTCCGTCTGAAAATCATTTTTACTCTCTGCGGAGCTGCTGTGTTTTGCTCTGGTGCTTTCTGGTCTGATTTCAGTGGTGAACACCCACCTGCCCATCCGACCTACCAGTGTCATGCGACCCGATGGTCACATGATATTTGAACATTTTGCCCGTGGGGGAGGGGTTGCACGATTTTGAAAATGCTAGGTCAGGTCAGGTGATCGTGATATTCAACACCCAACATCAAATGTCCGTGACGGAGGGGGGTCACATTCAAAATTTTCAATGTTGGGCGATACCTCCCCCCCACACACACACTTGAATCCCCTCCCCCTCTCCCCCCCCCCACACACACACAATTGCTGGGGTCACTGGCTCTTGACAAATTTTGATATCCAAATTTTGCAATGTTGGGTGATCCCCTGGTCACGTGATATTTGAAAATTTGCTGGGGTCACAGCAATTACTTTGGTACCCCCCCCCCCCACACACACACCAGAATGCATACTCCGTCGAGTGTACCGTGCAGTCGGCATACAGCTGTACTAGTTTTCCGAATTCTGGCTGCGGTCTGATTGTGCGAGAATTTGGACAGATTTCAATTCAGACGTTGCAACCATTTGAACAGAATTTGGACAAAATTTCTGGACAGATACAAGCGAGACATTCAGAGGAATCAATGCACGACCCAGAGAGGATCGGGGTAGAAAACAGGTGCAAAGCTTCTGTGTGGTATTTTCGCAAAAGGTGCTGAGGAGCGAAGTGCGAACACCTTCACCAATGTACATATCCACCTGTTGAGAAACCTACTGATTCTGCAATAATTCTGGGCTTTGTATTATGAAATTTGAGGTGTTTGTCACCTGTTTGTTCTCTCCCGCAGGAGTCTGCAGTCGGTGCCTCAATGGAATTTGCTGATAAACCAGATTGAAAGTCTCAAAAATGCGTTTCAAAAAGATGCTGGTGTGCCGTGTGAGTACATCAAACAATAAAGAACAATTGTGGACTGTTTCACTGGCATTCATTCGGAACTTTGAAAAGCTGTCTTGGTTGTTATGTTCCACGCCTTTTGCAGTCTCGCCGAAGAAAGGGGCGCTTCCTCTCAGTCAGTCTGATCTGTCGACCCCCAGCAGCTCGGGAAGACCTGCGTTCGAGTACCACGATATTGGTGAGCGACACCTTCGAGAGACAAGTTCGAAGCAAGCTGTTTCTATGCAGAAGGCTGTGTGAGCCAGACGGCCTTGGTTTTGTTTTGCGTGTTGGACCATTTTGAGCAGTTTCTTTCAATGACACGGTGGTTGAGCTAAAACCCGACGGAAAATACCCGGTATGTCCCCTCTCCAAAGGTTTGTTTTGCAAGTAAGTTTCTTTGTGGCACTGGAAGCTTTGTTACATGAATTGAAAATTGAAGGAAAATTGTTACAGGTGACGAGCGAAAGGGCTCAGTTGCAGCGAAAGCCCGACGTGATCAGGCCAGGTTTGTGCAGGCTCACTTTCGTCGCGTTCGACATTGAGAATCTGGTCGATTGGTCGAAAAAGCAAAAGAAAAGAAGAAATTATTTACAGTTTCTCCGCCTGACAGAGCAACTCCGATCGTTTCGACGTGTGATTGAGAACCTTGTTTTCAGCCCCAGACTTTCGAACAGGGGACGTGGGAGAACAGAGAAGAAATCAACCAAGCAAAGCGATCTGATCGAATGTATCGAGGAAGCAGCTTTGGGACCGAACTGTAAGCACGAGATAAAGCACTTTTCAGCATTTTCGTGGGTGGAGTGACGAGCAGGCCACATCGCTTTTCTGAAAAATGATCTCCTTCATTACCAGCCGCGCTGTTAATGGTTTGCCCATGTATTTGTGTCCTTGTGCTGGAACCAACAAAATGGTTCTCTACTTGAAAGTCTAGTTCTTGATTCCTCGACATGGACAAAAAGTGTCGATCCCTCTCTTTTTGAGGAACATGTTCTACATGTGTTTGCAGTGTTTTCGGATGAACAAGTTGTACCCAACTCTCGATCGACCCGAGGAAACGTAAAGTCATCCAACCTGACAGCGTTCCTCGAAAGTGCCTCAGCGTCACAACTTGGCGGGCAGAATCCCTCCGGCAAAGAGAAGAAACAGAAAGGCGCCCGAATCCAATTTTTGGACAAGGCCAATGTGGGAAGAAATGCAAAAGAAAGCGTAAATCAGGGCAGAAACAGTTCTTCGAGCAGCGCGGTGTCTTTCAAAGTTCCCAGAGACGCACCGGCGAAAAACATCAAGAGTCCAAAGTTTGTAGTTTCCGGCAAGGAAAACAATAACAGTCCTCAGTGCACCGAGATGGTTGTGAGTCCGTGCGATTCTTCAACGAGGCGCAAGGTTTCTCACTGGATCACTGAGCAATGCGCCACCCCGTCCTCACTGAGAGAGGACAGCTATTCGCCGAACACCAGTCAGAAGTCGAGCGTGAGGGGCCCTGAAACAGAGACTGAATCTGACGAAGTTGAACCTGCGAGCAACAAAGAGGTGATTGAGCAGAATTCTAAAAACCTTCAAGAGTCGCTCCCAGAGGTAGAGCTCGGAGAAAAACCGGCGACAAGAAAGCGAAGAGTGCAGAAGACCAGAAAGAAGTTTTTGGATAGCGACAGTGAAACCGATCAGACAGACGGAGACAAGGACCGAACAGCAAACGAAGATCAGGTTGATGACCGAGACTTGAACAAACAGTTGGCGGCAGCACAGGACGTGAACAAAGAAGACACTGGTGATGATGTTCCAGCCGCAAACGCAAGTGAAATACCTTCGCTGCGGAAAAGTCGGAAGTCACAACCACGAAGTGAGAAACGAGAGCGCGCTCCTGGTGACGCAACCAGGAGGAGTCTCAGAAATGCAAAGAGAAAGAACAGTCTTGATGCGTTGGAGTTGGTGAACGAACACAGTGACAGCGACAGTGACCATGAAAAATCAGCAGTGGGGAAAAAGCCTCTGGAAACCCTCAGTTGTGTTTACAGTGCGGAAGCGAACAGCAACATCGCGTATCCAGACGCACCTGGACACCTGACGCAGTCTGATGAAGAGTCGACTCTCTCCGAGCCTGAAGTGCACCCTCGCCGAAACAAGACCAACGCCGAGGTGACGGAGACTCGACGTGGAAGAAGCAGCAGCAGACGCGCTCGGCCCATCGACTTGGACAGTGTGTTCACCAAGGAAACAGAGAGTGGTTCGGAGTGTGGAATCGGGAGACCTCGAACCAGGAGGGAAACAGTAAAGGTGCAAAGTGAAGAAACCTGTGCCGTCTCCGACAGTGAGTCAGTGGAGTCGTACGCAGTTGTGCGTCCACGGCAAACGAGGAAACGTTCGAAGAATGTCAACGTAATTTTGTCGGAATCTTCAGACCAGCAAAGCAGTTTTGTTGTTGATAGTGATGAGAAAAGCAGTGGAGGCGCGGCGCGAGAAATTGTGAAGACTGGTGATCGAATCAGCCTTCTTCGGGGAACTCCCCCGAGCCGATTCAAGGGGGATGTCAGTAGCCCCGGCAGTGACGATCCTTTCGCGTTCAAATCGAGTCAGAAAACTCCGCAAGACAAGCGGAGAAAAGGTCGAAAAGGAAAAACTGCGCGAAATGCGAAGCGGAAACCAGAAGTGGTGGTCATTGGAGGAGACGGGGACAAAGCAGCGGTGACAAGAAGAGGGGATCCTGGGAAAGACCCCGTTGATGTGGGCGACAACAGCAACGAAGTAGCAGTTATCGAGGAGAAAATGGAGCTTGAGCAGTCGACGGAAATTTTGGCTGAAAGAGACAGAAGAGCGCGAGCAGCCCGTGGGGTGAAAACAGTGTTCGCCTATGGAAAGGAACCAGAGGTTGTGCTGTTTGACGACGTTCAGGAGCACAACACCGACCCATTCTCCAGTCCGATGGATGTCGGAGAGTCAGACGCTGCAGGTGCAGGAGGCAAGAGCGTTGAAAAGTGCAAGGAAAATCGAAAAGTGAAGCCGAAGAAGGTGAAGAAACCCAAAGTGCAAAAGACTCCAAGTGAAGAAGAGCCTGTCGTGCAGATTACTGAAGAGTTGGAAGAGGCAGAGGATTACGAATTTGTCTTCAGCCAACAAGTGCGAGAAGAGGCGGAAGAATACAGAAAGATGTTCAAGAAGAAAACCAAAAACAATCCAAGAACCAACCGAGTGACTTTCGGTGACACTGTCGAAGTTGAACCAGAAAGCAAAGAGGAACCTGAAGAGGTTGAAGCGGCGAACACAAACGAAGAGTCGAAAAGCCACGAAGTCGTGGTGTCAGATATTGAGAGCAAACCAGACGACTCGGAGAAATCTCGAGGCGTCGGGGAATTAGAATCTGCGTCAGTATCAAACAGCTCGCGCGACAGAAATGCCACAACAGTCAGGCTGCATTCAGAAAATGAAAAAGACACCCAAGAGGTGAAATCGAGAGTCGGACCGCGTTGTGCTGGTTCACAGGACGACGACGCAGCAGCTGGCCTGGCTGAAACAAAAGTTCAGGTGGACAAAGTTGTGGTTTGCTCTGAAATGAAGATTCGCCCAGAGAAGGAAGGGACAATTGAAGTGAAGAAGTCCAAATCCAACTTGGAACTTTTTGAGGAAACTCCAAGCCAGGCTGGAAACGCTGTTGTCGGGAAGAAAGACAAGACCACCACAGAACACACTGCTGACGCTGAACCCAACGGTACACCACTTCCTCGCGTCTTGTAATCTTCTGTCCTGCAAAGAGAATTTTGCAAACATCATATGTGAAAATTTGTGCTCACTTTGAAATCTCTTGGGAGTGGATCTCAGTGGTCTGCTCCATTTGGGGATTTCACCGTACTTGTGAGTTGTGCTGAAAAACGTTTGCCTGTTTTTCAGAGAGAAATGGACGGACCCGCAGAATGTCATCGGAGCGCTCCGCGGCAGACTGGTCGCGTCTCAAGCAGATGAATAGAGACTTTCGGGACAAGAGAGCGACGAAGCAGCCGGTAGCGAAAGTGACTCCCACAAAGAAACGGTAAACTTGTGTGTTTTTTCGCACATCATGCGTTTGGTCAATGATACGTTTGCTTTGGTGTCAGCTTGTTTCAGACCGCATTGTTTTCTGCACAGACTAAGCAGAGGAAAATCCAAGTCTGGAGCAGCTGCGCAGACGAGAGGGAAGCCTGTGGCCGACCGCAGCGACTCGGAGGAGGACGACCTGAACATCGTGGAAGCAGACAGCGCGCCCAGAGCCAAAGGTGACACCCAATTTGATCAACCTGTCACTTTTGCAGCAAAGAAAGACAAGACTGCACATTGAGTCGACCGTTGCTATTCGATCTTCACCCTGCATCGTGGTGGTGGAAACTTGTATGAGAGCCGAAGTTTCTGTGTCTTCCACTCATCTCAAGGCGTGTTCCGAATCCTCAGTTGGTTGTTGATTTCGTTTGCCTGCAGACAACAGTGGAAGTGACACTGAGAGCCTTCCGAGTGACGATACTGACGGCGAATTCGCTGAACCTGATCTGGGTGAGACTGCTTTTCACATCTGGGGATGTGTGTCAGCTGGGTTTCTCTTTTGGTCTTGTTAAGACAAGTGATAAATCATTGTTTCAGCCGAGTGACTGTATCGTGTGTTCTTTTACAGAAATCCAGCCAACCGAAGTGACGAAAGCACGGTCTGAGGTGTCTGTTCCGATCCGCAGACGCAATAAAACCAAAGCAGGTGAGATGCGGTACTTCTGAAGGACAATACAGACGTTGACCGACGGCAAAATTGGCTCACTTGATTGCTCGACGTGATAGTGGGTAGTTTCGGAGCGCAGATGAACCTGAAACAAGTCAGATGCTGTTTCAGTGTGACACGAAACCGAAGTTCGCAGATACAACAAACGAAAAGCCGTCTGTCGCTTGATTTGCAGAGGTGCAACTTGAGGTGCAACGCGGTTCACTTTCTGCCTCTACTTTTGACTTTTGAGTTTAAACATCAAACAATCGCATGTTCCCAGGTTCAGGGCACGAGACGCAGGTTGTTCCCGAGTCGAGTCAGGAGGCAGAGCCAGCGACGCCGCCTTCACTGGCCGGTCTCGACGCACAAGCCAAGTAGGAAAACCATTGCAGTCCAGGAGTTCTATTTGCCGCGGAAGGTAAGAAGAAGCAAAACCACTTCACTGTTCATGGGTTTCTTGCAGGTGTGAAACTTTCACCGATTGTGACCGTACAGCACTGAATCACCAGTCACCTGCAACATCAGAGACAGCGAACACTGAAGCGGCAGAACACGAAGGCAAATTTACAACAAAAAGAAATGAAGCCAAAGACTCAGCAAGGACAATTGAAGAGGCTCCTGAAAAAGTGGAAAGTGTCAATTCAACTCCAACTGAGCAGGCCCCAGGAAGCTCAGTATCCTCAAACCAAGACGTCTCACCTGAAAGTGAAACGAAGAAGAAAAGCCGTTTGAAGTTGACCAAGAGCAGACGATCGAGAACTGTCGAAAAGGGACCCAAAAAAGCGAGTGCAACCAAAACAGACCATGTTGACTTGGATTTGATTGAACTGAAAGCCCCAACAGTCCATTTGTCACCAGAACTCAAAGGAGCACAGTTGCCAGGCTCCCCACAACGCCTGGCTGACTCTCCGCTCAGAGTTGAACAGAATTGTGAAATGTCACCAGTGAGTGACGATTCCAAGTCTCTTCTCCAGCCGCGCGAAGTTTCTGAGCAGGACGTGGGGAATGATACCGACGCGCGGACCAGTCGACAGGGTAAATTGGTGAAAAGGCTCAGGAGCGATTCTGATTCAAGTGACGAGGAAATTCGCAACTCGCAGTTCAGCAGCGGAGGAGCTGTTTCCTCACCAGCGAAGCGCCGGACGAAGCGCTGTCTGGTAATGACAGGCGCAGCTTCTGATGAACACGAGGACAACGACGACACCGTGCCTCCGAAATGTGACAAACCTCGTGGTGAATCATGCACAAAGAACGAAGGTGAAGACGCACAGGAGGACAGAGGAGAAGATGCAAAAGAACAGATTTCCGATTCAGACTCGGAAATCTGCGCCGCTGACGGGCCCTCTGGAAGCGTAAGTCCACAAATCACACGCAACCAGGCCAACAGAAACACAGACACCATGAATGAGGATCTTTCAAAATTCGGCTCGAATGTGACAAAGAGATCTCGGAAAGGCAGTGTGAGTAGCAGTTCAGATTCGGAGGAAGACCAACCAATTCGAAGAAGTAGCGGCAGGACGGTGAGAGGAATCGCCGACATCCTGCTGGGGAAGTCTCCTCGCAACAGGCCAGGGGCTGAGCGAAAGTCGCCACGGCAGCAGAGCAGTCCCGCAGCAACAAAAGACGATTTCTCACAATCTGGCAGTGAAGACGTGATTGTGGCGGCAACGCCAACTCTGCCCAGCAACTCGCGCCTGAAAAGAAAGCCAAAACTGAAGAGTGCTGACGGTTCAGAATCTTGTTCACGAGAAAAACAAGAAGCAAATGACACAGAACTGGTTCAAGCGGTGGACAAACTTCATATGAAGAAAACTTCCATTTCCCAAGCATCTTCAAAGTCTGAAAGTTTGTCCGAAGGGGTTATTTGTGACACTCCAGTGGAATCTGTAACACCACGTTGGAAGCGGAAAAGAAAATCGCGCACTGACGAACCGAAAAGTGCCATTGAGATGGAAGGAATCGCTGCACCTGAGGAAAACAGGAAGTTCCTGGTTGACTCTGAGTCTGACATGTTCAGTGACAGTCCTGCAGCTACACCGAGGAAGACGAAGAAAGCCCGCGTGACCTCAGAGGACGACGTCGTGCCCCCAACTCCCCCGAAGTCGACGAAGATGCTCAACAGCTCCATCCACGCAGCGTCACCAGAAGCTGCTGACAGTCAGTCGTTCAAGAAACCGAGAAGAACTCCTCAGAAAACGAAATCCTCGCAGAGTCAGCCAGACAGCGAGAGCCTGCTTGCGCCCCCTCGAGTGACCAATCAAAACTCTAAAGAGGCGCCGGCCAAAACATCAAATGCGGTGCAGCCAACTGACGGAGATTCTGGTAAACATTCTGTTCACGATTAGGTTTTGGACAGCCCGAAGAAAACCTGTTATGTGCGTTCTCAATTCAACTCTGGGATTAGCGCTGTCTTGACGACATGCGAATTTGTTTGTGAAATCGCTTTTGTAAGGTGATTGGTGGGGTGATTGTGGTTGATCTTGAACTCAACTGCCTGCAGAGCGAGGCTTGGGCGGCGACGTAAACCCGGAGTTTGACCCAGACAAGGAAATCAAGGAGGAGCCTCCGTGGCAGGTGAAGTACTCGCCGTGCGGCATGAAGATCGTGCGCGCGCTGCCCACCGCTCCCGACAACCCCGTCGAGGTGCGTCCCGCCGTCCGTTACTCGTCAAATTCAGCTGGTGCAAACACCCCCGGTGCCGAACCAAACCATTTCTCTGGTTCAATTTGTTCCAAGGAAGCAACTCCAGAAACCTTGAGGTGCAGTTTTGTTGCACGATTGTTTTTGCAGGTGGAGGACAGGGATTTTGACTCTCCGGAAGAGAAGAGAAAAGTGCAAGAGAACGTCATGGCGGACCTGGCTTTGGTTGCAAGTGCGTGTTGTGCAGAGTCCTTCGTCGGAGATGGAGGGCAACCTCCAAATTCTTCGTGTCGTGAACCGCTGGTTTTCGCGGCTACTGATGTTTCTCAATCTGCTTCAGAATCGCGAGAACAGCGGAAATCCGTGCAGAGAAAGACAAGCACGAGCACTCCTCGAAAGTCGCAGCCGTCGTCAAAGTCTCCAAGAAAGGCGGCCCCTCTTCGAGTTTCCTCACCTGTTGGACACGATGCAGAACAAGACCTGTTTGACGATGACTCCAACAGCCTGCCTTCACTGGGAGACGTCGAGTCCCCTCTGACCAAAAAGATTCCGGTGGAGCGAAGGAGAAGCGAGGCTTCCTCTGATGATGACGGTGAGCCTTCGGCGATCAGATCCCATGACCCCGTTCGAAGAGCTTTGCATCGGGGAGCGAAAAGCCCTGTGTGCTCACAGAGAAGATTCGCATGCGTTGGATGATTATTTCAGGCGCGAGTTCGAGCTGCAGGACGTTGAACTCTACAGGGTTGAGCGAAGTCGACACACAGGTTGTGCAGGTCAGCGCAGAACCTTCAATCTATGATATTCGTTGTTTTTTGTATCCAACAAAAAATGGAAAATCCAGAGGTTTTTCTTTTTCTTTGCAGGACAAGGGTAAGATAGAAAGTCAAGTGCGAAGCCTCCAGGCGCAGCTGGAGATACTGCAGGAGGCGCTGCGGAAACAAGCAGCCGCAGCGGACACCGAAATCATCAAGTCTCCGGAGACCACAGCGAGGGCTGAAAACAAATCTGAAATTGATGCGCTTGACAACAAAAAGGAGGGTTCCGCAACCGCAAAAACGGAGGCTGGGAACTTTTCTGTGATGGCGAAAAAGAACGAAGGTGGTGGTGTTGGACAAGATGTCCCCGAAGTCTGTGATGCCACAGAAACACCATCGCCTGACTGTGACGAGGGTGACGCCGGCGTTTTTGTGGAGGTTCGTGTGGATGAGGCCGATGTTGAAACAGTGGATCCGTGCACGTACGCTCTCGACGAACCTGCACGCGAATCCCCGCGCCAAAAAGACGTCGGTGATGGTGGAGCCCAAGAAATGAGGCAGAGTCTGGGGACTCAATCTGTCGTGCACGAAACTGATGAAGAGGTGGCAATGACACCAACCCAGAGAAAAGTTTCCCACCACTCCAGGCTGAGCCTGAGCGGCCGCAAGAAAAGGAGTCCGGGCAGCAGTTCAACATCCAAGTGCGCAGCTGATGCTGAAGCTGAAAAGCGAACGGAGTTGTCTCCAGGATGGAAGTCAGCGGCGAGGCGGCGGTTGCCAACTGAAGTCTCCACACTCACATTGCACAGCTGTACTGCGGAAAACGAACCAGGTAACTTCCCATGTTTGAGTGTTCAGTGTCAGAAAAAAGTCATTGTTGTGCCCTGTCTGGTGAAAAACCGTCGTGCAGTTTTCCAAGTCTCAACAAAAGGTGCAAAACTTTATTTCAGTGACTGAGTCGCACGAGCTTCCAACTGAAGGCAGTTTCAACGCACAAGCAACCAGCGAGTGTGGGGCCAGCTTGACGAGCCTCTCAGCGATGGAGGGTGAGGCGGCGGCGGAGTCAGCAGACCCCAGCTCAACTGTCATCGCTGAACTTGGAAGCAAGTCGATTCGCCATTGCTATTGCTTGGTTGATTTTGAATTTTGTGAATCTGCAGTTGCTCATGAAAGTGTTTCGTTTCAGTGGGGAAGAAGCGGGCGCGTTCTCCCGCGGAGCCTAACGACACCACTCCCGGACCGTCAAAACGATGCAGAACGTCAGAAGAAGGCATCATCCACGTTTTATCTCCAGTTCCTGCCAAACGACTGGTATCCAAAGCTGTTAATTTTTTTTAAGCTTGTGGTCGCCCGAAGGGCCGTATACCACACGCTTAATGTAATCACCATCAGTCTGTATGTCCGTCCGTCTGTGTGTGTAAAGTGGGTCCAACTGGGGGGGGGGG
>JAAUXT010087735.1_pt1 | contig 11007 bp, 16 predicted proteins | sample 7278171 | NCBI WGS metagenome assembly JAAUXT01 (sample SAMN14350112, study PRJNA611818) | marine sediment metagenome | isolation source: surface marine sediment (1.8m) | place: French Polynesia: Moorea | collected 2018-08 | reverse complement strand
GAAAGGGACGATGGGCATGCACCAGAAGTTCAGGGCCCTGCAACCAACATTCAGGGCGGACCACTGAAGCCTTCTGTTCGCGGGCCGAGAACATCTCGGCCACAGCCAGTGTGCTAGTGCCAACGCGTTTGTGGCATATTCCGTCTTTATACGTTCTCATTTTCGGATGCAAGGAAAGCTCACAACCGACTGCGATGGATTGGTAGAACACGGAAAATGGCAGGAACCAGCGGGAACTCTTTCAGTGGCTCTTACCGCGTACATAAAGGAATGACATTTTTCGTGAACTTTTTTTGGCAGATCGTTGCAGTTGAGGGTCAGATCTATCATAGAACATATCGGCTTCCGCCTCTTCACGTTGTTGATGATCATAATCGACGTCATTGTGGTCATCCTCGACATCGCCCAAGCGGGAGATGCAGACGCCCTGGAGATCACGGCGCTCGTGATCTGCTCGTATTTTATGTTCGAAATATTCGTGCGGATTTTTGCCAAGGGGTAAGTTGGTTATTGGTTGCTGGCACGAGAGCAGTACGTTCATCATGCACTTTCAGTTGCCGAAAGCAACTCAGTGGATATCTGGTTGGTTGGTTTCAGAGCCAGAGAATTTTTCCACAGCTGGATTGATGTTTTTGATGCTGTTGTCATTGTCATATCATTCATATTTACGGTTATCTACTCGGCAGCTGACTTGTCAGGAAATGCTGTTTTTGCCAAGTAAGCACAGCTGCCTTCACGTTGTTTCATGCGCACCAACAGTCTTGTTCTTCCTGATGCCTTTATCAACGTAGTCATTTCCTGTGATGCACCTTTTTTTGTCCAAACAGAATATCAGCGTCCATGTTGTTGAAATTTCCACATTGTTGAAAATTTCCTTTTTGTAGGCTTGTGGTGATTGGTCGATTTGTGCGAATTATCCTGATCGTGAGAATTATCACCGAAAAGAAACATTTGGAGAAAGCTTCCCGACTGGCAGTTTCACAAAACAAACGAAGATATCAGAAAGATGGATTTGACCTTGATTTGTGCTACATTGCAGGTTCGACATGCCACACGTGTGTTATTTGCACAACAGCAAGTACTCTTCGAAAGGAAAATGTCAGTTTACTCACAAGGCTTCTCCTTTGTTTCAGACAGAGTCATTGCCATGTCGTTCCCGTCCACTGGAATGATGGCCCTGTACAGAAATCCAATCAGGGTGAACATCATTTTGACGCAATTTCTTTCACTATGTGTCGAATTGCTGCGGAAATAAGTTTGACAAATTTATCGACTTCGGTTTCAGGAAGTTGCCAGATTTTTGGAATTCAAGCACAAGGATCATTACAAAATTTTCAATCTGTGTAGTAAGTCAAGACCAGCCACTTGCAACATTTTCCATGCACTTTGCGAATGAGTGCGTGAATCAAATTCTGAAATTAATTCTTTCAGGTGAGAGGATGTATGACGAGTCTTTGTTCCGGTATCAAGTTGAACGCTTCAGAATTGATGATCACAATGTGCCCACTCTCAGGTATTTTCGTCCTCACGCGAAAAAGAAGAAGACCAATGCATTTGGTTGTTTCAAAGCAATAGTCTTTCGTTCTTTACCACGCCACAGCGAAATGCAGAGGTTTGCTCGGATCGCTCGAGACTGGATGGACGCTGATCCGAAGAATGTGATCGCGATCCACTGCAAGGGAGGGAAGGGACGCACCGGAACCATGATCTGCGTGTGGCTCATTGAGAGTGGAACATTTGAGCAGGCCACTGTAAGTCGTGCTTGGTGTAGTCTGGAAGGATATCGTTTTCACTTGTGCCTTTTGCCACAGACAGGAGCAATGAACAAATTATTTTCACAGGACAGTCTGGAATATTTTGGAACGAGAAGAACAGATCTGAGTGTTGGAAAGAAGTATCAGGGGATTGAAACTCCAAGCCAGGTGTTGATCATTTTCTTATTCTGGATTTGGGTCTCGGTAACCGCTGTGCATTGCACCTTGCGAGCGGCTGCCCCAGCGGCTGAGCCCGCATCATGCAGTGGCCAGTTGAAAAGTAATGTCTGCAGAGTGGGTGCAGTGGCATTTGGAATTGGCTTGCGGTTCTTTATTTGCAACACCTTCTTGATGAACATGCAGTGCCTGCTCCCTGTATGTGTGACGCCAAACCAAAACTTGGAAATATTGTGTTCCTTTCAGAGTCGTTACGTTGGCTATTTTGAAGCCATGAAATCTCAGTTCGGTGGAGAACTGCCGCCAAGAAAACAAATGCAACTGAACACAGTTATCATTCACAACTTGTCAGGTTGTTGAGTTTGCTTGTTTTCTCTTGTTTTTTTGCCTTGGGTTGTGCTTCAGTACATGTTTATTAGAATGGTTTACGTCAACCATTGTTGCGATGACACGATTTGGCGGGGTCGTTTTCACACACGCCCTCCAAGGCGTCAGCGAGCATTGCAACGGTGCTTGGGAGATGTTGGCCAGACCCCCCAGGCAAAATTTCCTGGATACACCCCCCATGGACAAAATTGCTCAGGTTCCCCAAGGAGGAAACAGTTTGGTGAAGTCTTGTTGTTCCTCAGGCCAGATCAGAGTGCCTTGGGAACAAACACCCCTCACCCCCCACCTCCCGGATCAGCTTGTTGCTGTAAATTGCGGTGTGTACGACGAAATAAACATCTCTTGCGAGTGTCAGGTCACCGGCTCGGCGCGTGTCTACACTGCCAATTGTTCTTGTTCGTGTGTCAAAGTGCCAAATGAAGAATTGTTACTTCACGTACCAGTGACATTTGGGTATCTATTGCAGGCCTTGGCTTGGGTGATGGCCGTGATCTGAGCTTCCGAGTCGTACAAGAGTCGAAGATCTGGGAATTCCATCTGGGATCTCAACAGCTTTGCAAGGTACAATGTCTGTCCTCCTGTCTCCGCCCACCTTCACGTTTCAGGTCTTTTCCCATCTTGTGTTGCGAGATGTTGTTTTGTTGGTGAAACCTCAGTCTGACGATTGCTCAACTGGGACAAATCAAAATGTCAACAACATGGAGAATCTACTTCCGTTTCATTACGTGTCCTATCCAGCAAGCAAATTGCAACACACGCCCACTGTCACTGGCAGGGAGCGTTGAAGTTCATTCCGTCTCAGTTTAGTTTATTGCCGGTAGTTCACATCAACATTTGTGGATCGTTGTTTGAAAGTGTTTGAGGCGTTGCCGACAAAAGTGCCGAATTGGACGAAAGTATGATCTTCGATGGGCCAATTGTGAGGTATGAGGGTGACGAGGGACTGCATTCCGTTCGTCGAGTTGTGTCTGGTTGTGTAAAGCACTTACAAAGCAATTTGATGGTGTGATTTACAAGGTGATTTCGTTCCGTTTCAAAAGGCAGTGCACAGTGAGTGAAAAATGCACAGCTACATTTGGTGTTTTGTTTGCGGTTTGGAATGTTCAGTTGTGGTTCACCTCATTCTTCGTATCGCTGAACTTTGGTTGGGTGAAACACGCGTTGCTTGATGAAAAGTTTGTTTCTGTTCATTCATGTTTCTGGTCATTGCTTTTCTTCGAGCAGACAAACTTGGACAGAGCGACCCACACGCTGACGATAGATCTGGACGAATGTCCGCGAATCGTCGATGATGTGAAAATCATTTTCTTCAGTTCATCCAACGTGAGTATCGCCTCATCACTGGTGATCAGATTCCGTTCGGTCACATGAGAATTTTCCAATAAGGCTTTCGTGCAAACTGAAAATTGCCACTTTTGCTGTTTTCAGTCCGTCCCAAAAGGGTACGACGACTGCGCTTTCTACCTTTGGTTCAACACATCATTCATTGAAGGAAACAGGTGCGCACATCATTTTGCGTTTTCACACAGGTGCATCCTTCATATCAAAGGGGACGGGTGCCAGGAGCGCGGACATTTCAGAAATTCCTGTGCGAAATGGAGTACTTCAAAAAAGTTCAATTGCCTGAGGATTACAAGCCCACCTCCCTCTTTCAGCCCACCTCCATCTTTCGAAGAAAATTTTGGGGTGAACGGGCTTGGGCCACATACTTGCACGGAGGCAGCTGTTACAACCACGTGTTTCTGTTTCAACACCCAAAACCTTCCCAGACTGATGCCCGTGTTTGCCAAGGTGACGGACATCCGTCACCTGTGTCCGAATGTCCGTTCCACCTGCATAAAAAATAGCTCCATTTGAGAAACACAGTGACCCAAACACAAACAACCAAATCCATCCAAATTATCTGTACATTGAAACTTCTCACCTGATTGAGCCTGACAAAATCTTTGCCAAATATCTATTTTGAATACTTTGCTAAAATCCCAAATTTATACCCAAACTTTGACCCCACCTAAAAACCATGTGAAAAATTTTGAAATCAAATACTACCATTCAAACACCCATATAATATACTATGTTTCATCAATATACTTCTTTCACCAAATATTTGTACTTTCTAAGATATAAACCAATTTGCCCAAGCATGTCCTAAAATTTTCACCCCTCCAAATTTGAACTTTTTGACCTGAAGAACCCCAACTGCACATTTTCATTCCTTGTGTATTATCCATAAGAAAGCTCTAAAGATCCAAAATTGATCCTCATCTTGACAATGAAACAGGTGTACACATACTTTTGGTCGATGCTGCCTGAAGGAGATTTGTTTAGGTTGCCCTGTTTTGGTCGCTGAAAAATTGAGCTCCCTCAAAACAGCGCAACCTCCTCAAATCACCTGATCACTGATTCCTCAACAAGATACCAATTCAGCGTTCGCCTTGCAGACTGCATTTACCCAGAGAAGAACTCGACAACCCACACAAGCAGAAGACGTGGGGAACCTTCCGAGAAGGCTTTGCAGTGGAACTCTCCTTTTCGAACATTTTGAGTGTTTAGGGAACGTTTATTGGTTGCCAGTTTTCTCCGCAGTATTTCAGGAGTTTCAGCCAAAGTTTTTCTGTGCAGATCTTATTTGCACTTGTGCAGTCAATTTCTTTCCATGGGAAGTGCAATTGGAACCTTTTCAGTCGCGTGTCTCAGCCGAGTGTTGACCAATGGGGTGATTTTTCTTTGGAGCATGATGCGCGACAAAATATTGGTGCTCTGGGGCTAACTCATCAAAGTTATTGATGGGGTCAGTTGCGGCCCCCACCCTCCAGTGTTTGCTTTTCGCAGGGTGATTGGATACCAGTGTCGATGTTGGTGCCAAACGAGAGCTCTTGTTGTCTGTTCGGAAACAGGCCGAAAACAAACCAGTTTTGCCTTGCAAAAAGGAAGCCGATGAACAAACATATATCAACATTGTTTATTGCATGCAGTAGTTTCTTACTTGTTTGTACAACACAAGGAAACAAACACGAAAACAAAACAACAAAAATTGAAATAATTTTGTGTTTGACTTCTGAAAATAACAATCCGGGGACGCTTTTCCGACAACCACCGCCCCAGCAGCCTCACTGCTTGCAAAATGGGCCCAAGCATTCCTTCACAGCTGACTTGAAGTCTCTCCTGTGACAAATTCCGAGCTCTTCAATTTTGCCTGAATCCAAATGGGCATCGTGGGGCCTGTTGGCCGTGCCAGTGTTGGATGCGTCCGCTTTTATGTGCTCGGTGGACAAACCGAAAGCCTCTGCCATTGCGATAGCCATGTCGTATTTCGTCAAGTTTTCGCTGTCACTCCAATGATAGATTCCGGAGACTGATCGATCCTGCAGTGACACCAAAAATTTTCAGGTGGGCGTGGTTGTAACAAGAGCAGCAATGCCGATAATCTGTTCACGGTGTCACTCGAAATGTCTTGTGACAACTGAAAGCTAATCTGTCACTCCACTAGGGCTCACCTTGGTCTTGAGCTTGACCAGATCTCTCACAACCATCGCGACATCAGACGTGTGCGTTGGGAATCTCCGTTGCACACTGTTCATCTTGCAATCTTTCCCAACATCTTGAACCGCACGAAATAGTGTGGTGACAGCACTTTCGTCCAAGAACTCCAGCGGGCCGTACAGAATAGGAACTCTCAGGATGAGATTGCCTGAAATTTGAAAAACCAAACCGTCACTTGATTTGACATCTTGGACATACGCAGCACCCAATGACTTCAAACTTGTAACTTGGTTCGTGTTGACGACGCTCACCTTTGTTTGCATTTTGCACGACACGCTCTCCTTCAAGTTTGCTTTGACCGTATCTGTTCAACGGGTGAGGGTCGTCGGATTCTTTGTACGGGGCGTTTTTACCGTCAAACACATAGTCAGTGCTCACGTACACGACAATGGCCTTGTATTTCTCTGCATGTGAATGACAACGCGCATGGTGTGACTCGGACGAAAAAACTGTATCGAAAAAATACCACAGAACAGTCGGAAGGAAAGCTCACCAGCCAGTGTGCATATATTGTTCGTTGCAGCAACATTGAGAGCGTGTGTTGCCTCTGGATTGTGTTCCACGGTGTCTGGCCTTCTTTCTGCTGCAGCGTGAACAATGACATTGGGCTGTGCGAAAACAACACAAATGCGTCTGAGATGGTCGAGATGACACTCAACTGGATAGTTTGGATCAAGCACTGGTCTTTCGGGGGAAAGCAAAATTTACCGAGTATTTCTCAAAGGTACCAGTCAATTCATCGCTGTTGGTCAAATCAACTTTGTGCAGATTTCCCTTCGAACGTGAGAAAGCAAGCCCTATTGTCGTCCACGTTGGCTCTTTCTCAAACACGTGAAGGATCTGTCGACCAAGAAGACCAGACGCACCCGTCAAAAGCACAGTCAGTGTCATCTGCAAACAACAACCCACACAGTTGATGCAAACGAAACAGCGCACGGCCCAAAGAGACCCTTTTCCGCCTCACCCCGCAGGATCCCTTCACTATGCAACGAGCAAGAGTTCTTCCGATTCCTAAACTGAGCACGTGATCCCACCACAATGCAAATCCAAAGAACATATCAATGAAGTGGACCAATTTCACACTCAAATTTTCAGTCTGCTGGGCGATAATAAAACGATGGTCAAGCAGTCCGGTGATACTTCAACTGACACACCATGTAAACGACGTACAATCCTTCAGCATCACATTTCATTTGCAGTTAGATGCACTTGTTATCAATTGTGTCCAAATTACCTTCACTCTTCTCAAATCAAGTCAAATTTGGAAACGCCAACGAAAAAGTGACAGCTGCTGCGCACGAGAACCCGCGCGTTTGGAGATGCACTTTGCTCCAGTGACTTGAAAGTTGCTTTTGTTTTTGGTTGTGTAGAATGTGAAAAAGGGCTCGGATTTGTTTTTCTCGGAGAATCAGCCAACATGGCCAAGTGTTTGGGCCTTCCTCCTGGCTTGGAGAATGTGATGCAATCATTAGGGAAGGATAATAACGTTGAATGTTGGGAAGTTATGGCCCATGTTCAGTCTGATACCACGAATGTGTTCATCAAGTTCCAGAAGAAATACTCAGGAACACTTCCACTGCCTTTCAGTGAGGTGAGCAACAGAAAACAAGATGTTCTGCAAGCGGCGACCTGATGGTCGCGCGCCATCTTGTCCACACCCTCATGTCGGATTGAAAAGATTAAAAATGGGGGGATGGCCCAGGTAGAAGAAATGGCCAAGGTGGGGTGCAATGGCCCAGATGGGCGTAACAGCTTAGGTGAGGGAATGATGGTCAAAGTGAGGGGTAATGGCTTTGTTGGGTGGAGGGCAATGCCTGAGGTGGGGGGGGATGTCTGATGTCTGAGATGGGGGCTATGGCCAACCCGTGTTGGAATGGCTCAGATGAGGGTGGTGGAGAGGGGAGGGGAATGGCTCGTGGGCAAGGGAGGGACAATCAAAGTGTGGACAGACGCACAGATGAATGCTGCTTGTTTTCAAGCTTCACCAAAATGGCCCGCTACGCGACCATCAATGACTTAATTGAGACACAAAACCTCGTCCAAATCGTTGGAATTTTGGAATTTTCGTGAGCTGTGTGTGTGTGTGTGTGTGTGTGTGTGTGTGTGTGTGTGTGTCTGAATTTTCTGCACACAACGAAAACCATCGTCCTGTTGTGTCACCACTGCAGGCGAATTCCAAGCAAAATCCCACACAAGAAGAGGAGCTGTGTTCCGCTGGTTTTGGCGAGGACATGTTGAAGAAGTACTCCGAATTCAGAGAATTGGGCCTGTTCGCTGACCTCACCCTAAAGATTGAGGAAAAATCGTTCAGGGTGAGTTTGCTTTGGCGATATGCATGTGAACACTTTTCCTGTTTGTGTTTTCAGTGGTGCTGTTCCATTTACATCCGAGAATTCTCGGGATGCGTGATTCTCCACCTGAGAATCCGAGAACCCCCTGCTCTCTCGGATCTCGGGACCCGAGACGCACTAGGATGTGAAAAGGACAGCACCAATGTCGTATGTTGGTGTGAGCATGTGCTGTTTTAGCTCACACCGACTTGCAGTACCGTCGGAGTGTGAGATGCAATCGGTACATGGCCTACCTTTGAACAAGAACACATTTTCAGCTGCAGTCTGGCCAAGGTCTATCCATGGGGGAAGGGCTGTGCATTCTTACGCTTGATATGGTTCCCAAGTTCACTCGAGCTTCAGCCAGGGAACACACACACACACACACACACACACACACACACACACACACGCACACACATGATGTGTTCTGGACGGCATTGGAGACTGTGCATGTCAACACTGCAAAGTCTTTCAGTTTTCTTGTTTGCCTTTCTTCGCAATTTCCAGGTGCATAGAGTCGTTTTGGCGAGTTGCAGTGATTATTTCCGGGCCATGTTTTCGCACGACATGCTGGAAAGTAAGGCCAGTCAGTTGGACCTGTCAGCGGTGCCGTCTCAGGGATTTGAACCACTGCTCGACTTCGCTTACAGTGGCAAGCTCAAGTTGAACTTGCTCAACATTGGAGATGTCCTCGCAACGTCAAGTTTTCTGCAGGTGAGTCTTTTCAACCAGAATGTGCAGATGACGTTTGTTTGAGAAGAAGCAACCACCGGTAGTTTTTGTGTAAATTGTGCTAAATTACAGTTCACCGATGCAGTGGGTTTGTGCGAAGAGTACATGAAGGCGAAGATGACCCTGGACAACGCTGATCTGATGGTGACCTTGGCAGATCGCTTCTCCCTGTCGAATGTGAAAAAGCACCACAGAAGATACATACTCGACAACTTTCTGGAGTTTGCAGACACAGAACAGTTCTTGAAGCTGGACCACAAAAGTCTCATTTCGTACATGACTGATGATTCCTTGCGAACACCCACGGAGGGTAAATTGTTCAAGAAAGGTCTGGCATGGTACAATTACGACAGAAAGTCCAGGGAGAAGTACGTGCATTTGGTGTTGGATACTGTGCGGTACACACAGGAAGGATGGCCTCTGATCGAGTACGCTGAAGCGGTGGAGCCATTTACCACGAACAAAAAGTGCAAAGAAATGGTGGCATTTTGGCACAACTACATGAGGAACCCTCAAAGAGCCTACTTGGTGCAAAGTCACAGAACTCGAGTGCGCTACGACAGAAAAACGTTGGTGCTGTTGGGTGGATTGAAGCGAAGTGATGGTCTTTACCCATGGGGTCAAAACGTAAGCGCCAACGGCCGATCGAAGTTCTACCACAGGGATATGGGGCGGTGAGTCGGCTTTATGTTAACGTTTTGAATGCGAACAAGATGTCATCGCTGAAGTAGGACAGTAGTTCCAGAGCTTCGTGTTGATGTCAGGCGTGTCATCGTCTCGATGCATTGCGGGCCGATTCAGTTTGGCTTCTTTTTCATCTGCAAATACGGGTGCGCCAGGCCTCAGCTCGTCAGGACCAATCAATGAGAGAGGACGTGTCATCCGCAAGTTCTCCCTCTGAAGTCATCTTGTTGGCTGATTGTCTGGCATACCGCAGGATGAAACCTACGTACCTTGAAACAGGTGGCTGCCCTTGGGCGTGCTGGACAGCGGATTCGTGAGGTCGGGCGGCGTATCGGTGGAAGTGAACGACTTCGGCGTCGTGGTGGGCGGCGAGACGTACGAGACGGAGGAGGACTGGCAGGACCCGCACGTCACCAACGAAGTGAAGCTGCTCAACCCGTCCGGCCCGTACTTCAGCCTCTGGGACCTGCCGGGGCTGATCGAGCCCAGGACAAAACACGCTGTCGCCGCCATTCCAGGTGCTCGTCTCTCTCAGTCCTGTTGATATTTTCCTTTCTCGAGAGAACAAGAAGATGCTTCAGAAAAGTTTCCATGACAATCGCAAAGAAACTTTTCCTTTTTTCAGGATACATTTACGTGATAGGAGGCTACAACGACAAGGGTGTGTTGAGAACTGTGGAACAGTACCACATGGAGAAGGAGCGATGGATTCACACCAAGAAACTCGACAAACCTATCCACAAACATGCCGCAGCAGCACATGGGGAAATGGTACGCTTTGCTGTTCTGAGCCTTTTGTGCGAGAAATAAATCAGGTGCTGATCGCGATGTGCCAACTGCGATTCTCGTAGTGACAGGCCAGAACGCGTTGTTGGATCTTCTGTGCCTACTTTGTAATCGGGCACGTTTTGTACACTCGTGCTTGTTTTTCCCAGGTCTACATCAGCGGTGGAACGGAAAACAACCAGATCACAAATCGGGTGCAGTGCTACGATCACAGACACAACGTGTGGTCAGAGAAACCGTCTTTACACACAGGTAAAGATGCCTATTGGTCAGCATTTCGTCATTCCACCACCAGAACACAACCGCAAAGAAAAATTCTTCATTTCCTGCCGTTGCGCAGATTTAGCAAGATGGTGGTCGTTGTTCGTGCTCGGATCTGATGTGTGTTTTGGCAGCGACTGATCTTCCCGCGAGCCAGAGCTTTTCTGGTCCCTTGATTTGGTGTCACCCGATATGGGGTCGACACGACAGTCGAACAAAGCAAAACAAACTTGGGGCGAAACATTGCAGTGTGTGTGTGTGTGTGTGTGTGTGTGTGTGTGTGTGTGTGTGTGTGTGTGTGTGTGTGTGTGTGTATCCAGACTACAGTCAGAAAAAATAACATATTTTGT
>JAAUXT010036511.1_pt1 | contig 11007 bp, 12 predicted proteins | sample 7278171 | NCBI WGS metagenome assembly JAAUXT01 (sample SAMN14350112, study PRJNA611818) | marine sediment metagenome | isolation source: surface marine sediment (1.8m) | place: French Polynesia: Moorea | collected 2018-08 | reverse complement strand
TGAAGAGTACAAGTTGGGGTGTTGGATGGTTGAGTACATTTCACTCGAGTGCATTCCATGTAGTGTGTGATGACCTCCAAAGATGGCTCAAATGGGCTGAAAAATGGATTTTGCTTATCTGATGGGTTGTGAAAAGTTGGAAATTTTTTTTGACGGATCGCTAATTCCTTATTATGGTTGTTTGGCAAAGTATTTATGACTTCTTTGAAGGTGTTCATTTGCAAATCGATCATGTTCAAAATTTTGGGCTACTTTTGGGCTACTTTTGGTTGCTAGGGGCGAGTCAAGAATCCCGCGGGAAGTTGGGGCGGGGCAAATCACCGCGGCGTCCTTGGACGTATTTTTTGTCGAGTTGGGAAGCAAGTTGGTGCGCTTGCACGTGTAAGGTCATCTGTATTTGACATTCAATTTCTCACTCCACTTGCTTTGGATGGTGATGTCTCACGGTGTCAATCAACAGAAACAGCAAGTACTTGTGCGGGTGTTGTCCGTCGAGCAGACTCGATCCAGCGGACGAGCTTTTCTTGGGCCGGACCCTTCTGTCAAATATTGGAAGATTCTTCGGTGACATTGAAACTGAAGTTTGACAAAGGAACGCCAACTGCTGAAGTTCTGCCTTTCACTGCTCCACACGAACTGAGGAGTGACTGAACCCCGCTCCTCGACTGACGAACGTAGAAAAGGCAAGGAATGTGAAGCGTTGATGGCCAGTTGCCACTTGGCACCGGTGCCAGGAACGCAAAGCAGTGGAGAGGTGAAAATGCAGCAGGTGTCACAGATGTTGGTGCAGACACTGTTGACATCACGGAGAAATGAAACGCATAAATTTAGATTTCCACAGATGGTACGGGGGTGACAGATGTTGGCCAAACCTGCCTCAGTGTCGCGCGCCTGGGCTCAGAACTGCTGATTCCCTGGTGCTATTTTGAAGCACAGCAACTGGCGACAGAATCGTTGCGCAACCTCAACCCAGTTCTAATTTTCCACAAATTGTTCTCATAGTTGCAGCCCTGGATGGTGGGCAGAGTCGAATGTTCTGTCACATCAAATTCGGCAGTTTTGTTCGTGCCACGTGCGATATTTTCCAGTTCACGCAGTCAGTCTTCAGTGGCTATCCGGATTTGTGCACGAGGCAGAACCCCCCACATCTTATCACAAAGCGGGAAGTGGGGGCATATTGTGGGAACATAGTTGGTACCAGCAATGGGAGAAAAGAATTTCATCAAAGGGCGCCAAGATACTGAGCCGGCGCTCTCCACACAAAGACAACCAACACTTGCGAAACAGTGGAAAGGAGGGAAGTTTGATGGTCTCGGGCCTTGAACACGCCCTTCTTGTTCTTAAATGTCACTGTAACCCTTGCAATCACCCTGTTTTAGGGAGTGTAGGCAGTACGTAAAAACGACTGACGCATCTTGTGAAACAAGGCTTGAGTTATTGCTGCATCAAAGAAGTAATTAGTCCAGTTTCTCCGGGCGAGCCAACAGCTGAAGGCCCTGCAGCTTATGTAAGATCCAGAGAACTTACGCTGTGAGCAGTGGTTCTGCACCTGAACGGCGTTTTGTGTCGCTTTTGTTGGTTTGTCTCGGTTCAGCTCACATGATATGATATTTGTCCTCCCCATTCTATGTGTTTTGTTCAGCCCGTTCAGTTCAGGCTGACATTGGGCAACACAATGTACGAGGGAAGAAGTGGTGGTTTTCAGAGCAGATCCACCGAAGTGAAGCTGGTAGCTGTGGCCAGGCTCCCTTCGCACGTTGCATCCCCCGAATCAATAAAAAACACAGCGGCTTCAAACGCTGCTGCAGCGCTGCTCTGCCAAGGAGCTTCACACAGACTCTTCAACCCTCAAACCTGGCGCGTCCATTGTCGATTAAACTTCTTTCAAAGAGACGAGCTCTTTTTTGATGAAAGTAGGTCAAGCGAGCTGAATGGATGAAAGACATAGTTGGGATCTCTCGTGAGCTTTTGCTTTCATTCAGTGCTCAGTTGCCTGTGAAAAGGTGCATCGATGGTTTGGTGAGATCGTGCTAAATGTGTGAGCGTGTGGCTGCGTGCCGTCCGAGGTTGTTTCTGTATCAAAGCGAAACACTAACTAAAAGCCAGGGAAGCAAAATTGCACAATTTGTTCGGAAATGGGATCTGTGAGGACAAATCCGCGAAGAACGTGTGTTGGAATGATGTGCTCGGCGAAACGTGACAAGGGATAGCCACACTCGGATCAGGGCACCAGATCTTCAGGTGAGTGTTGATTGTCGTGTTGCACTGCTGTCCACACGTTTGTTCTCATTGTGCGTGTCAATGGAGCGACGTGCTCCAACAAAACAGTTTGGGTTCACGTCAGGTTGTGTGCATGGTGCGCGCCTGTCAGTCGACGTGATTGCAAGTATGGCAAGGAAACGCGAAATATGTGCTGAGAACTGAATGTTCTGGATATTTGGACTTTTGCTTCCTGTCTGCCTTCAACAAACCTGCACATTTTGAAAGCTGGGACTTGGTTGAGGATGTCGTCCACCTGTCTGTGCTGAAGCAGATGGTGGGACCATACAGTGCACACGCAAGTGTTCAAAAATCTTCCCAGAATGTTTCTATCTGAAGGTACAGATGGTGACGTGGCTGAGAGATCTCGACAAGATGCAAGCCATACAAACTTTGATCATCAGGACATCATGTGGATGAGGTTAACCCCACTGCAGTCGCTCTCCGTCGTTGACAACGTCATTGACGTCGGTCTCTGACCAGATCGTTCCACGACTTCTTTTCGTTCGAGCACTGTGCTGAATGACCCAGAGCACACCTTCGATGGGGTCTGCAGTGGGGAAGCAAAAATTAAGATTGAAGACATTCACTTGCAAAAAATCTCCAGTTGCATGCACTGGGTACCTGAGCTTCACTTTCTTTGCAACATTTCGCAACGGTCTGACTTGCAGCCGTTTGCATCATACGTCGAATACCTTGCCTGGGTGCACAGACATCAATTGAACGGAGCATCCGAATGGTTCTGTGCGCCTGGCGTAGGCATAAATCAACTACAGAACATTGGAAAGATTAACTGCCTGATGTCATATGTCCTGTACACAAATGTATATTTTTGTTTGTAAGACAGACTGGGATCTTTGTGCTGTCCTGTATTGTGTTCAGAAACATTTCCTACAGACTTGAGCTGACTTGAAACTGCGAAGTGAAGTGACGTAAGAATGTTAAGATTGAACTGTGCAACAGCAGAGAATCTGCACCGGATGATCATTCTGAAAAGGTTGCACTGGTGATCCACATGGGTCAGGGCCAGAGCGTCGGACCAATCAGTACTCAATGTTCAGCAGATAATTGTGGTGAAAAGAGCAGTTCAGGAAATGTTTGGTCTGGATGGGATCGTTGATGAGGTGGACCACTCGAAGGACCACAATCGGTGATTGACTCTTTGTGTGTGAAGGCCGATGTGCTCACAGAAGCAGATCCACGTTCACCTTTCTGAAGCTGCTTGGTGAAAGCAGAAAACGCCTGCAGGTCAAGCCCATGATTCTCTGAGCAAACCCACTCTTGTTGTTTGTTTGTTTGTTTGGGTAGGTTCAGGTATGTGGAGATAATTCATCGGGGCAAAAAATGTGCAGACATCGCAATGCTTCTGGTCTGGTTGGGTTCCAAGCGGTTGGCTCTCTCCCACGAAGTAAACACCCTTTGTTGCGGAGACCCAGTTGTATTCTGAGGTGTGGTGGGAGGAGAAAACAACCTCAAAAGGGCTGGCTTTGTGCAACCAGGGGCAAGTGGATGAAGCTGAGATCTTTGAGATTACGACACGTTTCCTTTTTTGGGACAGGATGGTTTCTGAATTGCGTAACCCATGTGAAAAGGGTCGGTTGGGGTCGCTGAATTTTCCGTTCTATAAATCTGGAAAGGGTCGGATAAAATCACGGTTTTTTTTTCGATGAAAGATTCTTTTTAGTTTTTGTATCAATTGAACTGTGTATTTGGTTGTCAGTATGACATGAGCCAAAATCTGACATTTTTTTCGCTTCGTAGATTCGCCTTTTTTGGTCACAAATCAGTTCTTTCGACAAATGCCACGTAGCCACTTCTTTTGCATCAACATTCTGTTTTGGTATTTCATATCCCAGCAATCGTGTTGGGCGTGAACTTGCATTTGTGTGCAAGGCATTGGCAAAGCCCTGCCCGAAGACGTTCGCTCGCACCAGTTACACCTCTGGAACGTCTTGGAAAGAAAAGGCACTGGTGTTCATGTTGCATCCTTTGAAAGATTGACTTTTTTTCTCTGTTTTGAACATTTTCAATATCCAAGTCAAATATTTGAAGAGTGCATGTGTTCGAGAACGGAGTGGATATTTTCGAGAATAGTGCTAGTTGCATCTATTGAGTTGAGAGAATCAAGTTTTATCTCCCGGCAGATAAGGAAATGTGTGCTCTTTTTCTGTCAAGGCCAGTGCTACCTACCATTTTTGGGAAGAGCACATTGACCACTTTGTGCGCAAATGATGTTCCCGGGATATCGTGGCACCTCGGCCAAGATCCTTTTCTGTCCATTCCTGCTGGGTCTTTTTTCTGTGCACCCCAATACTTCATGCGTATTTTGTTTGCATGCGGGAGTGGGCTTGACTTTTCTGAACGAAGCTGAGCGTGACCAAGACCAAGCCAAGCAAGCTCCCCCCCCCCACATGCAAGTGTGGATAAAAATGGGTGAGGGCTGGAATTTTATACTCCTGACGAGCATAAAAATGAAAACCTCAAGAAGTTGCTGTTCGTTTTCCGATTTTGTCGCCATTGCTGCCATGGATATGAATGCAAACATACAAAACTTTGTGTGGTGCCATTTTCAGCCACAAATCAATGTAGAAATATCTTGTTTCATTTCACATTTCACTGATGTCTCCTTCCATTGACGGTCAAAGACATTTCCTTCGGAACATTGCACCAGCAGTTTCTCCAAGCACTGCTTTTTTCGTGGTCATTTGGTGTTAATACCCTGAGGAAAGTTGTGGAGGAAATCACCGGTGCTCATGTTTTGACGAATGATCCTTCCGACGTTTGTTAGTTGTGGCCTTCCATCTCAACAAAGACCATGGCGCCCCGATCTACCTTGTTTCCCACAGTAGCTGGTTGCGTGAAACTGGTCGTTTTCCAGAGTCTGAAGTGATTGCGTGTTGGTTGGAGCTCCATTCACTGCAGTCTTCTGAAGCGTCTCTTGTTGGCTCTGCTTTCCCAGATGAAGAAGGTTTTTTGGTCACAGTTGTATTGTTCGGCAAAATGACTGCACCAGATCTGATGACGCGCACATCTCAATTGAGAAAAGAAACTTCGAAGACCTGGGCTTGGCGCACGTGACATCACGATTACAGAAGATCTTGTTTGAGTGTGTCTGGTTGAAGTGAAGAAGGATGACAAGCGGTTGCATCGGTGGAAATCACCTGATCTTGCTTAGCCACTCACACCGCTCCACCTGAATTCTTTATTGTAACTTTCGGTGGATCATCGCTTTGCGACTTCACTGAGCAGAAACCAACATAAACGTGTGACGAACGCTTTCTTTATTGTGCTTTCTCTGCAATTTGCAACAATCCTTTCTGGGGAGATCAAACCCAGAGAATTCAATATCTCGTTGTTCTGAACGCCACACCAGCTTTTCTCTGCGGGGTCCTGAAACAGCTCCGGATTCTGTACAAACGGACCTGAGGAGAAGCAAAAAGAACATTTAATTTGCAAGTTCAGACCTCACGACGCAGTGTGGGGAGGGGTGCATTAATTTTGTGCGAGCAATTAGGGCGGTGCTCCGGGGAGAACTTTGCCGTGCCCCTGTAGGGACGCCGCTCCGGGAGCCTCCAAATAGCTTCGCGCCACCGAGTCTCGGTCGGAAGCTGAGTATACAAAATGGCTTCTACTCGCTCACGCCAAACGTTTCCTCCTCAGTTTTGGAGTTAGACAAAGAAGGAGGATCCAAAGCCTCTGTATTTTACTCAGCCACGTACGCACACGTCGTCTTCTTCGGGGACACTGGAGTCAGTGCTTCACAAAGCAGCTGTGCGTGCACACATCTGCAGTGATGTGCGTGACGTGGACCCTGGATGTTTGCACTCGGTGAACCCTAATTATGCGGAAAATGATATCAGAAACACGCGGGCGCGCGCGCGTGTGTGTGTGTACGTGTGTGTGTTGACAAGGACGATTCAACACAAATCCGTACGTTGTGTCACAACAGTTCGCGTGCTTTGGTAGGTGCACATCGAAAAGTCACATTTCGTTGGGTGTGTGTTGGGAAGACCTGTTATGATCGTTGGCTGGAGTCCACTGTATGGTGGGCTGAAGGGTCGGCCGTCACCACAAGGAGGCCCATGCAGCGGACACGTGCGATTTGGTGCTCATAAATGGCAGAGAAACAAGAATTCTGTCTCGTGTGGTGATGATTGAAGGATGGTCTTGTCTGAAAACTGGTTCAAGCACCCTGGTGCATCCACGGCTCATTCAGTCTTCGGTGCAGCGCAGCCACAAAGTAGCTCCGTGGGAACAAGCCTATCAAATCTGAAGTGAGGACCAGCACATCATTTTACACTGCTCATCTTACCTTCGAAATATCTCGACTGAATTGACAACTGGAGTGAGAGAACGAAACTGGATTAGGCAGCCAGCGCAACCCAATTCCCCAGTCCCAGGAGATGTTGGAACTCGGCCTGCTTAAATGAAGCTTCATACGGACTGTAAACACTCCAGTCCCTGGATGTTTTTACCCATCTGCCTGAAGTATTTGCCACAGTGGCGCTCAGTGTGTGGCTGAGTAACTTGATCCAGGGCAAATGAGAGATACAAATTGCGGAAGCGACGAGGTTTTCATCTGTTTGCATTGAACACTGGTACAACCACCAATCAAACGGCTCTGACAAATTGTGCTGTGAATGGTTCCATGGTTTCGAAAGAGCAAAAAGGACTTCTGCCCTGTTTTGCTTCGAGTGAGGTAAAAATGCCTTTTTCTCTCTTCGACGGACCTTTTACCCCAAAGTTGAGCTCTGAAGGAAAGCAGCACATTCAAATGGGACTGCGATGCCAAAGAAAAACAAAGACAAATGAGTGCGACTTTACGAGGGTGATTATACGGTAGCTGTTGGCTCTTGGTCTGGGTATTCGAGCCAACCGGAACCCTGGTCATCAGACGGCCTGCAGACTCGTGGCGCAGAGGGTGATCGAGCTGCTGCTGTTTTCTGAGGAATCGGTTGCCCTTGCCTTTGTTTCTGGATGTTCTATATACTTTGATATTCATCGAGGGACAAACTTTTCACACAGAGACGATGTCTTGGTTCCTGGACTCCGAAACGTTTGTCGTTGTCTTCTCGTGCATGTTTGGAAGAAAGCAGAACAACTGCAGGAGTTTCACAAATTCAGCGGCACGAAGTCCCCATTGTTTGCCCACATAAGTACATCAGAAGAACAACACATTGACATTCAAATGAAGTTGTCATTTCCATGGTTACACGTCAATAAAACAACAGAGAGTGTTGTTGAGACAGACAAAACATTGCGTTTCTATTACCTCTTGGGAAATTACCCAGCAAAAATCAATCTGGATCTGCAAATCAGAAGGAAGCTCAACTAATGAAGTGTAATTTTTAACTTTTGAAGGCGGAGGAGGTGAAAGCTGAGTGAAATACAATTTTCAATGAGCTGACGCAGTCAGGAAACTGACACTGGACAACTGCCTGAAGAGAGATTTCGTGTCGGTCAATGGTCACGTCGTCCACTGGGTCGTGTTCTGCGGGAAGCCTGAGAACCTCATGAAAAGCGCATTCTAAAGCAATGGTTCGAAATTATATCAACATCTTGTTCTGAATGTCCTGATGGAAACGCTTCAAAGGAGAAGTGCTTGCTGATTGTCCTGTTTCGTCCTTTCTTTGAAACTCTTCGCCCAGAAAACGTGGCGAACGACACTCGTGTTTGTAGCACTTGTACTGGTGTGGCGTTGTCCTTTGCAAGTTTGGCATTGTCTTGAATTTCAATGGCATTCGCCTGAAAGAAACAAGATTTATGTCTGTTTCGCTTCAGAGCTTTTTCTCCTCCTAATGGAACTGTTGCCATTTTCTGCATTCGTAATTTGAACATTCGGGATGAATAACGAGCAGAAAACATACTGTGGCTGACAGATTCTAATTAAGGTTCGGCAATTTCCAAGTAATTTAAGCCATTTGGTTGCGTAAATGTCGTGTCAGACAAAGATCACAGAGACGGCCATTTTGAAACAAAACAACAGAATTATTGTGCTCAGCAGATCTGCTTTGTCGATATTTGTCTTGGTTCGTTCAGATTGCCACAACAAACTTTCTCATTTGTTTCCATCGACTGGAAACAGTTCAGACAGTCACAATCAAAACAGCACAGGATCCCAGGAACTTTTCTTCATGCGAGACACCAAGCAACTGCTGTGAAAATTCATGCAGAAGTTGCGATGGGGCAAGAATCACCTGTCAGAGTGTGCTGCTTTGTGTGCAAATGGAAGGGATATTGCAGTTGCATTCATCTCCTTCGACTACCACAAAGCAGCTTCAATCATGAGATTTCTCACAGTGTTTTCAGCAGCCCGTCTGGATGCGTGGGACGGACTCCGATTACTGAATATGGCGAGTATGTTGCCATCCGCGGGTTGAGAGAGCGATGCTCCTCTCAGACTCAGACGGAAGCTGGAGACCCAGGTCGTCTAATCAGCAGTGGCAGGTGTCCAGGGCCCTGGTGAACATCCTGCGATTGTTTATGTTGCAAGGTAAACCTGCAAGTCCTATCTCTTGTGTCAACACCCTGTGAACTGGAAACAAACTGTTTTGGGGACGGTAATAAGCTGTGCAAAAAGTGATCTGACGGCGCAAATGTGATAAAGTGTTGGGGTGGGTGGGGCCTTGCTTGGGTCGAAGCGAACATGCTGCACAAACATCCTTCCCTGCAGGGGTGAACATGTTGTCCATGCCTCAACTGGAGGCCATTCTGCACACTCACTCGTAGCTTTGAAGGTTGTAGGTCAGTCAAGCAATGGAGCAGGGTTGCTCAACATGTGCAGAAGAGTCAGGGAAGGGGATTCCGCCATCCGTGACCGTTTCTGGGTGTTGAACACCTGGGAAAACAATTTTGCAGGTGGAAAACGTCACGACCAACCTCTGAACAAAACCTTCTGGGTGCGATTTCGCAGCGAGATTTTGAACCTGTTCCTTGGTCTGAAACTTACAGCTATTCTGGTCTGTGGTTGCCTGAATTTGTTCACGATGTTTACAAAATGAAAAAAGTGTCAAACTCAATTGCGTAATTTCAATAAATCTTTCTCGTGTCAATGTGTTCCTGACACATTTTATTTGGCAAATTTCAAAGGAACGTCAGACCTTTGCCCCTTTATCTCACTTGGCTGCGTCTTGAGGCAATGAAATGTTCATTGCTCCCAAACATCGCAATCATCGTGCAGATTTACCGGTATCTCTCAAAAATGTGTCAAAAACAAGTTCCACAGCACGTTCAATCACTGTCCCGGCTGTTGCGTGAGATCAAAGAGAACATCGCGCTTTTCTCTGACCCCTCAGGCCTTTTCCCTCCATGTATGTTTGTCGGGTTGTCGATCACTCAAAGCAAATAACACGGAACTCGGAACATCAACCCGTGTGATCTGGGGATTCTGGACCACTGCAACTACTGCGATTGGTCTTTCTTTCACTGCGAAAGTGCAAATCAGGGGTGGATTCTGGGGGAACTGGGGCCCGGCCTGCCTGACGTACCTGCACAGTTCCGTGCTTCAAGACGCTTTCATGTTGAGGACACACCCTAATATTTGCTTGCCTTGATTTTGTGGTGTTCGGGTCCTGTCAAAAGCAGTGGGAACTCGTACCCATGTGCAAGATGTACGGACTTTGGTGTGCCCTCATAAGACACGGTCCTATACATCCAGTCGCCCCGAATTGTGCAACCTTCACTGCATTTTGCGCGGGGGGGATCAACCCACGAAGAAGTTCGATTTTTTTCTGGAATGAGGGGTCTGTGACCCTCAATGACGCTGCGACAGGGGGCGTTGGCAAATACCCAGAGAAAGTTGGACTTTGCTCTTTTGATTTTTGTGACTCTCTGAAAAGCCGAACTTCAAGCACACGAAGGTCAAACCGCTTCAGAAATGCGCCGCAGTTCCACTTCCGTGTATGATTCGTCAAAGCTGAAGTCGAACGTCTCTTCCTGAGATCGCACAACTTCGGCCAAATCATGGATCCGTCCCTGGCAAACTCAGGCCATGTGGAAGGGATCCTCGGACCTGCTGTTGCAGTCGATAGAAGTTCTGTGTGTAGGAACATGAAAGTGACGGTGGAGCAGGCTCGACGCCCTGTTGTCCGGTTTCCCTGTCTGCAGCGCACCCGATGCGCCTTTGATATTTGGCGTCCGGATCGTTCCAAGAAGCTGCGGCCTTTATTCTATTTCGGGGCAATAAATCTCATTTTCTGGAGAAGCTCCATGGGGTGCGCTGTGAGGAAAGTTGCACTGGCACAAACAAAAATAAGCAGACAAACTGTGGACTCTATTTGAGGCCTCAAAATGAAGATTTGTGCATGTTTTGGGGTCCAGGAACCGTTCCTTGCACAGACTCAGTCGATGAGCGGAGATTCAGTTGTGATGCTTCATTCCCGGAGCATGATCGCCACACTCTGTTGCTCTGGTATATACACCTTTGTACTCAGTCCCTCCCTCATGCAGACAGAAAACGTAAATGAGAGAAGCAGATAGTAGCCAGTTTTATTGTGTCCGACCGACGTTTATCGTTCTTGGCCTGCAGAGCGGAACACTGCACCGTCAGAACATCGATGTGGTAACCACGCTTTTTCATGCCACGAGGAAGGAAGTGGTTTCCACCACCAGGGTGCAGGAGATACCAGTGAATGCATTGTCGACAACGGCGGACGCTGTGACCTTCGCGTTTCTTTTGTCCTGAGCGTGGTGCGATTTTTCAGTCGCACTTTTGACGGTGTGATCGACAAGAATACCTTGAGTAGAGTT
>JAAUXT010067168.1_pt1 | contig 11009 bp, 17 predicted proteins | sample 7278171 | NCBI WGS metagenome assembly JAAUXT01 (sample SAMN14350112, study PRJNA611818) | marine sediment metagenome | isolation source: surface marine sediment (1.8m) | place: French Polynesia: Moorea | collected 2018-08 | reverse complement strand
CTCTCTCTCTCTCTCTCTTTCTCTGTCACACACACACACACACACACATGCACACCGACGAGAGTCGTGTCTTGAGAATCTACGGCTGATTTTTCTTGAGCGCATCCCGGACTGAGGTAGAGGGAGCATCTCCAATCTAAAAAAAAATGGGGATCCCAAACCCAGGGACACTGGTGCCTCGTCTTTCAGGCCCCAACCCCAAATGACCAGACACCCGTGCATGGAAAACGCAGCCGTATTTAGTTCCACCAGGCCCCGTGACATCTTTTGGTTCATCTTTGGCCAAAACTGAGATCGAGCTTCCAAGGACCGCAATCCCAGATTCGCCAGTGAAGGGCCCCAGGTCTCAATGAAACATGGAGCCTCTCGATGACGGACGATTGGTTTAAAAGGGATCAGGAGAATGTTGGAAGCTTTTCGCATCTGCAGGGTGCAGATGCGCCTGGGAACAGAAAGACACGGGCTGCCTGACCCCAATCCCCCTCTCCCCCTCCTGAAGCAAACCTCTCTTTTTTTGTACTGCAAGTGCAAATTTCCAGGTCATAACGAGCCCTCTTTCCCCAAAGCTGGTTCCTTTTTGCAGAAATTTGTGTGGATCTTGTGTGAACATCAGAGTCCGTGAGAACAATGGAGTCTTGTGAAGTCTGAAAACCAAGTTTCTGTCAAAGAGAAAAATCTGATGAGAAAGATCTCAAACTACAACACGCACCTTTTCTGCACCAAAGTCTCCATTTGTGTTTACATCCTCAAAGTCCACCAAAGCTTCGTCAGTTTCCTGCGCTTACAATCCCAAACACAGGTCCGCCATTGAATGCTGCGTCGCAGTTCCACGCCAATGACCAATCTGTATGCCATTCCGAAATCACACAAAAGGTCTGCAAATATTCGTTCGCTCAGTTGCGCATTCCAAGCTGGGATTCACACACGGTGCATTTGGCGTTGTTCCCCGCAAATCAGTCGCACGTCGGGGCCAAGTTCAAAGGATTTTCAGTTTGGGTGTGCAACCGATACAGAGCTCTGCAGAAAGTTCACCCGCTTCTGTCCTGATTCACAGAGTCAATTCTCAATCAAATTTTCAGTCTGCACGATTTTTCTGTCTGCACGAACAAAACAAATTTGCCCGATTGCGCTCTTTTGGCGCGGAATCGTTTTCACCGCACCAAAAATTCCAGACGTGAAAACCATAATTTTGTGCGACCAGCGATGTCAGGGGCGCGACGCCAGACGCACCCGACTCTTCCCCGTGCAGCACGCAGCGCGTGACGCACCCACGTGCAGCGTACCTGAGTCGTCCCGTGACTGACGGCGCGTCGTGGCTCCTCACCGCTGTGAGGCGCGGGAGAGAATGGAGCCGTGCGGCTGGAACCGCAGCCTCCGCCGCGGCGCACGACTCACCCCGAAGCTGTGTGTCAAACACACGCTCGGCTCCAAACACACGCTCGGCTCCGTCCGTTTCGAAACGCCGAGAGTCACGTGATTCTCACGTCGGACCAGCGAATTCCTCGTTTTGCTCACAAACGACGCGAAATTGCACGTTATTTGCTGGTCAAATGCGGGCGTCGTGTACGTGTGACGTCGCTGTGTGATCCACCGACTGACGGCGTGATGGGTGACATCCCAGCAACGTCCCAGCAACAAGTCAACGGGTTCTATGTTGGGACGGCGTTGCGTTGAACGCAGTGTATGGAACCTGAATAACCAATGTATACCAGGCAATTTGCACCGATCTGCACATCACATTCTGCGCTTCGCCCTCCCACACAATTTCCCAGAGACGCGCGTCAGATCCACTTTGACTGGGAGGTCCGCTCTTGGACACTGCAAGCAACGCGCCCAGTATGAAACAGGGGTTATCACACGAAGAGAGCATCCCCCACAAACAACTTTGACTCAGCTTTCCAATTTCGAAATGTCAAAAATGATTTTATGATGCCTGGGCCAGATACGCATGTGTGAATCCATCTTTTTTGTTGTTCAACATGAGCGTCCGACTGTGCGTCGCTTCAATAATTGACGACCAACAACAGGATGCGTTACGCTGTGAAGGCCAGATCAATCCAGTGACTGCAGCTTTGACGTGGGCAGTTCACGTGTGGGGCTCACCCTGGTGCACCTGTCCCAGCTTCTGGGTGCATCCAGGAAAGAACGACTCCAGTGGGACCTCACAGCTCAAGAAAAAGTTCACTGTGAACGGGGAAAAGAACACAGCTTCAGCGCAAAATTTTTGGCTTGAAAATTTTCCTGGAGTCCCGGGGGTTATCCCACGAAGAGAGCTCCAGTCCCCCTCCGCCGGATTCTTCACTGACGCATCCAGTGTGTGTGGGGCTGTTTGGTACAAAGCGAACACGCCCTGACATTCAGAGGCGAGGGTTGTTAGTCCAGACAAATTAGCCCCAGTGGGGCAACTTTCTCTCGTGTTACGTTCGGCGATGGGAGACAAGGCCCTGTTGTCACTACCCCCAGCCTGTTTTGAGCAGGGACAACAGAAGATGACAGAAATGTCGCGAGAGGACTCCCGCGTCGCTCCATTAACACAGCGCAGGGCCGAGCGACTTTCCACAGACCCAGACTCGACCCAACCCACCAAAGGATGAACAGCTCGTCCGCGCGACAATACCAAAGCACGAGTATTGGCGTTTCATCGCATTTCTTGTCATTCTGGTCGTATTGTTTCGCTGACCTTCACAGGCACACATGGTCCTGGTGCTTGTGCCACAAATGTTGCGATCTTTCCTGCGAGGTGTGTGCGCAAAAAAGACAGGAATTGAAGGACAAGAACTGGAAGTGAATCTTGTTCGCCCGATGTCAGACCTGTGTGCTGTCACCTATGTGACTTGGGTATTTTGTCTGTGAACAATTCACAAATACACACCCGCGGAGCTTGCGTGTGCAAAAGTCACATCCGTGCAGTGCGAACCCGTCTCAAATATATATCCTGTTTTTCCGAGTCAGAAGGATTACATGAAAAGCCCGAGCCTGGTGAGCGGTTTCCTGGACCCTGCACCTGTCCCAAAACTTGCAGAGGTGCATCCAGGTGGGGTGCGACCCGCCTGACGCCCGACGTCCGCTTTGGAAATGTGAAAGGGAATCTTTTGCACCCATGGCGTAAACAGGGTTCGGGGTGTCAGGTCTTGGGGCCCCCTCACCTCAGGATCTTCCGTGACGTAACCTGCGTGCAACGCGCCCGCGCGAAGACCTTGACATTTGGGGCGTCTTTTTCTGCACGGAGGGGGCGGGTTGATCAGCCTGGACTTATCATCCGACCGCAGTGAGGCAATTTTCTCGTGTTTCCTTCGGCGCTGGGAGACAACGCCATGCTGTTCCATCTCTCAGAGGACGTTTTGCTGATGAAGACGAAGACAGTTTGTGACGGACAGTGATGGCACCACGTTGCTCATTGAATGTTGGGCCGACGGATTTCAACGGATCTGGGGTACACCGCCCAGTGATCTCCAAAGAATAATCCTCATTGAAGGGCTGATGGCCTGTTTTTGTTTGTTCTGGTTGTCTTTCTTCGCTGACGTCTACACCAAGACATCCCAGCACTTGGGTTGGTCACACGGCATGTGTAAACAAGAAAGAAATGGTGATGTGACGACAAGCCATGACGTCCCACGTGGCCCAGATTCCGGATGTGTATCTTTCTCCCCGATGTCTGGTGTGACATCAACTTTGGGGCCTGGGTTCCTTTGTCTGTCAACAATTCTTCAATGTACGCCCACAAGTTGGAGCTATGATCCCTGAGTCTCCTGGCCCCCAGAAATAATTTTGAGCCTCCGAGAGGCGGGCGCTGGTTGAGAATGAGGTCAACCGCCTCACCCTGGATCCGTTCGAGTGGACAGCAAGCAATGCGTGGGTGGCGCAGGCTCCGTGTGTGCAGTGCGAACCCATCTTTCATGCCTATTTCTGTTCCCAGAAGTGGACCACCCGCGACTTCAAAGGGCCGTGTGAGGTTTCCTGGTCTCTTACATGCAGCGCCTGTGGACGTGGCCGCTTTGAACATCTGAGCAGCTCAAATCCCGGGGTCAGTCGAAGTCGGGGGATTCAGGGCTTGAGATCAGAATCACACTGAACGTGTCACGGGTGAGTGCTTTTTACCCAAGTTGTCCAGACTGGTGCTGTCATTGCAAAAATGTTTGCGACATTCCGTTTTGTCATTTTGGAAGGCATTGAGGCTCGTATACACAACAAATTTAGGTAGAGAGAAACAGAGGGAAGTCAGAACCGGAAATGGGTACCTCCAGCCGATCCAGAATGAAAAGAAGCTCAGGCTGACTTCAAAAATCAACGCATCAGGCGCAAGTGAACTGTGAATATGAAATATCTGACGGCTGCAGCGCAAAATTTGTGGGGCACAGAATGGGCAGGGACATCATGGGGCAGGCTTGCTTTTCCCCCTTCTCGTGGATCTGCCAGCAATGTTCCTGCCTCCTTTTTGCACTCGCAACAACACAACTGAAAAACACATAAAATTGGACGTCTCTTCTTGCGCTTCAATTGCCTCTGAATCCAATCGGGGGAGTGAGAACTTTGGTTTGCGCCTTAGTCCATGTCAGGAGAGCCTTGGGGAGGAAAGGAGCCTGCTCATTGATGTGGTCCCTCTGACCTTTGGTCTCATTTGGGGGATAATGGGAGAACTAGGGCCTTCGGTTCGTCCGTCTTGTGGGGTGAGGAGCAGAAAATTAGCCCAACTATGGCACAAAAGAGACTGTGCTCGGAGCACGAACAAGGATTCTTGTTTTTGCGTCCAAATCACACGCCAAGATCCCCGTGAGGTTTGTTACGTGGATAGTGAGTGGGTGTGTTTGCTCTGGTCCACGGACCTCAACTATCCTTGGTCCAGCTGCTGACGTGTGTCCACAAAGAACTAGTCTGTGCCCGCCTGGAGATCCTCAGGGCCTTTGTGAAAACAATCAACCTTGTGCGTACGGTCTGATTGCAGGACGAATGCAGATTTTTGTGATGTCATCCATGCAGCGGTGCTGTTTTGGCGCACAGATTTTGGGCAAGCAAATCCAACCCGACCAAAGCGTACACCGCAAGCGGCTCCGCTTCGTCGTTCTCTGTTTCACAACGTGCACTCCACAGCCCCTGCAATTTCTACTAATTGTATTGTGGTTCGATTGAAACAACGGTTTTAATGCGGCGAACGAAAATGTTGTCTCAGCTCGACAAATATGTGCTCAGTATCACATTGGTGTACTTCTGAAAAGTACCAAACACAAAAGCTCGCGGGAAACGTCCTTTCGTCAACCCATTGTAAAAGAGACGCTTAAATTTCTTGAAAAATACGCAAAACATTTTGCAGCGCAGAGGGATTTAACGTTGCGAGTTACGTTTGCGTTGTGTGTGCAGGCAAGGTGATCAGGGCGATCCGCTAAAAGCTATTCCGTGTTTGGAAAACGTCGAACGTTGAGAACGTTGAGGTTTGGTCTCCAGGCAACCGTGGTCGAAAATGGAAGAAATCCGAGGAAAAACGTAAGAGATCAAATGCTGCGAGTGAAAGGAAGATGCAGGGTGGTCGAGTTGTTGCACAAACCAGAAAAGTTAAAAGTGTTGGCGTTTGGTTGAAAGACAACAAGTTTGCTTTCAGAGGTGAAGCTATGGCGGACCCAGAATCGAAGGTCTGCGGGGCCCCAGACCCATAGACAGCCCCCGCATCCACAAGAGGGATGGAAGATTCAATCCACGATCCCTGGCTCAAAGAAAAGGTACGAGGGGAATCTCACTCCAATCCGGTTTTTTTCGGAAAAAAGACAAGTCAGAGTTGCCAGAAACTTGTGGAAATTTTTGTGAACCATGCCAAGAAGGTGTACAATGCCAACATAAGCATGCCAACAATAAATGAACTGTTTAAAATAGGAATGAATGCATGCAAAATTTGCAATTCATGTGGTGATTGGTGGCAAGCGGTCAATCCTGGTCACTGTCAGTTTCACTGTTACCATCGGAGCTGTCATCTGAGGACGTGTTTTGAGGCAAATCATCTGGATTGTAGGGATGGTTTCCTCCCTCAAAGTACTCTCCAGATGTAGACACACACTTGCTCCACCTCACAGGCATGTCATAGATGGCCTGTTCAAATTTGTCCTTTGGTGTTCGCCTCAGGAGTGTTCTGATCTCAGCCTGCAGAGCTTCAACATTGGGGAATCAGCGACTGTGCAACTTGGCTTTAAGATGAGGAAAAGCCCAAAAGTCGCATGGGGCCAAGTCTGGACTATAGGCTGGGTGGGCCAAGAGGTCAATGTCATCCTCTCCATAAAAGGCCAGGGAGGGCACGGAAATGTGGACAGGCGCATTGTCCATGTGCAATATGAAATCCTTGTCTGTGTTGCCATTGAAGCCTCCTTTCCACATGACTGGACGTTTGTGGCAGATGCTTTCCTTCAGTCTTTTGACAACAGAAATCCAATAGTCACTGTCAATGGTTTGCCCCCTTGGCAAAAATTCCAAGTGCACCATCCCAGCTGTGTCAAAAAGAAAGAATGGCCATTGTCTTACACACAGCTTAGTTCCTCAGTGCTTTCTGTGGTCTCAGACCTCCTTTGGGATGCCACTCCAGTGTGTTGGCTTTGGTTTCTGGATCAAAAACTGCAAACCAAGACTCATCAGTAGTGATGACATGCTCCATCAAGTCCTTGTCTGCTCTCAGTCTGGCCAAATTTTGTTCACACAGAAGGACGTGATGGGCTTTCTGCTCCTGAGTCAGGATTCTGGGCACAAATTTTGGGCTGAGCTTCAACATTCTCAAGTCCTTCTTGAGCAGGCGGTGGACACTAGAACATGGCAAACCAGTCTTGGCACTCAACTGATCAAGGGTGAGACAATGATACTTGTTCAGAAGTCTCTGGATTTACTGAGAGTAGTGCAGTCTGTGGCATGGATGTCCTGGTCTCGGGTTGTCTTTGGTTGTTGTCTCGATGTTGCCATCCTTGAAGCACCCAAAGCAGTGTCACACTTGGGTCTTGGACAGAGCTTCCCTCCTGTAAACTGCTGCCAGACCTCTCCAGATCTCCATGGGTTTCTTTCCACTTCTCTGCAGGAATTTTATCATTGTTCTTTGCTCCATTCGCCTCACAAGAGGAGTGAAGGCCATCAACAGCAGGGCCAACATTAGCAGAAGAAACATGATTGCTCATGGTCGCGTCACCGATCAGACACAATGTGACAAGTTGCGACCTTCAACTGGCACGGATCCTCGACCTAGATTGACCAAAAATAGATTCAGGTTGATCAAGGCTGGTGCCAAGATGCCTCAGAAAAAATCCCAGAAAAAACCGATCAAACCATCACAGGCAATTTGCGAAAAAAATCGGATTGGAGTGAGATCCCCCTCGTAACTACCTCCGAATGTCGGGGGCCGCAAATATTCAAAGAAAATTTGGGTGCCCGAGGGTCAGCCCTGTAATCCAGGTTCCGCTCCTGTCCTGGACCCACTTGCAGGTAGCTTTACATTTCAACCTTGAGTACAGGTGTTGATCATCACCATGAAGCGGTTCACTCTGTGATCACAACATGCACTGTTGCAATGTGATGAGCTCTGGTGCTCCACATGCAGCTCCACATTCAAGGCTCTGCGGGGATCGGAACCACGTCTAACTGGGTCAAGTGGCTCCAGGCCGCTACAGGAGGGAACGGGACACTGGTCCAAGTGAGTCAGACGTCTACACTCGGGCAGCAGAGTTCGGCCAGTTTTCTTTACCGAAGATCGTCAGATATTCCTTTTATGAAGACACATGTAGCCACGTCGATGGTGCGAACTCCTGACATGAGCCTGTCCAGACCCTCGGCCTGAGCGTGAACATGGCAAGACGAACACTTTTTGCCGGAGTCGTCGCACGTCTCTCTCTCTCTTGCAGCTTCCCTGTGTGCCTCAAGCTCACTGAGCTGCACCGGAGCCAGATTCATCACGCAACACGCGCGCCATTTTTGTTGCAGACGCAGATGGACGGTGTTTATGACGTCATCGTGGTTGGGGCGGGGCTGATTGGCTCTGCGGCGGCGCGGCATCTGGTGGAGATTTCTCCCGGACTCAAAGTGCTGCTCGTTGGACCTGAGGAGCCACAGGTGTGTGTGTGTGTGTGTGTGTGTGTGTGTGTGTGTGTGTGTGCTGGCTCTGTGTGTGTGTGTGTGCTTGCTCTGTGTGTGTGTGTGTGCTGGCCCTGTGTGTGTGCTGGCTGTGTGTGTGTGTGTGCATGATGTGTGTGCAAGGGTGAATTCAGTGTTTGTTTTGGGGCACACCTGCAGGTGTAAGAGATCAAGTTCTGTTCACCCTTGTATTGCAGGACCGGAGCTGCACGGACATCTTTGGCGCGCACTACGACGAGGGCCGCATCACCAAGGCGCTCGACCGGGACGCGACGTGGGGCCAGTTGACGCGCAGATCCATCCGCTGCTACAGGGACATCGAGCGGAGATCAGGCGAGAGGACGAAGCCCGGATGGGTCGCACTGACTTCGGGTGGACGGGTTGGCGTTGAGTGATATGGGTGGGCACTGGGCGGGTGGGTGCTGGATGGGATGGGTCAGTGTTTCGTGGGTGGGTGGGTGTAACGAGTGAAGTCTGCCAGTTGGACCACAAAAAGCATTCAACTACCCAAATTGTGAAAGTGGATCAGGTTGGGGTGCATGTCTTGGAACTGCACCCTCAACTTGCAATTTGAATTTCTTTCAGGAATCCAGTTCTACCACGAGGTGGGGTCTCTGGTTCTGGGGAGGGCTGGAGGCGAGTACACCCGCACCGTGCTGTCGCTCTCTGCTGACCTGGGGGAGCAGGCCACGCTTCTCGACTCCCGGCAGCTCCATTCACAGTTCCCCTTCATCGCCCAGTGCGACACTGTTGAAGGAATCTTCACCAATCAGAACGCGGGACACATCAGTGCACGGAACTTACTCAGAGCTCAGCAGCTATTGGCTGAGAAAGGCGGATGTGACGTCATTCGTGATATCGTGCGGGAAATCACTGTGAGTGGCTCAGAGCTGTACGACGTCACACTGGAAGGAGCCAATGGGACGGTTGCAGGAAGGAGAGTGTTGGTGGCGACTGGAGCGTTTGTTCACTGCAGGAACCTTCTTCCCGACAACCTGCAATTGGACATCCAGATGTTTGGGAACACTGTTCTGCTGGTGAGTGGACGAGTAGACGACATCATCCCACTCCTGTTGACTGACCCTTCCCCCGTTGTAGTTCAGCGCGGTGGGCAAACCTGTTCCGGGTGGATAACGTTGTTCGGTGTGCAAAGCGGGTCCAGGTTTTGGTCAAGGTGAGGGCCCTCACCTTTTTGGGGAAGGGGACGTGACTTCAATTCCTCAAAAAAAAAATTGAACCTGTGGTGCCGTTGGGGGTGAAAATGTTGTCCGGATGTCGGGGGCGCAGACCTCGACGGACCCCTTGGATTGCTTTGTGGATCGTACTTCCGGTCTCTGTCTCCGCAGGCGGAAGTGGACGAGGCGGAAGTGAGGGCGCGCGGACTCGACTCGATGCCGATCGTCACGTCGGACCGACACCTGGTGGTGGCGACCGGAGCGGGTGGCGCCGAGGCAGCAGAGGGCGGCACCAGATACAAGTGCTACATCCTGCCCCCGATTAAGTACCCGGACGGTGAGCACCACGCTGGGCTGGGCCTTCTGCTTGTCGTTGCTTTGCAAATTTCTGGGTTTCCCACGAGATATCTCGAGCCTGTTTCGACCGTGGGCTGGCCTTACACTGAATGCTATTCATGCATGAGGCGGTCGATTTCACACTTCAAGACGCATCTCGAACGAAACTGGCTGAACTCGTTCTGTCCCTCAGGTCACGTGTACATGAAGCTGGGCATCCAGTACCAGGCGACGACAGCGCTGCGCGTTCCGCTGCTCTCTCCCCACGAGATGGCGCTGTGGTACCGCGGCGCGCACCCGCGCTGCGCTCACGTGAACACGCTGCTCGGAGACGCGATGCGCGCGCATTTTCCAGGTGCGTCAAAACATTTCTCGTGTCGCGGAGAAACACCTTTTGTGTCTCAGATCTATGGACGTCAAGTAGCACGCGGCGTGAACGAGACGTGATCGTTGCAGACGTGCGCTTCACGCGCTTCCGGTTTGACCACTGCGTGACGGACGTGACGCGGACGTCGCAGGCGCACGTCGACGTGCTGCGGCCTCGCTTTGGCGTCGCGCTCGGCGGAAACGGAAACGCCGCCAAGTGCTCGGACGAGATCGGGAAAATGGCCGCCAGGTGAGTGCACATCTTTCAGCGTCACAAATGTTCGCAAACTTTTGTACCACTAAACTCCAAATGGCAAAACAATGATTCCTTTTTATAGCTGAGAGAATGGTGACTTTTTTTGGCCTGTTCGTTTCTGATTTGACCATGGCGTCTTGAGTTGTTCGACACGGACAGTGGATGCAAACGTTTTGCTGTCTGTCTCGCTGCAGGATGATGCTGCACGGGACGTGGGACTATGATCTTCCGGCGGAGACCTTCCGAGCGCGTTTTATCCCCAGCAGCAGCGACAGCAACGGAACCAACCCGCCCAAGTAAACCCTGCTCCGTCCTGTCCAAACCTCAGCGATATGGCGGTCTGGTGAACGAGCGGCAGCAACAGCAGCAGCAACAACAACAACAGAGCTCTGACCAAACTGGCCCAAAGGAGCCCCGATGTGTGCAGACTGTCAACCCAACAGTTTAACGAGCTGCAGCAGCAACAACAGTGGTACCAACAACAGCAGCAGCAGCAGACTGTCCAGCCAAACCACCAGAAAGACCAGTTGAGCTGACACGCATTGGTTGAACGTTCAACTGACTGGCGTCGGAGACTGACCAGCGAGTCTTGCGCTCAAACTATTGTGACAAATTGAATCGGGGTGGTTGGACACTTCAAAAATAGATCTAGAGATCTCGCGGTGATTCGAACAAATGCGGTGAGCGATAATAGAGTGACGTTGGTTAGTTGGTTGTGGCTTGTTGTCAACACCAGGTGCTGCAACTACCAAATTAGTCCCTGCAACTTTTTCTCAAATTTGCACCAT
>JAAUXT010064652.1_pt1 | contig 11009 bp, 11 predicted proteins | sample 7278171 | NCBI WGS metagenome assembly JAAUXT01 (sample SAMN14350112, study PRJNA611818) | marine sediment metagenome | isolation source: surface marine sediment (1.8m) | place: French Polynesia: Moorea | collected 2018-08 | reverse complement strand
GAAGGTAAGGGGGTAAGGATGGGGTGGGATTTTGGCAAAATTCCACACATTCCATACATTCCAAAGTGTGGACATTTAAGCTGAGAGCGGCACCTAGATGGCCGCTACGCAACCATCAACAAAAAGCAGTATCCTTCTGCTTGTGACTATTGATTGTGTACTGAGTTGCATAGAACTTTGCCTGTTGACCATAAATAGTCAATAGCTACACAAGGAAACTTAATCAATTTTAGACTTAAAATGAACTATGAAAGCAAAATTCAAAACATTTGATAATTTGCTTACAAGGTGATGGGTGATTGATCTTGTGCCTGTGAAATTTTCGTGATTATGTGAGCAATCCTGTTGTCATACCGGATGAAAAACGGTTACTTCAATGACGGGCCTCGTACACACGTATGCTCATTGGGTGACGAAAAATGCTCCTCGGTGGAGAAGATTCCGCCTCATGGAGTCACAGCAGCACATGATTTCGTGGAATAAAGTACTGAGACAACACAACACAAATCTTCGTAAACAGCTCGATGCAGACCGTTTCAGAAAGACAAAGATCACCGTTGATTCCGTGTCTGTTTGTCTTTCTGGGAGTGTTTGAGACCCTTTGGTCAAATTGTTGCTGAGTTCCCTTGTGAGCACGCCCCCAACGCCTTACATTTTGTCACTCACAGGATCTGTCACTGCGTTGCCTCAAGCACCTGTTGTGAAGCAGGATGTTCAGACAACCTCTGTTCTGTTTTTGATTTTATCAATGTGAAGGTGATTGCCTCTGGATTTCAGCAATTCAAAAAAGGCAAACAAAACAAAATACGGTTGAAAGGACTTCAGGTGGTCAGATTGGCAAAACGAAACAAACAGAATTTCGCTTTGGTCAGAGTGTGGTCCCACTGATGAGGTTGACGAAAAAGAGCCAGATTTGCGAGCAGAGTGTTTTGAAATTATCTGGCAGGTAACTGCTGTCAACAATCGTCACATTCAGGAATTTTCGGAACCATAATCTGGTGAACTATCAAGCAACCGATCTCGCTTTGGTGTTCTCATAGCTCGCTCCCAAAAGTGCAAAAAGAAATCGAAATTCAATACAATCGCTTCATATATGCTTTAAGCCTGTACAATTCAGTGTGAAACAACCCAAAATCAGTCAAAAATGAGTCTTTCATTGACAATTGAAAAACAACAGCACTTGGCACAAAAAGGGACCATGATCCAGCACACTGGTCTGTCCTGGAGAATCTTGCATGGTGCCCATAGAAAACTTTCAGCATTGTATGAGCACAAGATTTTCCAGATCAAACAAACAGTTCTGAAAATATGCTGCCTGCTTTGTGCCGTCACCTCTTCCTTCAAACTGATGACTTTTGAATCCATTTTTGGTATGTATACATTTGACCAAAAACTGCAGGACTGGGACTTCAAACACTGAAGAACGAGGTCTGAAAGATTTCTGAAACGAAGCCACAAACCAATCCAATGTCACATCCTGGAGAAACCGGAGTTGACTCCCTTGTCTCCGAGCCTACCTCGTGCGGGCTTTGAGAATATTAAGTTTTTGCTACACTTTGGTCGAGTCGCTGAGTCCAAACTGTGGGCAGCGTTCCTCTTCTGAGTGGCACACATCATCGTTGGACAAGGAAGAGTATCTGGGGTTACTTGGGTGTGTGCTTCTCAGAATGCGCACTTCCCCTCCAGGCTCGCCTTGCACTGCTCTGAAAATCAGAAATAAAACTCACATTGTCACATTTTTGGTGGTGATTAGCGCAGTTTTTGTGAAGCTGCTTGTGAGTGGCGAAAGAAAAACACTTGATCGCAAAAATGTAGGATTAAGCTGTGGCACACCACGAGAAGATTTGGTCAGCACGGCAAAATACAAGCGAAAGACAGATACCCTCCGGTGTACACTTTTGAGATCTTGTGTCGAGACTGCTGTGCCACACACACACACACACACACACACACACACATTTTTCTGTTGCGCAGGTCGTGTAAAGTCCTCACCAAACTGCTCGAAAATTCTTCAGTGATCCAACGAAGGGGGGGGGGGCGGCAAGAGATTTGATCTTTGCAACACCCTCACCCAGACTTTGAACACTTTTAGTTTGGAAGCTGAAACGACCGGGCACCTGCAAGAGTCTAGCTTCAGTTTCAGCTTGAAATGTATGGACACCCAAAAAATTGAGAACGCCAGTCAGAGCCGAAATGAGTGCTTGGTTATTTCAGACACCCAAACTTTCCTGGTTTGGAGCTTGGTTTCAAGTTCACCTTGCTGCTGTGTTGAAGTCTCCTGAGAGTCAATCACAAATTCGGCAGCAGTGTGCTCAGGTGTCTTATCAAAACTCAAGTGTGCTTCATCAGAGGAATTTTCTTTGCGTCACGGCGAAATAGAGGTCTCGCTGAAATGCAATCTACACACAACAAACCTGCAGGACACTCATGAAGAACTGTGAAAATATTGAAGCAGGTAACGCGTCCAAAGGCAGTGACAAAAGGCCCTTTCTTGTCCCCCCCCACAACCAAAAAGAGTCAGTTATCCCTTTCAAAGCTGTGCTTCTTCCTCTGTCTTGGTGTTCACAGTTTGAATCGGACCACTATGTGGGTTTTGGACTCTGTTGACCAGAACACTCGGAACTATGACAAAGAATCCTGTCGTCCTGCAGCATAGTTCTCAACAGACATCTGTTCCAAACGATAGAATCACCAACACGCAGAAAAAGATAACCAGGCGTGTAATTAAGACAAACGGTGTGAAAACGGTGGTCGTGATCTGTGCAGAAGAGCTGTGTGTTCACTTTGTGTGCGACTTTCGTTTTTACCTCGTCCCGCCTGTGTATCATATGTCTTTGTGGGAATAGTAAAATAAGACAAATGTAAACACTTGTGGCGTGCAACCAGGAAACCTAATAAATCGGTGAATAATGCACAACTAGATGAGGGGTACTCTCAGGTTCTACTCTGTGAGCTTCCGTTTATGGTCAGTCGTAGGTGCTGGAATAAACGCGTCATCGTGTTGCCATCATGTGTGGTGTTTGGTTCTCGCGTACAAACGTCACAACGGAGATAACTAAAGCATTTTTGACACCTAAATGTGCTTACATCACATTCCTCTTGGTGAAGTCATGTTTCTGAACGTAGTTAGCTCCATCAGCGTCCGGGGCTGACTGCGTTTCCTTTCGTTGGGATCTGCCCGCTGCTGACCGTGTTGACCACATGGAGTACGTTCTTGATTTCCAACTTTGCCCCGGTGATAAGTGGGACTTGTAATTCTCCCCGTACATGAGTCGGCCGCAGCAAGAACGACATGGGTTTCGCCTGATGAGATACCGAAGGTCAGCCTGGAATGAGGGAAAATGCTCTCATGAATAATGATGAAGACACGGATTCTCAACAAAAGCATATCAGTAGATCTATGGGAGATCTATGATCCACGAGATCCCCACAGACATCGGACAGAACAAAGATGTGTTGGAAACGTGAACGGCTCTTTTTCCTTGGTTGAAAACATCTGGCCCCCACAGGGCAATCTTTGCTACAAAAACGCGTGCGTATTGTAGAATTGTTTTCAATGACGCGAAAAGGGCCGCGCTGGCCAGCAATATTTGTTGTCGGAACAATCGGCGATTGATTGACTCTCTCACCCGAAAACTGTCGTTCAGAAAACAGTAAATGATGGGATTGGCGAAACTGTTGGCCATTGCCAACCAATGACAGAAGTAGTAAACTCCCAGGAAGAGTCGCTCGTCGCTCTGTGTTTTGATTTTATCCAGCAGGTGAGGAGCCAAGTCGAGGATCAGGGTGAAGAGGTGAAGGGGGAGCCAGCACAGGGCGAAGACAACGACCAAAGTGACCAGCATCTTCGTCACCTGAAGGAAAGCACCTTTCATTCTCTTGTTTCAACAGCAGCTGAACACATTGATCACACTGTCTAGAACATTGAGGGAAAAACTTTGGCGAGAACTGAAGGTTTGATTTGTGTGTTTCGTGCTTCTGTCAACGCAATGGTTCGAGCCCATGCTTCATGCAAATCACGAGTGGATCTGGAGAGCTTCGGCTCCCCTCGGTAAACCAGGCACACATTACTGCGCTGTCAGGGACAAAATTTGCTATTTTGTCACACAAATCTGTAAAATCTGGGATGGGGCTTCCTGGGGTCAAAACCCTTCTCGATGGAATCAAAAACCGCTCTTGACAACAACAAAACTGTGCATATTCTCTGTGGAGGTTGCACGTCCACTTGCTTGGCGCGATGAAATCAGCATTGAGATTCCAGGTTTTTCGCTGAATCAATGCATCCAGCATCACCAAAAGCAGTTGTTGTCGAGAGTGCGATTTCCAAAGCAAGACGAAACAAAGGGCCACAAAAGAATACAACAAAGCAGAACATTGCTCTCAGCAACACATGACAACCGTGTTCTCTCAGGACACACGGATAAAAAGCAATTCCTTGCACGCTGGTAAAAGCACGCAGTTTGTTTCTCTCAGAACCAGAACCTATCTTTGTTGCCTGTGTCTGGACTCACGCGTTTCTTGGAGTTGGACTGCAACCGATCACGGGCCGAGTCCGCGTTCCCAGGAGCCTTTCTCTTCCACAGGGTCATCCCGATCTTGTAGTAGGTGAAGGTGAGGATGATGAGCGGGATGATGTAGGTCGTGAGGATGACCACGCTGGTGTAAATCGTGCCGGACTTGGGCGACTTCCAGTGCTCGCTGCAAAGGAAAGAACAGATGCATTTTGTGGGTGGGGACAAGCGTCTGATTTGTCCTCCCACGATGGCAGAAACACCAGTAAAAATCAAGACATCCTGATTCAACGAAAGAATCTTCTTGATTTTGAATCAAATGAGGTTGAAGCCATTTCTGCACTTCAGGTGCACTTCACTGTGGTGTCGATTCCACAGACTCCCGTTGAGTTCATGTCAATAGTTCGCCCGGCAATGCGTGGCTCGATTCGCAAGGAAGAACACGAACATGACGTGTGAGACCAATGAGAAGATGAAGTCTGGCTTCGTGTCTTCTCGACCTTCTGCGAGTGAGTACCCATGTGGTGACACTGAAATCCACCCGCTTGATCGGAGCGTGGTTTCAGTGCAGTGTTGTAGACTGAGTGGTGTGCGCGCGCCCTGCACCTGCACTCGCGGAGCTGGCGCTCGTCGTACGTCCACTCGGTGGAGCGCGCAACGACGAGCTGCACGGAGGCCAGCGACACCGCCGCCGCCCAGATGATCAGAATAATGAACGGTGTCTTCGTCTTCGTGAGGCGTTGTTTGAAAGGTGACGTGACAGCTACAAATCTGGAAGAACAGAGTGAAAATGTGCTGGTGAGTTCATTGAGAGAGAAAACCCTGGGGATACACGGTCTGTGTGGCACTCAGCTGTCGTGCTCAGGGGTTGATTTTCTGACCGGGTGTACTTGAGCGTCAGTTCAGAGGTTTCTCACAACGCAACGTCTTCATTAGGTATGCATGCGATTCTCACTTCCTCAGGGGAGTCGCCGAAATCTGCATTGTATTCTGTCCCGACAGGAACAGGCAACAATGCAGCCAATTGACAGTCGCCACGTGGCAAATCAATCCAAAACAGACCCCGACAGCGACTTGCAAATAGTCTTGGTTTGACTCCCCAGGAAGCAATGGTGTTCCGGCGTACTTTAATGACAAGTCCATCAGAATCAAACCTCGCCTTTCTTGGCGTAACTTAATTGGCGAAACACGTAATGGCTCTTTCAATGCAGACGCACTTGGCTCTGAAGAAGTCTTTTCGTTGAATGCCCTCGGACGAGGACAAGTGCACAATCCCGTTGCAGGCTTGGCGCGACGGTGATCTCTCCACCACAAAGACACCTTTGTCGATTTGACAGAGTTGACTACGGCAAACAGGCGGAGTGGGAAAGAGTTGCCGCGTGTTTGCATTCAGAATGAACACTTGACTTCATCTGCAGAACACATGACAGCTTGCAGAGGAAACGGATGAATTTTCTGAGCCGCAGCTGTCTGGACCGACCAGTTTGCAGGTGACAAAGTCTTCTTTATCCCAACTGGACTTGAGGAACAGCAGAGATGGAGGTCAAAGCTGCTTCTGGAAATCCACGAAATGTCAGAAATTGCTGTTTAACTTGACCATTTGTTTCAAAACTTTGTTTTTGTTCACTGCTGGCATGTGGGCCATTTTCCCGCACCAAATACCGAACAGACTAACACTCACAACAAATGAAAACAATTGTTTAACTTTGTTACAAGATGTCCAATAACGTTCCTTTTTCCATGGACAAACTCACACAAACGAGTACTGAGAAATGTTTCGTGGTACCCTTGTCTTTTGACCAAAAATGTTGGCGCTGAAGTCGAATTCAGCTTCGCCGAAAAACCAGCATTTGCTTTCACTTTGTCTTGGTGCAGATGGTCTTGTTGTGAGGGAAACAATTTTCAGAAGCAGTTTGCTGTTCTTCCATTTCGTTGATTCACTTTGCAATCACTTGCAATTATCTCGGCAGAAACACGTTGATGAATATCTGGAGAATTGGAACTATCTGGTTCTCCCCTCCCGTCTTGGTTCAATGTTGATCAGGTACTGATTCTTTCGACGGACGCATGTTGCGTGTTGCTTGCTTCTGATATTTTTTCGACAGGCACATTTCCCTTTGGGCTGAGCATGTCTGGTGCTGACTTTTCAGCTGCTGGTCACTGCCTCCCTGATGAGCTGTTTTCCTCTCAGATTTGAAGGCAAATCTGGATTAACGGTCGTTCACTGAACGTTGGGATTTGGGATGATTAACCTTGTTTGCGGTCAGAACCTTGAAGTTCTTCGGAAAATGACTGACAACTGAATACTGTATTGACTGAGCTTTGTTTGCGTCTGTAAGAACTGACTTGTGCAATTGGTTAGTCTGGTTCAAATGTCCTCAATGCATATCTCATCCCTTGCACGTGTGAACTTTTGCATTGTGCGGTATACCTTGAATGGCTGTTCAGGGATGTCCACATTTGTGTTTGTTGCAGATGAAACAAACATATCCAAAACCGGAAGTGGCCATGAGAGGCACAGGGGTCCCTGCCTCCTGTTGCAAATTTGTTCGTTGCAGTGCTTCTTTTTGCACCACAGATGCAATTTTGTGTTTTGTGGTCAAATTTTGAAAAACTCGAGGCTCCGCAAAATCAATCCAACGATGTCCCGGTTTGGTGTTTGATCTCTGAGGGCTAGACGCTGGACGAGATGATCGAGTTTTGCCCCCAGTAGGAGAGTGATGGAGGCCAACTCCAAACTTCGAAAATTTGGCATGAGAAACTTTTTGTTTGCCTGCGTTGCAAATTGTGAGGATTTTTCTACGCAGATGATTGCAATCGACCCCTTGCCTGTAGATCCCTGGAGCATGTTTTGGCTGTCTCGTTCAGAGAATCAGGCCAAAATGTACGTTCCAAGTCGGTTTGTAATTTAGGGCCTGACTTCCACCAAATTCCCAAAGGACTTCAAATTGTTTGAACAATTAGTCCGCTATTCGCAAGGTCGGGACAAAGTTGGCACATGTGATTTTCTGTGGCGGTCGCTGTGCCCGTCGGAAAGTCTTTTTGTGTTCTGGACCCAAAGAATGCTTTCTGGGCAATTGCTGTTTCCGCGGAGTTGTTGAAGTTTTGAGGAGATGAGCTGATCGTAAGAGAGCGCTTGTCTTGGTTCATTGTTTCAGGGCGTGTGAAGGCTGCGGTCTTTTCGCCAAGGGAAGAACCACAGAGTGATGAGGAAGAACAAATGACCGTTCTGTTCATCCATTCGTCATGTGGGGAGGCATGAACCAATAGAGACAGAAAACAAGCAACTGTGAAAGAGAAAGAACAGTGTTCTTGCTGTGCCGGCGCTGCGCACCGTATCTATCTACAGACAGTCAACATGCTGCTTGAGGAGGGTCGATGGTGTGTTCTCCCAACAGGTTTTCAGCAACAAATACCGATCTCACATTTTGGAACAAGACACAGGCAATTCTTCATCAGTGCATGTGAGACACCCCTCGGACGGTTGATACAATTAACAGCATTCTAAGTGCCTGAGTGCTCGTGGGACCACCACAGTGATGAGTTCCGGCGAAGGTGTCGGCGAATTGTACGAGAAACCTGCTCTCTTTTTCCCTCAAGCACTTTGATGGAAGATCCATTTTCAACATCTCTTATCAAGAGAAATATGATGTGGTGAGATACATGCCAGCGGAACTCTTGACACAACAAGAGCCCTTGGGGTGGACCAAATTTGTGTTGAAAGCAGCTGTTTGTTTCTTGTCTTTCTCGAGAACAAATACTTGTCGATTTCAGAAATATGTTTCAATGGGCCTTTTTCAAACAAAAATAGATTCAACACGCTGCTGACATTTGGTTCAATCACACAGAACTTCAGTCCATGTTTTGTGTCTGAGATTTATGCTTTCTCACAGTCGTCATGTTGAAATTCTCTGCTGACACGAGGCATGCTTAAATTTCGACACCCCGCCACCCTCAGTCCTGAAAACCGTGTACCCTGGTGTCATCATCCCATTGATCAGACAACGCCGTACGCGCGCTGCGGACATTCGACTCTTCTATGGTGAGTTTTAGCAGGTCCACCCGCTCTTTCCGCCTTCGTGTCCCAATTGCCAGATCAGTGACACAAATACCATTTGACCAATTTGGTTAGGTCTACCTGTACAGCCGAGCTGGCAAGTAAGGGAGGCACCGTACGGGCACACAGATGGTGCTTCAAGAGGACTCAGTTGGATGCAAGAGTCTCTATGCATCTGTGAAAGATTTTCCAACTTTTTCTTTCCATTCCTTTGAAATTGGAGGTCGGGCCCGCCCCGTGTTGAGCTCCCTCCCAATTCAGAGAAAGGAGGCGCATACAGGCTGTGCGGTGCGTGATCCGTCGAGTTCTCCCATGTCATTTGAGGACTTCACCAGACCGAAAGGGCGATCACACATTCGGGATGTGACAGGATATAATGGGGCATCACATTCATGATGTGACAGGACATGAGACATCTTTCTCGAGATGTCAGCAAAAATCTGGTTTCTATCGCATCGTCTAGTATTTGTGCCCCAAAGGGAGTGCACCAGACTGAAGCCAACGGCGAGCTTTTGAGAATATGGCAGATCAACAGGCCAATTATCAGTACACATCCCTTCAAAAACAGAATTTGAAAACTTGAATCAACAACTTTGTTGGCACATCCTGTGAAAAAAAACCAAATTCAAGTGGTTGAATTCACTGTTCATGATAGTACATGGCCTCATATTTCTTCAAGTGTTGTACTGAATCATTGTTCTCAGCAGAACAAATCGATTGGGGTCCATGCAGACCGTAGTTCTCTCAAGAACAGTTACTCTGAAGAGAACAGTTCAACCAATTCAGTGTGTGCAGCACTATTCAGTTCAGTGCAGCCCAAATAACCATTGTTCCATCAAGAGCCTGGAGAAGGACGTTGATATCTTGCTGATTCTCACATCAAATTTGGGCAACTGGGCCGAGCGAAAGATCTCAATACACATCATTGACTTCAAGTTTGATTTTGATGTTGACTGAAACAACATTTTTCTTTTCATTCCAGGTGAAAGCTGTCGAAAGACGAAGGCGACCTTTTGTTCATCATAACAACAAAGTGTCAGAATACAGTACGACAATATCTGTATTTATCTGCATCACCCACCTGTCAATTCCAATGGTTGTGTTTGTAAAAATACTCGACGCAACACTCGTGACTTGTGCGAAAAGAGCCACTGGGCACATCGCAGCCCCAAATATCCAGTGTCCGAGCATGGTGTTGGTGAAGGTAAATGGCATACAAAAGCACGCCATGAGGAGATCAGCAATTGCGAGGTTCATGAGGAACTTGTTCAATCCAGTTCTGGATCTATTTCCGAAATGCAAGACGAACACTGCAGTCAAATTTCCCACCACAGCCAGGATGATCGTGATGGTATACACGCATATCAAAGAAATTTGTGAACCATATGGCAGTTCCAATTGTGGATAATCATACGCAGAGTCTGATTCGAAGGGAGTTGTCAAGTTAGAAAATATACGAAACAACGTTCCGTTGATGTCCGTCTGTGCAGAAGAGATCCCCATCAGGTATTTCAGCTTTGTGTCATTCCGCCACTTGCTCTGCATTGCAATGCTCCGCCAGACCCAACGCTGTGTGTGTTCACTTTGAAAGCAGATCTCGTCTGTGGCTGACAAAGTCTTTCAAAACAACACGCGCCACAAGTAATCAAGTTGTCAGTGTAAGACTGATTATCTGTCATTTAACGTGAACCACAGTCATCTGTGTGATCTGTGTTCGTTCACAACCAGTCCAGTTTGTCGCAGATCCTGGAGCTGTGCTCAGGTGACTGTCCCATTCTGGAGATGCCTGTTCGTCGGGCTCCTTTGTCAGTGCCAACCGTGCGTCAAAGTAACATCGTCAGGCCCGTTTTCAACATGCATCACCAGGCACGGAGGACACTGAAAAGCCTTGTTAAGCTGTCCGCACAAAAGTAATGTTTCCATTAAAAACGAAAAAAGCTGTTCATCCAGAGCAGGAGTGCGTGCATATTAGATTGGGTTTTAAAACGTTCCGAGTCAGCGAAACAAGTGCCAAAACGGTGACATCTTCGCGCACTTTGTGCTCAGAACAGAATGAGATCTGTGAAAAAATCCTGGTTCAGCACGCAGGTCGTGCTCTGGTGCCACAGACATCTGAAGGATCAAGCAATGTCACCGCCACATCTTCCTGCAAATGACACGAGGTGCATGATACACTTGTACTTTTGCACCAAGAGGACCAGAACATTCCGAACTGTCCAAATATGCTTCTGCTTTGTTGTGTTCTGTGAAGTCCGAAATTGTTCGAAAAGTTCCAGCAAAGCCTCACATCACAAAGAACACAACAAATTTTGAGGAACAATGTATTCCCGCTGTTATATATATTTACCATGACCACCCCCTAAGTACTGCCACAGCCACAGCATAGCCACAGCCAATCATATCATTCCCTAGATGGAGCCACTATCCTAAGCTGGGCACAT
>JAAUXT010016295.1_pt1 | contig 11009 bp, 8 predicted proteins | sample 7278171 | NCBI WGS metagenome assembly JAAUXT01 (sample SAMN14350112, study PRJNA611818) | marine sediment metagenome | isolation source: surface marine sediment (1.8m) | place: French Polynesia: Moorea | collected 2018-08 | reverse complement strand
TATCCATATTGCCCAAATTCTGAATGGAGCAAACTCATGAAAAAAATACATCATGCCGAAGCATCATCTTATTTCATCGAGGCCGAGGACAACGAGGCCTTCCACGACCAGCGGCCTCGCGGTCGCGCTTCTGGCGCAGGTCCCACAGCCGCTGGTCGTGGAAGGCCTCGTTGTCCTTGGCCTCGATGAAATAGGACGATGCCTCGGCATGATGTATTTTTTTCATGAGTTTGCTCCATTCAGGATTTGGGCGATATGGATAAATTTGAGACCGAGCCCTAAACGTTCCGAACAGCCCTGCTGGTGCATCATGCAGGAGCTGTCGGCGGAGACGACGTACTCGGCCCCCGCTTCTTTAAAATCATTAACTTTGTCGTAGCCCATCTTGGCCGATACGGGCTCTTCAAACACGGCGAAGGTGCCCCCGAACCCGCAGCATTCATCAGGTCGGCTGAGTTCGGCGAAGCTGATGCCCTTGACTTTTGAAAGCAGCGCTTTGGGCTTGGAAAACTCGGGCTCGGCCAGCTCGCTCATGGAGGCGTGGCGCAGCCCCCGCAGCGATGAGCAGGAGTTGTGGATACCCACCTTATGCGGAAATTCGGCCCAGGGAAAGTCTTCGACCTTCAGGGTGTCGTGCAAGAATTCTACCAGCTCATAGGTGTTGGACCGCACCTCCTGGACCTCCTGTGTCTGTGGGATGGCGTCGAAGTTGTCGCGCACGTGGTGGGTGCAACTGCCCGAGGGGGTTACGATGTACTCGTAGCCCTTGAAATTCTCCACGAACAGGGCCTCCACTGCCGCCGCGTCAGCCTGATCGCCGCTGTTGGCCATGGGTTGACCGCAGCAGGTTTGCCGCAGCGGATAGTCGACCGCGACCCCCAGCCGCTCCAGCAGCTCAAGGGTGGCGATGCCGACCTCGGGAAAAAACGCGTCGATAAAACAGGGAACAAACAGGGCTGCTTTCATGGGAACCTCCCGCCTTTAAAAGTCAAGCGAATAATATCTTTATATAGTGCTGAGACATATCGGCTTGTTCAGACCTTGTGCACTAAATTTAGGATAAACAAATCAGATTTAGGGTAAAGCCCCTAGCCGCGCCTCACCTATAGCATATGCGCGGCTGCGGGGATCATGCTCATAGAAAGAGGGCCATTACCACGCTCATCAGGGCTGCAATCACACCGTAAATGAACATTGGAACAACGGTTTTCTTAATGATGGCGCCTTCCTGATTGTAGACGCCCAGGATCATGCACACGGCCACTATGTTGTTGATGCAGACCATATTACCCATAGCCCCACCTACGGACTGCAACGCAAGGATCAGGGTTTTGTTTAGGCCCACGCTTGCGGCAATTGCCTCCTGGATGCCACCAAAAGTCAAGTTGGATACGGTGGCGGAACCTGAAAAAAAAGATCCCACGGCTCCCAGGTAGGCCGCAAAGTACTGCCAGTAAGCACCGGTCACTTCGGCAAAGGTGCGCCCGATGACAGCCGTTAGCGCGTTATCGCCGCCCACCATCCCGAGTTGGACCATAATCAGGGCCCCCACCAGGGTGACCACGGTTTTACGTATACGCCCCAGCGATTCCGTCCATATTTGCCGGGCCACCTTGCCCGAAATGCCGAGCACCGGGATGGAGACCGCATAGATCAGGAAAAAGGGGATCAGGGCCGGTACGAAAAGCGCCTTATACACCCAGGCAACTTTGGTGCCGAAAATCTCGGTGAGCTTGATCACTAGGGCAGCGCTCAGACTGGCAGATCCAAAAGAGCCCAGCTCGATCCCCCAGGTCGGCTCGACGGCACCCATTAACCCCCGAAAAGGCAGCGCCGGAATCCGGGTCACCACCAGAATGGCGATCAGCCCCATAAACGGCGACAGGGCGCGTATCAGGTCGCGAGCCTCGACCGGTGCCTCCACCTGGCCCGTTTCGGATTTTTCTGCGCTCGTCTGCAATCCGATATTCGCCCGGGCCAGCACCACCGATACCGCAAATCCGACGGCCCCGGCCACCAGGGCCGGGAATTCGTTATTGAACTGGGCCAGCAGAACATAGGGCACAACACAGGCCAGGATGCTGAGATAAACGAACACCAGATTGGCGCGGATCTCCCTCCAGGACACCACAAATCGCAGAGCCATAACCGGGATGATGAAAGCCGCTGCAGCATGAATGATCGCCGTTTGCGCCCCGATGGTCAGCAGCTGATCGGCATCAAGACCCAGCTGCCCGAATCCGTACCAGGTCGGTGTGCCCACCGCGCCAAAGGAGACCGGAACCGAATTCATCACCAGGGCCAGCATGGCCACTGGCAGCACTTCGAAGCCCAGTCCCACCAGGATGGGGCCGGCAATGGCCGCCGGGGTGCCGAAACCGCTAGCGCCCTCGATCATGAAGGCGAAAGCCCAACCGATGAGCATCAGCTGGGCCACGCGGTTGCTGCTGACCTGATTGAGCCAGCGGTTGACCACGGCCTGCTGGCCCGATAAATCCATGGTCTTGAACAGGATGATGGCACCCCAGATGATCGAAATGGGGGTGAGCGCTTCCAGCGCACCCTTGACCACGGTGGCGTTCATCAGGTTGGGATCGGATCCGAAATAGACCAGCTTCAAGGCATAGACCATCAAGGCGGCCAGCGGCAGGGCCACGTTGGAGGGCACACTGTTTTTCTTGGTCATCATCCAGATCAAGATTACCAGCGGCAATAATGCCATGAAAAAATCAAGGTAGGTACTCATCTTCTCTCTCCCTTTTCGTCTTGTTACATCGGTGCCATCACTATGTTAGTTTTTGGATGCCAATTATAAGTTCAATACGTTAATCGTTTGGCGTGCTATCTCCAGTTCTTCGTTGGTGGGAATGACAAAAATCTTGACCGGGCTGTCTGATTTACTGGTTTCGCGCGCCTGCCCCCGGCTTGCCTGATTTATTTCATGGTCCAGAAGCAAACCATACGCCTCCAGTCCCTCACAGCACCTTTCGCGAGTGAGGGGGTCGTGTTCGCCAATACCGGCGGTGAACACCAGGGCGTCGACCTTGCCCAGCACGAAGAAATAGGCGCCGATATATTGCCGGATGCGGTGAAAAAACATATCCTGCGCCAGACAGGCGCGCTCGTCACCTTCTGCGGCCCGGGAATGGATGTCGCGCATGTCATTGCTGCCGGAGATCCCTTTCAAACCGCTTTCTTTCTGAAGGATCCGGTCGACTTCCGCCACCGTGTATCCTTTTTGATCGGCGATATACATCAGCACACCGGGGTCGAGGTCGCCGACGCGGGTTCCCATGATCACACCGCCCAAAGGGGTCATGCCCATGGAGGTATCGATGCTGCACCCCTTTTCGATGGCGCAGATGCTGGCCCCGCTACCCAGATGGGCCGTCACTAAATTTAAATCCACAAGGGGGCATCCAAGCAGATTAGCGGCTTCCTCGGCCACATATTTGTGCGAAGTGCCATGGAAGCCGTAGCGCCGCACGCCCATTTCCTCATAGTATTCATAGGGCAGGGCATAGTGGTAGGCATGGGGCGGCATGGTTTGGTGAAAGGCGGTGTCAAACACCGCCACATGGGGCGCATCGGTAAAGAGTTCCCGGGCCACCCGGATCCCCGTGAGGTTGGCGGGATTGTGCAGCGGCGCCAGGGGGATGGTTTTTTCGATGGCCGCTATCGTTTCTGAGGTGATCCGGGCCGAAGCCTTAAAAGCTTCGCCGCCGTGTACCACCCGGTGTCCCACCGCCTGGATGTCGGAAGCGGCAGCCACGACCCCAACCTGGGGATCGGCCAGCAGTTCCTGCGCCAATCGCAGACCGGCCTCATGGTCGGCGATAGGTTCCTCCCGCACGGCTTTGGTTTCCGTAGCCGTGTCCGGATGGTTTGTGTGCGTCAGTATCCCCTGCGCCTCGCCGATGCGCTCGATCAATCCGGCGGCTAAGGCAGTTTCGGTCGTCATGTCCAAAAGTTGGTATTTCAGGGAAGAACTGCCACAGTTGATGACTAGAATTTTCATGGTTGACTCCTATCCATAGTGGGAAGTGCCTAAAATGATCTAAAGTATTTATAGTTGAAAGTGCCTAAAGTGAGCTAAAGTATTTATAGTTGGAAGTGCCCAAAGTGAGTTAAAGTGTCTAAAGTTAATGTATGCAACGGTACGTTCTTTAAAATGGTCGGTGCAAAGCTTCACAATAACTTTAGCTCACTTCAAACTTTAGTCACTTGTAACTTTCTTCCAAGCGCCTGTGGCGAGGCATTTTAACAACTCTTTCCAATCGAAGTGAAAAGCGCAAGTAATTCGCTGCATTCAATAAACTCGGATTCGATGTTTGCTTTGGGTAGCCACTCTAAATCATTTATCAATTCCAGCCAGTACTGGGTTTCGCTAGCCTCGCTTTCACAGATTTTTATTTTGTTTCGAAAATCGGCCTTGCTCCGTGCCCTGTTGGCTTCACGATAGTTGGCGCCGATAGAAGATCCAGACTTGGTTATCTGATTTTTTATCACGCGGCACTCAGGCGTTTTGGGTAATCGTGAGGATAGCCGAATGATGGCCACAGCGAATTCTTTCGTTCGCTTTTCGAGCTTTTGCGCAAAGTCTTTGTTTTGCATCTAAAAACTAACAATTCACTGAATTTTTTTTGCACACCATGTGCAAGTTATTTTTAAAAAACGCCGGCGCAAAGCGCCACCGCAACTTTAGTTCACTTCACATTTTAGGCACTTCACACTTCCGCTTATCTCTCCGTTTGCGCCTGCACCGCCGTAATCGCCACGGTGTTGACAATATCGGTCACCAGACATCCCCGGCTCAAATCGTTGACCGGCTTGTTCAGTCCCTGCAGCACCGGACCAATGGCCACGGCATTGGCCGAACGCTGCACCGCTTTGTAAAGGTTGTTGCCGGTATTAAGATCCGGAAAAATAAATACGGTGGCCTTACCGGCCACCTCACTGTCCGGCAGCTTGGTCTTGGCCACCCCGGCATCCACGGCCGCGTCATACTGGATCGGCCCTTCGATTTTCAGCTCTGGTTTCTTATCGCGGGCAATGGCAGTGGCCTCGCGAACTTTGTCGACGTCCTGACCCTTGCCGGATGCGCCGGTGGAGTAGGAGCACATGGCAATGCGCGGCTCAATACCAAAGTTTAGCGCGGTGGCGGCGGAACTGATGGCAATGTCGGCCAGCTCCTCTGCGTTGGGATTCGGGTTTACGGCGCAGTCGCCGTAGACCAGGACCCGGTCTGCCAGGCACATGAGGAAAACGCTGGAAACCAGCGACGTGCCCGGAGAGGTGCGGATTATCTGCAGGGCCGGCCGAATCGTGTCGCCGGTGGTATGCACCGCGCCGGATACCATGCCGTCGGCCAGACCGGCTTCGACCATCAGGGTGCCGAAGTAGCTGACGTCAGCCACCGTATCCATGGCCATCTCTTCAGACACGCCCTTGTTTTTTCGCATTTCGTAGTAGGTTGCGGCAAACGTTTCCCTCTGATCGGAGCTGGCCGGATCAATCATCTGAATTCCGTCCAAATGCAGGCCCAGCTGGCCAATCTTGGTCTGGATGGCTGCGGCATCGCCCAGCAGGGTGAGATTGACGACGTCGCGCTGTGATAGGATTTCCGCGGCCTGCAGGATGCGATCTTCCTCGCCCTCTGGCAGGACGATGTGCCGGCGGTCGGCCTTGGCCCGCGCGATAAGGGCATACTCGAACATGATTGGCGTAACCCGTTCGGAGCGTATGACCTGGATGCGATCCTCCAGCTCTTTCAGATCAACGTGCGTTTCAAAACCGCCAAGGGCGGCGGCAATCTTGCGATCGTCGCCGGGAATCAACGTCGGAGGCACACTGCTGACCTGTATGGCAGTGGTAAAGGTGTCGGTGGGGACGCTCAGGATCGGTATCTGTGATGAGGTTTGGAAACCCTCGACCAGCTGCATCACTTGTGGTGCGGGCGGCTGGTCACCAGTCAGCAGCAGCCCGGCAATGTTGGGCGATGTATTCGACAGGGCGGCGGCCATGCTGGCCAGAATCACATCGGCGCGATCCCCCGGAGTAATTACCAGGTCCCCATCGGCCGCGTGATCTAAAAAATGTGGAAAGTTCATGGCGGCCACTTTAAGGTCCTGCACCGTGCGATAAAGCCCCTCCTGTGTGCCCTGGATGATCTCAGCTTTCAATGCTGCGGCGACCTCTTTGAGCGTGGGTTTTCCGAGCACATCGATTTCCGGCAAAACATAAACGGGTGTCTGACCGTTGGCGAACCTGGATGCCACGTCTTCGCGCTGCCGGGTTGCAACCCGGTTGACGATGGTGGCCGTAATGCTGCAGCTTTTGCTTGCGAAAGCCTCATGGGCCAGCTCAACGGCATCGGCGATGTCGTCGGTGCTTTTATTGCGACCATTAACCAGCACCAATACTGGACTTCCCAGATTGACGGCGATCTCGGCGTTGAATTCGAATTCGAAGGCGGATGCAAGCCCGCTAAAATCGGTACCCTCGCACAGGACGAACCGGTTTTGACTTTCCAGCTGCTTGTACTGGTTGATGATCCGTTTCAGCAATTGGTCAGTGGCTCCCTCGGCGGCCATTTTCTGGGCTTCATCATGATCACAGGCGTACATGTCGTCATGGGAGGCGGCCAGGTTGTAACGCCGGCGGATCAATTCAATGTTGTTATCCGGCAAATCCTTTGAGGGGATCACGGGCCGAAAATAGCCGATCTGTCTGACCCGGCGAGACACCAGTTCCATGATTCCCAAGGCCACGATCGACTTGCCGCTGCCCGGTTCGAGTCCGGCGATATATAGGCTTTTTGCCATTGGGTCCTCCTGATGGTTGCGATACAAAGTTGGATGCTGTTTTTCAGCATCGATCAGTGCGATCAACATCAAACAGGGTTCAGAGGTTCAGGGTTCAAAGGTTAAAAGTATAAAATCCGGTCAACATAGAACCGGGAACCTTGAACGAAAAACCTTTTAAGGATTCAAGTATCAGTGGTCAGGTTGCAGGCTTCCCTGACACCTGTAATCTGAACACGGTAGGCTCTCACCGGTCTCCCCGTTGAATCCGCAGTTTAGCCGGAGCGGTCCACTTCCGGCCGGCCTCATCAGAAAACCTGCAGATTTTTTAGCCTAAATTGATCCTGCACCCGCTGGATTAACTCTTTTGACGGAGGCTCGGCATCCTTGAGCCGGTACTCCAGGTTCAGGGCTTCCCACTTGTGCTCCCCCATTTTGTGAAAGGGCAAGATTTCCACCCGTTCCACATTGTCTAAAGTGGCCGCGAATTCAACCACACCCGCGACATTGGCGACATCATCGCTCAATCCAGGCACCAGCACGTAACGGATCCAGACAGGGGTGCCATCGGCGTTGAGGCGCCGTGCAAATGCCAGGGTGGGTTCAATGCTGACACCGGTGATGTCTTTGTAGATCGCCGGGCTCGAAGATTTAATGTCAAGAAGCACCAGATCGGTATCGGCCAGCATCGCGTCGGTCATTTGCCGGCCGAGAAACCCGGAGGTGTCCAGGGCCGTGTGCAGGCCGAGGTCTTGGCAGCGCCGCAGGATCGAGGCCAGGAACTTGGGTTGAAAGAGCGGTTCGCCCCCGCTGATCGTGACACCGCCGTCGGATTCGATAAGGAATTCGGCATATTTACCGATTTCGTCCATCACCTCATCCACCGTTGCCCAGCGGCCGTTTAGCAGCCGCCAAGTGTCCGGGTTGTGGCAGTACTGGCAGCGTAACGGGCATCCGGTAAGAAACAGGACAAAACGCATCCCCGGCCCATCGGAAGTCCCCATGGTTTCATAGGAGTGGATATAACCTGCCAAGCCTTGCGGATCTTCAACCGGTACGTCCTCATCCACTGTGTCCGGCGTGATTTTGCAGTCCAGCAAATCGAAGCGGCTGCCGGCCATTTGACTGACGGAAACGGGACGTTGCTTGTGTTTGTCTTCTTCCATGGCGGTTCCCCTGTTTCCCTTGGGCTCCAGGGATTGAGCAAAAAAATTATAAGTGAGCTAAAGTTATAGGTGCCTAAAATTATGGAGTTCCCGATAATCACGTTTTTTTTAATCGGCGGCGCAATGCGCCACCTCAACTTTTAGCACTTCACACCTTAGACACTTTGCACTTCACTTGCCGCCCCCTATCCCCTGGGTGCGGCCCATCTCGACACCGTGAAAAGTTTGCTGTCCCTCCTTGGCCGCTGCAAAGGAATTATGAAACGTGCGATTGATCACATCCAGTTGTTGCTCGCGGGTCAAGCGCACAAAGTTGACGGCATAGCCGGATACACGAATGGTCAACTGGGGATATTTTTCAGGATGATCCATGGCGTCTAACAAGGTTTCCCGGTTCATGACGTTGACGTTAAGATGCTGACCTCCATGGGCGTCGTAGCCGTCCAGCAGGGTCGTGAGGTTTTTGATGCGATCCGGCTCGGTGCGACCTAAGGCATCGGGCACGACCGAAAAGGTGTTGGAGATACCGTCCTGGGCGTCGTCGTATGGCAGCTTGGCTACCGATGCCAAAGAGGCCACGGCACCGTGGGTGTCCCGGCCGTGCATCGGATTGGCGCCGGGAGCAAACGGTTCGCCATCACGGCGCCCGTCGGGTGTGTTGCCCGTCTTGTGGCCGTAGACCACGTTGGAGGTGATGGTCAAGATCGACTGTGTATGGGTAGCGTTGCGGTAGGTGGGATTCTGGCGAATCTTGTCCATAAACGTCGTGGTGATCCACACGGCTAGATCGTCGACCTGGTCGTCATTGTTGCCGAACTTCGGAAAATCCCCTTCCGTCTTGTAGTCCACCGCCAATCCATTTTCATTGCGAATCACGGATACCTTCGCGTGCTTAATGGCCGAGAGGCTGTCGGCGGCCACCGACAGACCGGCGATTCCGCAGGCCATGGTCCGGAACACGTCGCGATCGTGCAGGGCCATTTCGATTTTCTCATAGGCATATTTGTCGTGCATGTAATGAATAATGTTTAAAGCGTTGACATAGGTTCGGGCCAGCCAGTCCATCATAGCCTCGTAGGCGGCCTTGACCTCTTCAAAGTCCAGGACATCGGTTGTGATCGGCTTCATCTGCGGGGTCACCTGGTCCCCACTTCGCTCATCCCGTCCCCCATTGATGGCATATAGCAGGGCTTTGGCAAGGTTGACCCGGGCGCCGAAAAACTGCATCTGTTTGCCCACACGCATGGGTGATACGCAGCAGGCGATGCTGTAGTCATCTCCCCAGTAAGGCCGCATTAAGTCGTCGGTTTCATACTGAATGGAGCTGGTTTCAATAGACACGTGGGCACAATAATCCTTGAACGCCTGGGGCATGCTCTTAGACCACAACACTGTCAGGTTGGGTTCGGGCGCCGGCCCTAAATTGATCAGGGTCTGCAGGTACCGAAAGCAGGTCTTGGTTACCAGGGTGCGGCCGTCCACCCCCATGCCGCCGACCGTTTCAGTTACCCAGGTAGGATCTCCCGAAAAAAGTTCATTGTATTCGGGTGGGCGCAAAAACCGTACGATGCGCAGCTTGATGACCAGGTCGTCGATGATCTCCTGGGCGGCAGATTCGTCGATGCGACCGTTTTCCAGGTCACGCTGGAAATAGATGTCAATGAAGGCTGAGGTGCGCCCAAAGGACATGGCCGCGCCGTCCTGTTCCTTGACTGCCCCCAGATAGCCGAAATAAGTCCACTGCACGGCTTCCCGAGCCGTTTCGGCCGGCCGTGCGATGTCGCAGCCGTAGGCGGCGGCCATCTCCTTGAGTTCGTTCAGCGATTTGATCTGATCGGAGAGCTCCTCGCGCAGACGGATAACCTCCTCATTCATGGCGACATTGTCCAGCGAACCTTTCTGGGCCTGTTTGTCTTCAAGCAGGCGGTCGATTCCGTACAGGGCGATCCGCCGGTAGTCGCCGATGATGCGGCCTCGCCCGTAGGAGTCAGGCAGGCCGGTAATGATGCCGGCATGCCGGGCCCGTCGGATTTCCGGTGTGTATACATCGAAGACCCCGTTGTTGTGGTCTTTGCGGTAGCGCTGGAAGATGTGTTCGATCTGGGGGTCCATTTCATAACCGTAGGACTCCAGCGACTTTTTTACCAGCCGTGCTCCGCCAAAGGGAAAAATGGCGCGTTTCAGGGGCGCATCCGTCTGCAGCCCCACGATCACCTCGTTGTCTTTATCGATGTAACCCGGCCCGTGGGCTGTAAGACTCGAACCCACATGATTGGCCACGTCCAATACCCCCTTTTTGTGCTCTTCCTTGATTAGTTCCAAGATTTGTGCCCAGACTGACTTGGTGCGCTCGGTCGCACCCGCCAGAAATCGGCTGTCGCCCTCGTAGGGCGTGTAATTTTTTTGGATAAAGCTCTGAACGTCGATGTCGGTCTGCCAGCGGCCGGATTTAAATCCAACCCACGGATCTTGTCCTGAATTATTTTTTTGCGTTGCCATGGTGATGATTTCTCCTTTACTGAATTTGGCGCCAATGAGACGCCAGGCTCAATAACCCGGAACCTTCGAACCCAGAATCTTGGATACCGCGCTATTGCTTCTCGAGTGACAGGGCGACTGCCTCCGTAATGCGGGCGTGGATCGTATCGCCCACTCGGATAGTCTCGAACCCGGGCAGGGATTCGTCCACCCGGGTGGTGACCTGCCGTCCATCCGTCAGTTCGAGGGTCAGGCCACGGCTCGGCTTATCGATGGCCACCACCTTGGCGGATACATCCACCGCCCTGGCCACAACCGCCTTTGGCTGGGTTCCCTTGGGCGATGTGCCCGTAATCGCCCCCGCAGTGGCTGTCGCTTCGCCGGGCTTGCCGATGTAGAGCGCCACCGATTCATGGTACTCGATCTTGACCTGGTCACCGACTTCGATCTGATCGAAGTGCGGGTCCGTGGGAGGAATTATGATGGTCATGACTTCGCCCATGGGCCCGTGAAGTGTCATGGCACGAGTGGCATCGTCGACTGCCACGACCTTGCCCATGAC
>JAAUXT010130363.1_pt1 | contig 11011 bp, 14 predicted proteins | sample 7278171 | NCBI WGS metagenome assembly JAAUXT01 (sample SAMN14350112, study PRJNA611818) | marine sediment metagenome | isolation source: surface marine sediment (1.8m) | place: French Polynesia: Moorea | collected 2018-08 | reverse complement strand
CCCCCCCCCCCCCCCCCCCCCCCCCCCCCCCCCCCCCCCCCCCCCCCCCCCCCCCCCCCCCCCCCCCCCCCCCCCCCCCCCCCCCCCCCCCCCCCCCCCCGCCGCGCTGGGTCCAAGCGTCCCACTTGGATTTGCCCCCGGTGTAATGAAATGGCTGGACCCCAGAAACCAGGAGACCCCAGGTCTGGCCATTCCCAGTCCGGTTGAAATGGCCAGACCCCAGGTCACATCTCCGAGTGCAATCAGTCAAGGCTCCGAGTTACAGGTGCCAAATGATCGCAACCTGACGGGAAATGGCCAGACCCCTGGTGTTGAAAATGCCGGGTCTCCTCATTTCATTCCACCGGCACTCACGCAGACACAACTTCCCACCACACACATACATACACAGGCACACGCAGACACACGCACACACACAATTGAACGTCCATGTTGGGGGTGACTGACGTTGTGCTTGCCTCTCATTGCAGTGTTCACAAACGGTTTGCCGAGCTGGACCGAGAGGCTGTAGAGGCGAACAAAAACGCGAAGTTGGAGAAGAGCGCCATCATGGATCTGCCGGAACTCAAGGTAATCGTGCTCGAATAGTTCTGAGTAGAGCGGAAACACGACGGGTGTTTCAACAGGCAACTGTCGGTTGTGTGGCCAGTGGAGTTGTGCTCACAAAACCACCAGGAGAACCGGAAAACGCTGCAGGAGAGCCACAATTGAACTGCAGATTGGTGGAATACTTTCTTTGCTCAAACATGAGAAAATGTGAGACTACCTGTTGAGCAATGAGCTCGACGTATTGTGACAGAAGCATTTGTTCTTGCTGTTTATGGCCTCGTGAGACTTGTCAACCCGGGTTTGTGTGGGTTGTGTCAAATCGAACAGAACCGTCAAAAAATCTAACAGAACAATTGATTCAGCTGGTGTTGCTCGACGACCAAGTAGGCGTCGTGTCAAGTACATGTATGTTCTTTCGCGCACCGAACCCGTGTGATATCAACATTGTCCGAGCAATAAGCACCCACGGGTGGGGTGGTCTGTCGAAATTTTGCTTCTTCGCGCCCTTTTCCCTTCCTGCGAAACAAACTCCCGATACATTGCCACTGGCAGGACGGTTGGACCTGGCGCGTGTCAACACCAGCGAGTGTTCTTGTTGTTTCAGGTGAACCCGTTCAAGGATCGAATTTGTGACGTGTTCTCGTCGAGCGACGACGGAGACATGACGTTCGAAGACTTCCTCGACATGATGTCCGTCTTCAGCGACAACGCGCCCAAGAACGTCAAGGTGGAATACGCCTTCCGAATCTACGGTGAGGTTCTCACTGTGAAGGTCCGCAAGATGGCCGAGAATCTGGTTGGAAGAGTCAGAGTTCTTTGGGGAACGTGACGTTAACAAAGACAGAATGGGACCACTGTACCTGCTGCGCAATCTGTGGTGGGTAGAGTTCGGTCTTTCTGTCGGGTGTCAGGGGGCGGCCCCTGGATCATCTTCTCACTTGCGATCTGTGTGGTCAGAGAAAAGTGGTGTGTTTCCAAAGTCCTCAGAAACAGAAACAAGGAAGGAAAAATTGATAACGCGTTATAATCTTTGCGTCATCATTCAAACTGTGAAGTGGTTCACGACCCGATCAGATAAATTCGGCATCATGTCAGTGCGTCATTGTGATTGTAACAAAAGAACTTGATGTCACCTGTGCACGTTTGCACCGTTTCCACATCATACGTAAAGAAAATACAATTTTGCGCAATTGACTGTGGGTGAACTCTCTTTGCGTGCAATGTGTAGTGGGTTGTCCCCCCTCTCTCCCCCACCCGGAGAGAACTGCCCATCTCGAAGCGGGGAGAAAAACTTGACAGTTTTTGTTGTAGATTTCGACGGGGACGACATGATATCGAAGGAGGACCTGGCGCAGGTGATTTCCCGCCTCACGGGCCAGCAGCGCCTCTCCGACGGGGACATGGAGCAACTCATCAAAAACGTGAGTAGCCAGAGGTGAAGCCCGCGTTCACACTGGATGCATCTCACTTTTGAAAAGATTTCCAGCAATGCACCAAAAAATCGGGGCAGTTCTGCAGTTCACAGTGACTTGTTGAGCATCGAGTGTGAGCCGGTCTGGGGAAACTTTGTTGCGGAAGAGGCGTGATACAGTGATAATTGGAGCGCGAAGCCCAACGGTTCTGGACAGACTTTCATTTTGAAAAAGAAAGTGCGTGGAGAGGTCGGACTGTGCTCTGATATTCCACGCGTGAGGGCTTCCTTCACGGACTGGACACGACCATTGCGACACACTCTGATGTTGGTTTCATTGCTGTGCGCTTTTGTGTGGATTCGACATTTTCTGATGCTTGATTGAGAGGCGTGTGTTGGTCGGGAGCTTCAATGATGCGACTGTGCCTTTGTTCGCGTGTAATTTTGCAGCTTGCAACGGCGTGTGTATTGCAATCTCTTTGTGGCTTTCAAGTGTGGACCAAATTCCCCCCCCCGATCTCTTGCCCATCGACCCCTCTAGTTGAGAAAACTTTGAAAACTTTGTCTGCTGATGCAATTTTCCTGCTGCTTTCTATGTTTTGGTGGGAATGAATGCTAGAATCGTAAGGCGCCGTTTTTGTGTGCTTCTTGTTTTTGGCGGGGAATTTTGGTGCGAACATGAAATGGAAGCAATGTTTGGAGTGTGAATGGCGCATATCATGACCGGTAGGTGTGCTTGTTTCTCAATTCCGTTGTGTGCTTCGGTCAAGGTCACTGCACACGAGCTCAAAATCGTGTTCTTTTCCGGCAGATTTTGCTCGAGGCGGACCTTGACGAGGACAACTCTCTCTCGTTCGCTGAGTTCGAGCACGTCATCTCCAAAGCGCCGGACTTCGTCAAGTGAGTTGAGTGCGCGCGCAGCGACACAAGGGACGCAGCGCTGAACACACCCAGTTCGGTAGAGCCGACAGGTTGCGAACTGAAAACGTTGCCTTGAAACCACCTTGCGGGCCAGACCCTGACAGAGGTTGGCGGTCGTATGCCTGTGCGCATTTGATTCAAACCCTGAAATGTTCGCGTGAAGTGCTGGATTGTTCCTTGAGCCTCATTTTGGGTTTCCAACATGGCAGGTTGCACTGAGACCACGAAACTGGCCTGAGTGCGGTGATCCTTGTAGGAATTAACAAATTCTTTGTTGTTTTGTGCAGCTACAGCCTGTCTTGGTTGATAGATCCACAATTGCAGTTGCCTCTGGCCAGGCGCGTATCGACACTGACCAGTGTTCTTGTTTTCTTGCAGCTCCTTCCGAATCCGGCTGTGAAGCAGGACCAGCATCACCGAGAGAAGCATTGACCTCCTTCAGGGGCCCTCCTCCTGCAGAACCGCTCCTGCAGGACACAGCATTAATTCCCACAACCAATCACTCACTTGACAATTCTTTTCCTTGATTCGCCAAATGTGATTCAAAGTATGACATCCCAATCATCGCCAACTGTGAATTTACGTGTAAAATTTGTGTCCTCAGCCTGAGAGCTACATGGGCAGCATCTGTTTCTCTGTATCATGTCTGGTAGATTCTATTTCTGGTTGACCAAGCGATTTTTATGCACGAATCAAGATGGCAGTCGAGTCTTCCAGTGTTTTGGATGTTTTTCTTTTGCATCGTTTTCACGCGAAGCGTCTTGCTGAAGTGACGGCGCGTGTATTGTAATCACTGTGGTGGTTCTCGGACAAAAAAAATTCAGATTGTCTGATGACAAACTTTCCCCCAAATATATTTCTGCCCACAGTGCCTTGGAATTGAGTGAAATGGCTGGTGCTCATGCCAAGGTCGTGTCCACACTGACAAGTGTTCTTGTTGACTTTGAACGGAGTTCTCTCTGTGAAGATTGTTATCCTTCTTGTGCTTGTACGAGTGTTCGGCTTGGTGCTTGAGTTATCCTACTGTAGAGTGTGCACGGGATTGTATATCGCTTCACTGTGTGGTTGTGCGCCCTGCATGTCAAGAAGCTGTGTGTTCGTTTCTTTATTCGTTTGTGTTGAATTGTTCTGAGCATTATCTGTGATATTCTCAAGGTTGTTGAACAACTCTATCCCATATTCTGCGCAGTCAAACCTGTGTTGCGCGGTCACCTGTGGCGAACGACCACAATGTATGAAGCGACCAAAGTGACGACGTCTCTGTTACCACTTGTCTTGTTTGATCACAAGGCGGCACCGCGGAAGCAATGTGCAACTCAGGAATGACTGTTTGTCTCAGAACTTCGTTCCATGCAGTTCTTTTTGTGCAAAAGAAAAAGACGCAGGCAAGTCTCAGAAGGAAAAACGTTATTTTGCTGACAAAGATCATCCACTATTCTGTGAAATGGAATTGATCAGTTGTTATTCTATCGATAATTTTACACGATTGTGTGCTCTTTATTGATATTTTTGCGCTGAATCTTGAATAAATTTCTATTGAACACAATGGTGGCGCCTTCTGTTGTGTGGCGTTGGAGGTGACGGCGTTCAGCAGCAGCTCCGCGCAGGCGCCCGTCTTCTCTGGAAGTGCGCGTCGCGCATGGTGCGCTCTCGTTTCGACACGCTGATCGGAGGGAGTTTGCAGACAGCCGAAGAAGGGCTCTCGTGTTGCGAGCAGTTCTCGAGGATTGGGCTGAAAGTGAAAGAAAATGTTCAAACTGTGCAAAACTTGACGACAGAGCCACCTTGATGTTTTCCTCGTGTGTTTGAGCGTTGTGAACGCCACTGACGCACCTGTGTCCAGTGGGAACCGTGATGACGTCACCTGATTTTGTCACGGTTCACTCCTGATGACTTCCGACAGACGCTGAAAACGCGAAATTTCGCGGGTTCCATGCGGATGCTCAAAACGTTTTGTCATTTTGCGCAACAAAACAACACCACTATTTCTGATACGTTTTTTTTTTTATTCACGCAAAATTCTGCAGGGTTGAAAACAGCAGTGTCTTGGTGTTTGTTCATCTTGTCGGAACCACAGATCTGCGGACCTGTGTTTTCGCATCTGAATGCTGCGTGTCCAGCAATTGAGCAAATCTATGCGCGTGGAAGCCGTTACAAAAACAAGCCTGGAATTGTAGCTGTGAAGACGTGTGTCATGTTTACATGTCAAAGTGGACCTCTTGTCCAGCAAATGAGGAAGCATAAAAAAATCACAGCGGCGATCAAAATTGACCGAGGGTCACGGTATCGCAAAACTCTTGACACGCATTGTGGTTGATCGAGCACAATTGAAACTTGTGCATGAACACAGCAAAAAATTTTCTCCAATTCTGTCTGTTTTCACAAAACCCATTTGAAAAAGAAAACCTGACCTTGCATGGATGGTTCAAAATCACAACAAAACCAGATGAAATGAGAAGCAATTGAAACCTCGCACATTTGCGTCATGATCGCAGTGATTGTCAAAACGTAAACGATTTTCACAAGGTGTGTCAAACTGGAACCACATTGTTTTCCTTTCAATTTTTCAAGCATACGAACTATGTCACAAAAAGTGCGTTTGAAATCTGCATTTCGCAGGGCTCCATGACTAGATACATCAAGCACATTGCAGGTAGAAGCCCATGGGAGAATGAAAACGCGCCAAATCAAACTGTTGGAGACTCGAGATGGGCAGAGCAGGGGTTTCCTCTGAAGCTGAATTTCAAACGCGTGCATGTGCAGATTTTGTGTACCGTATTCTGAAACGGCAGCACTGGTGGAACCGGCCAAAGTGTCAGCAAGGGTCCAAAAGTCGAAATTGTGCGAATTCAGAAATTCGCTTTCAAAAGAAAAGAACTGACATCGAAATCGGCTTTACAAAAACCACGAAATCGCGCTGCCTATCTGTCCAGGGTCCCAAGTTACGTGCAGCAATCTTTCTCTTTGAATTGATCTTCAGCCTTGGCGGGGATCTGGAAATGATTCACCTGCGGCACCGTCCCGCTCTTGTCCGTGTAGTGCTCTCTGTGAGCTTGAGACAACTGAAACGGAGAGAAAACTCAATCAGAAAACCCTGTCAGTCACGGACTGTCGTCTCAGTTGAATCAACGCCTTGTAAACACACGCAGATGTTCCGAAGTTTTCATTCAACATTTCCCGAAACACGCTTGTGTTGGCGCAGATCCTTTCTCGGCGGGGGGGGGGGGATTGAGCTCTACCCATCTCAGGGGCGAATTCAGGATTTGGTTGTGGGGCGCCGCCCCTCCAGGATCTGTCCCTCAACTTCAGACCTTGGAGCAGCTTGTGTATCTGATTTTGCTGTTCAGATTTTCGGTAACCATGGCTGCAGGACGTGGTCTAGTCACGAGGTCTCGTACCTTGTCGTAATTGATGAGTTCTTCTCTTCTGTCGAAGTCGACGTTGTTGAGGCTGTATCTGGGCGCGGCGAGCCAGCGGTCCCGAGTGCGGGTCCGGTTCCCTATCACCAGCTCCGGCTGGTGCGTGTAGTACGTCGGGAAGTAGCCGCCTTTGCAGTAGTGGCTCTGCGAACTCTCGAGCGTCTTGGAGCGGTAGTCTTGGAAGTATTTCGCCGTGTGATTGCCGAAGGTCTCACCGTAGTCGAACTTCATGGTGGGAACGTGGCCCTTGTAGCTGTAAGCAGAAGGCAAAGATTTGGACGGATGAGCGCTGTGTGTTGTCCATTCCCATCGAACGTGGACGTCTGCGCTCTTGAAACGGCCACGCGTGAAGGTGGAGGTGCTCACAAACACTGGTATTTCCCGTCCTGCCTTGACCTCAGCTTTTCCAGAATTTCTGTGGCAATGCGAATTTGCACAGGACGGGGTCACTTGTCGAAATGCAAGAGCAACTCATAGAGCAGAACATCGGGAACTAGATCTTGACTCCAGACTCCACTTGAGAACAGGGGATCAGAAGGAAAAGTTCTTCAGTGCTGATCTCGTCCAGCTAGAGACGAAACACACAAGTTTACGTCCAGCCAACTGGTGTCAGCTGACAGTCTTACCCCGGCATGAACCTGGGCGGAACGTGTGTTGCATTGTATGTGGTGATCAAGGTGCCAGCGGCGTGAGACATGATTATTTCTGTCAAATTCGCAGAGTTCCTTGTCTTAGAACTTGTCTCCGCTGCGTTGTCTGGGACTGTTTACTCTGGTGATATAAACAAAGTGAATCCGTTCCAAGAAAGTAGATCCGATAAGTACGAATTATTGTCCGGATTAGATCTGCCAGATGTCATACAAACCAATTTCTTGTCGTGTTCGTTTGATACATAAAGAAGATTTTGTATTCACTATGACACTTGAAGCATGATTCGGCCGTTAACAATTTTGTGCGCAATAATATGTTTATTGGGCCAACCGTGGTCACAATGCACCCCTTGCGCAGTTGTGCGCCACCTGGTGATTTCTCAGTAAATCGCGCCGTGCGAAGGTTCGGACCCAAAGGAGCCTGAAACCTCGAAAAACTAAAAAGGGAATGGAATTGTAGATCTACTGACTTTCAGCCCTGCCGGACCACGAAATGCAGAATCATTCACATTATTGTTTCGAAGTCACGAGTAGCCCTCGGAAGGGGTCCAGGGAGGGGAGGCCTGGGGCCCCTGAACCAGAAAACTTGGCCCTCACCAATTCTGTGGCGAAATTGCAATCACTTTTCCGTGTTGAATTGTTTCAAGTTTAAGTGACGGCCCCCGATGCACGCCTCCGACAAAAGTTTTTCCGTCCTCATTTAGAGCCTCTATTGGTCGCGCGCTGGCCGAGATCAAAGTCTTTGCGCCGATCTTGGTTCCCTGAACATAGTTGAGCCGTCTTTGAAATTTATCTTTCATGACTGAAACTGCTGTACAATACTTTTGGTAGACGCTGCCTGCAGGTGATTTGTTTTGGTCGCACTGTTATGGTCGCTCATTGCGACCTTCAACAGTCCAATCACCTCAAAGAAAAGAAAGAAAGAAAAAGAGCGCAAAAATGTGCTGGAATCAGTCCCCACAGAATTCTTCCAACACCCGCACCAAATCCTGGATCCGGCATTCCTGAAGCAATTCCACTTCACTCCGTCATTCACGGCGCACTCAAAATCCTGCGCTGTTCTTGACTGGGCGGATGTTGTTCCGGATGACATCAAAACTGAGAGACTCAAGATGACTGGAGGTACTTCAACGGTGTTTGACCGCGCAATTGTGAAGAGAGGGAGTTTCGTTGATGTGTTGGTTTTGATCCCTTGTGTTGGAACTGGCCACATATAAACAGTCATAAGGTTCTGTGCCCAACAGATCTGAGGCTCAAGGCTGCGAAGGTGCCCCCACCCCCACCCACCGCCGATCCAGGGACACAGAGCCTTTGCCTCCCTGACCAGCAGAAACTAACATTGAACTCCCCCAGTGTTGTGGAATGCATCAATTTCAATATGGTTGCCTTTCATGCCTTGCTTCTGTTGAAGTTTGACCCTTGTCGCTTCCCCCCCCCCCGATTGTTACTTTAAGTGCACGTCACAACCTCCCGTCACACGCACTATCGGCGCAGTCTCGGGGAACTTTTGCGCTCTGATCTGACCCGAAACTCCTCAATTGATATGAGAACAAGAGCGGATTCGAAATTTTGTAACAAATTTATTTGGTTTTTCTCAACGTCGACAAAACTTGACAAATCTGTCGTGAATGCAAAAAGACATTTGACAACGATCGACTGTGCGATTGTGTTTTTTTTTCCACAACATTAAAATGAAGAAGCACGTTGAATACTTGTAAGTGTGAAACATCACAGACAGTGAACCAGCTGCTGGTCATGTGTTTTACAAGTCAACATTTTTTGGCGGCGTGCGAGTGAGTTGGGCGGACTGAGCAGGTGGGGTGGGCGGCGGAATGAAGGGCTGGGGGTGTTGAGGGAGGTATATGGGCAAGAGGGTTGGAAGGTTTACAAGCGTATGGTCGCGTGTTTCTGCAATCAGCAACGACCCAAACGTGCAATGAATTCTGTTTTTAATGAGTAAATTGAACTATGTAAGGGCCCCTGGTGTAGAGTTTCTTTTTCAAAGTTCCACACAATGTATGCTGGAAAATGGTAGGTCAAACGAAGGACATTGATAGCTTTGCGTCAAGTTTCTTTGGATGTGAAGAAAAAGACTTTTGTTTTCTGCTTTTTCGTGTCGTCCGGTGAATGGTTTGGACGCAACCTTGTGAACGGCCGATTGATTCTTCTTTTTGCTTTTCTTTTTCACTTGCGTTGTTGATGGACTTTTTCATGTCACGTTGGGTTGCGTGACTGTCGCGTGTGATTGGCTTAGAGCAGCAATTTGAGCAGCAGGCAGCCAATGAGCGCTCCCGTCGCCGTGATCTTGGGCGTGGTGGCGCCGTTGCAGAGGTCAGTTTTGCAGCACGAAAGTTTGGTGGTGATCTCGCCGACTGACACGCTCGTCCCGCACGCTTCGTCGCTGATTGTGTCTATGCAACCTCGCGTGATCAACGTCACGTCGTTCGTCGTGGTTGAGGTTATCTGAAAAATAAAATGGAAAACGACGTGACAATGGGGAGGTTCAGCACAGCCTGAATTTCCACGCGTACGTTGGCCCAATTGCTGGAGAAGGTTGTTGCTGAGGAACAATTCTCTCAGCTCCAAAAAGAAACAACAAATCTTGTTGCTTCGAATTGTCCTTATTCAGACTTTGGCCCAGAGTCTCATGTGGTTGGCTGTAGCACATGTTGTTTGCTGCATCAAGGTTGGACCCCCCCCCCCAGCATGCATGGTGCACCCCTCGGGAGGGGTCTGCTAATCAAATCATTGCATCACGAGTGTCTTTTGACTCACGGAGCATTGTTCGTATGTCAAGCCGGGCAGTTTGTCGCAGTCCTGTTCGATGACACCAGTTCCGTTGGGGTTGAAAATTTCGCCACAGTCATCGTCTGCAGACACAGAGACACAGACGTAGCACGTGATCGCGTGGCTGACCTCTGCAAATACAAACAAATACGCGCATCACTTCAAAGAACTTGAGATCATCAAAACAGGGCAATGTCTCAGTGCGTTTTTAGTCGCGAAAAGCGCGACTTGTATTGTCAGTATGTGTCTGTCTGTGACGTGTGATGAGGAGTGACCCCCCTTCCCATTGGGAAATTTGCTGGGAGGTCCAGATCTGACCTCAAAAATTTTTTGATTTTGTTAGGGTTTTTGGACTTGGACAATTTTCGGCTGATGGGACCCCCCCCCCAATCAGGAATTTTGCTGGGAGGTCCAGATCTGACCTCAAAATTTGTTCGAAAATTTTCAGCTGACAGGACCCCCCCCTCTGTCAGGAAATTTGCTGGGAGGTCCAGATATGACCTCAAAAAAATTTCAAAAATTTTCAGCTGACAGGACCCCCTTCTGGTGAGCGTTTATGCCAGGTTTAGGGCTTTTGGGCCCAGGAAACAGCACAAGTATTATTTGTGTACTGGCAGCCAAGGACACAATATCTCATTTGGGCTCTTGAGAGTAGCAGGGACTGCAATTTATACAGGTCTGGGGGCTGCCATTTTGTTTTGTGGCTCTACAGCTCTACTATGGATATCAGATAATATGGATATAGGGCTGCCATTTTGTTTTATGGGTCTGCTACAGATTTCTTCATCTATGGCTTGAGCAACATGTGACCTCCTGGTCATCTCATTTTTGGTGCACCCTGCAGCCTCAGCATCTGCGATTTCAATTGTATGAGTACAAATTTGCACCCGTGCATGCCAAATGACAGCTCAGTCATGATGTCAGGCTTCAGTAAATGCATTATTGAAGCCTGCTTAAATTTATTTTTGAAGGATCCGAAGCATTTCTTTTCAGGTGATTTGACATGGGTTGTGCAATTTGGGCTCAAATGAGCCAAATTGGTGTGAGCCAAATCAAAGCACTTACAGGCAGCATCTTCCAAAAGTATGTGTACAGGAGTTTCATGGTCAATATGAGGATTGATTCAGGATCTTTTGGGCTCTTTTGGGTCCTTTTGGGTTGGGGATAATGTGTGAGGAAGGAATTTGTCAAATTTGAATTTTTGGGTTTCTGAGGTTGAAAAGGTCAAATTAGGAAGTGTGGGAAAAATGGGGTGTGAATGTAGAAATATCTCT